>Ga0209477_1000324_pt1 | contig 29252 bp, 26 predicted proteins | sample KloWWTupernatant_FD_187180 | JGI IMG/M metagenome (GOLD analysis project Ga0209477, IMG submission 187180) | Active sludge microbial communities from Klosterneuburg, Austria, studying microevolution and ecology of nitrifiers - Klosterneuburg... | ecosystem: Engineered > WWTP > Aerobic digester >...
CTCAATAAATCTTAAACGCCTAGCCCAGTTACCTTCGCAATCGCCCCATAATCACCGCTACCGATGCTTAGAATGCTTATTCGAGTTTAATGACGACTCGGGTACACCCTTAGAAGCGGGAGAGCCACCCATTAATATTTGGATGCAATGCTGGTACTTGATGGGCTGTACCGATTCTTTAACCTATATTGCCGCCAAATTAAATTTAGACTTAACAACCATTGAACGCATGGCACAACAATTAAAACACATTTTTAATTCGCAAAAACCCCTTACGCGCTTTTTAGATTTCGATACCTGGCGTAAACAATCTGAAGGACAATTTAAGCAGCTTAAAGAAGATTTAACTAAACAATACGAGCTTTTGGATGCCAACGTCGCAATCACACCCAAAGATTCAACCGAATTTAGGCGTCAACAGAATTTGCGTCGCACAATCGAACCTACGCTGGATCCTACGGCTGGAACTCGAGGGCCTGGCAAAAAGCGAACCTGAATTGACAGCATTTTACAGTTACCTCTCTCCCGTTTCACACGAGAGGCTACCCGCAAGGCGAGTGAGGTTAAATAACGACACACCCCATATCCCGATAAAAATCACCACCGCGATGTTCATAAATAATCCGAGAAAGGTAACGCTAAACTGCATGGGCAACCATCCCAAGATAAATTCACTCGGAATATAGCAGGTTAACCAAAATATCAGAACAGTCATCCAGCGAGTTAAGGGACGATTTGAGACACGCCCCATGGGTAACATGTCACCTCTTAAAACATCACCCATCGTTCGCATTTCGCCACACATTACCCACAGACAGAAAAATATGCCGAATAGCACGAGCAATTGGATAGCTGGTAATTGAAGCCCTGCATATATCAAAGTCCAATCGACGAGATCCTGATATTGCATGCAAAAACAAAAGACTATCACGGGTAATAAGAGCGCCTGTATTAAAGCCCGTGGTATTGAACAATCAATCGCTGAACGCGCGACTAACGATGCCATCCAGGGGATCCAAATACTCCACCACCCCCAAATCAAATACTGAATTCTCACATGTAATGATTTTTCATTAAACATCCCTGCAAAATAACTTTTTTCTGAATTAGGCAATGGTGCCGGCATTACTGACGTTAGCCAATCGCCAGCGGCATGCAACCACAATAAAAATAGCGCAAAAGTCAGAATATAAATTATCAGGATTTGCCCAACAGAAACCTGATGTTTACTCATCCACTCAATCAGTTGTTTATTAATTTTTCTAAAAACGAACAGCATCAATCCCAAAATAAACAATGTCCGCAAAGGCACTCTAAAAAGCGAATCCCATCCGAAACAAGTATTGACTGTTTCGCAAAGCCAAAATAATGCAAAAGTGGACATAAACACCAATGTCAATGTAACAACAACCTCGATCACGGTGCATATACAATTTTTCCAAAACAAAGCAAGATTTGTCGAAAACTTCGTGGCTTGTGTTAGCGAAAAAGCCCGCTTCAGCGAAAAAACCCGCGTTAAAATCGGTTTTTCGCCTAGGCAAATGCTAAAATAAGCTAAACCCAACCCTAAAACAGCATAAATAATAAAGGGCAACAACCCTAATCCAAAAGGATTCTGCTGCCATACTCCCATGATATATCCGGTTTCTACAAAAGATAAGCGCGTGTTAAGCTGGGTTTGGGTTTCTAAAAAATGAAATAAAACAAAAGACATGCCAATAAAAACAATTTGCCCTAACCATAATCGACACACTTGCTTTATTTTAAAATGTGGCTTTTGAAGTATCGAAGCCTGCAATATTGAATTTGTAAGAGATTTCGGATGTACAAAAGCTGTTGCCACACAACACAACACACCAAGTCCACCGATAATCCCACCACTTATCAATATCGCAGGCAATAAGTCGACAAATGCAAAACCCGCCACGCAGAAGCCTATCGCTAACAACAAATAAGAAATATAGCTAGTGAATGTTACACGGCGTTTTAATTTGATAACACTCCTCCTACTACGGACTCGAGCTTTCGATCGCGCTTTGGGGAGACGGCGGTACAGCACCCGTACTCGTAGCTGCATTATTGATCTCAGCAGCTGAAGGCGCTGTTGGAAGACTCGTTCCAATCGTCTGCATTGTACGCGCACTTTGAACAATGACAGTGGCTAATAACGCCTCAATGCGCTCCAATTGTCTAAATTGTTGATAAGCCATCCAGTTTTGATACGCTTGCATAGCCACCATTTCTTGCTGAAGTTGCGCCGGGGTCGTCTTTGGATCTTTGATCATTTGCACCCAACCTGTGCTCATAAATCGCTTAATTCCTTCTGCTTCCATTAACTGCATTTCAGAAATGCTACCCGCATCTGCGGTTGATACCGTTCGCATTGCCATCATCTGCGCAAACGATTGCCTGGCGGCAGAGAGCACTGTCTCATCTGATAATGCTTGAGTATATTTTTTCAATAATTTGGGATCCCCAACAACCGTCGCGACATCCAACTTACCGTCTTTTAAATCGCCGCTAAAATTGGCCACTAATGGCGCGCTGGGAGGCACAAATAAGTTCGTGAGATAATCTTGGGCAGCTTGTACACGCGCAGGACCATCATAAGCTGTTCCGGAAAGGATGCTACTGATTTTAATGTCCCCATTTTGTAGCAAAGGATCGCTAGGACAATTCCCCGTTTCCAGACCCGCACAATAACGATCAAAGTGTTTCGCAACCATTGCTTTAGAGGCTTCTATCCCTGCTCCGTACAACGCACTGTTTGTGTTGTTATTGATCAACGACAGAACACCCTCGCTCAATTGCTCCATAAAATGTGTTGCCCTATCCAAAATGCCAGGAGGCACAGGTGGCGCTGAAATACCCAAAGGTGGAGCTGGAGGCGGTTCTGTTAAGGGGGAACCGGTAAGTACTTTTTGAGCCACATCTCCCACATCTTTATCGACAGCAGGTGAATCCTCTGCATAGGCTGTCCAGCCAAATAAAATACCCATGATGCAAACAGTCAATAACGCTGCGCCGAAACGCCCTGTTCTCTTTTTATTTGTTTCCATTACTTTACCTCCTTGTACGCTATTCACTCTGTTGTTCCAATGCTTTTAAAATCAAAGAAACTCGCTGAGGTGCAAACACCCGTGATAATAATTGTAGTCGCTCAAACACCAAATTACGCCTTAAAAACAATTGTGCACAACGATCGGGGATTTTGCCCTCGGTTTCGGTACTCGCCTCTTCGGCATACATTAACAATTGAGAAGCGGAACCCGGTTTTGCAATATCCAGTGCTTGGAGGATCCGTAAGGCTCTACTGGCTCGAGCATTCGCTAAAACCCGAATCACTTTTGCTTCGGCCGTGAGCTCAAATCCGCTCGCTTGATCCATTGCTTCACCCAACTGAATAAGCGCCGCCTCTACGGCTGGAATGCTATCTAACATCCAATGCTCTACGCGCTCGAGCGCAACAATCACCCGATACAACGTTCGACGATCATAACTGTCCCAAAAAGCATTCAACGCATCTAAATGAAGATCTGGCATAAGAATTCCTAGCGTCACTCATTAAACCTATTTATAATGATATCGTTAGATAGATGATTTTACCAGAAACACGCTAAGAGCATTATCCAAACCCATACATAAACGAAGACACGTAATGATAATGACGAGGAGTGAGGCATGGGACTCTGGAAAGGGACCAAAAAAGTTATAGGTCATATGGTGGATGTGCGCGTTGATCGCTGGGTCGACTTGAGTTCACTGCTAAATTCAACCCGCTATTTTTGGAATAGCGCAAAAAGTCTTTTCAGCATCAAAACGGCCGAACACCCCGAAAGCTTTGAGGAAGCCATCGATAGGATGACGCTCTCTCCGGACATTATCGCAAAACAATCTGAGCGTTTTCTAAGGCTCTCTCTTTTCTTTGTGCTTATGACGACGGCACTACTTATTTATACGATAGTACTCTTCTCTCTGAAAAATTGGGCAGGTATGGGTATTTGTATTTCGCTTTCGTTATATGCTTTATCGCTTGCTTTTCGCTTTCATTTTTGGCATTTCCAAATATCCCAAAAAAAATTGGGTTGTGGTCTTTGGGAATGGTTTTGCTTAATATTGCCTCAGAAAAGGAAAAAACCGCTATGAAAAAAGGACTTGTTTTTTTCCTTTTTTGTCTTATTTGTGAAGAAGTTTTTGCCAGTGTTTTTTCGGTAATCCCAACCGATAAATCGCAAGAATATCTCGGCATGGTGTTTGGTGGCAGTGTTGGCGCCATTAGTTTAGGCGGCGATAACAATCCAACTTTATCTCTCATGTTTGAACGGTTTAATTTTATTATTGTCACGATTGGCGCCGTGGTGCTTTCTTATATCGGTGTGATGACGACTATCAATACCGCACGTGAAGGCGAAGCCATGGGGAAAAAAATGTCGCTGTGGGTACCGCTTCGCGCCTTTTCTGGCATGTTATTGATGGTGCCAGGCCCCACTTCTGGCTATTCTGTTGTGCAAATGACCGTAATGTGGATTGTCTTAAATGGCATAGGCGCTGCAAACTCGGTTTGGGAGGTGGTCTTAGAACAATTGGCACAAGGCGTACCAGCTGTAGGCGGACTTAACATTCAATTGCAACCGAGTAATTTAAATGCTGTCACACAAAGCATTTTACAATCCAGTACCTGCATGTATGCCATCAATAGAGGCATACCAGAACTCACCACAAACGCAGGTCCGCTGAAAAATCAATCTGTTTCGATTTACGTCATCACAGGCGACCCACAACCTGCCTCTTCCGCCACACTCCCAACACAAATACAACAGCAGGCGGTTGCGTACGTTGGTATACAAGGTGCCCCCGCACCACTCAATAGTTTATGTGGATCTTTCACAGTCACAAGCATACTCCAGAGCTCCGCTCCTGGGGCTAAGCCCTCCCCTATAAATACTTTTAATTATGCAACCGTAAAACAAAGGCTCTCCATTAAAGTCGCTGCATTGCAAAACATGTTTAGTGCGGTGGATGCGGCAGCCCAACTCTTGGCAAACCCTGATCCAAACACTTATGCTTCACCCGACCCCGGCTATGTTTTCGCGGCGGGACAAGCGTATATTAGCCAAATTACACAGTTGGCAACCGGTGTTAAAACTGCAGTAGAGAGCGGCTCACAAAATTGGGAACAGAGCGGTAACCCCATTAGTCCCATTGCAAACAACTATGCTACTCTTAAAAGCTATGGGTGGATCCATGCAGGTAGTTACTATTTCACAATGGTGAGAGCATCGGGTGCCCGAATGGATGACGAAACAGTTCCTGGAAAAGCCAAACTGCCTGTGCCATCCGGTGCTCCCCAACGTATCGACCCGCGTAATCTCTCGCCCAATTATACGCTAACAGGAGCGTGGCCAGTTGTTGATACCACTAGCTCGTCTTCACTTCAGGACTACGTGCCGGGTGGCTCAGCTACTTCCCCACTTGTAAGAATGAATACCGCCCTAACCCATAGTTTCAACTACTGGACTAACGATCAAGCTAACTCAGGGCCACCCTCTCAAGGGCTAGCCATACCCGCTGCCTCAACAGGTAATTCCACTTTAGATGCGATAGTGAACGGCATTAAAGATGGAATCCAAACACCAATACTCAACTACGTACAGAGTATTACCAATGGTTCGACTGCGACAGGAGGAACACCTGATCCTTTAATTGGTATTGGCCAATTTGGTGGCATTTTAATGTTAGCGGGAGAAATTGCCGTATTTGTCTCTATTATTACCTCTTTTATTATTTCCATGGTGGTATCGCCAGTCTCTTGTGTAAACCCTGCTCCATGGGCAGTAAACTTATTATTTGTGTCAATACTGCCTATGATTTATTCATTGGCCATTGTGCTGTGGACGCTTGGCGCAACGCTCGGCATTTACATTCCATTGGTACCTTATGTTATTTTTACCATGACTGCCTTCGGATGGATAATCCAAGTGATAGAGGCCATCGTTGCTGCACCGATTATTGCACTGGGATTAATTCATCCTGGTGGAGAGGAACTCGGAAAACTTAGCTCAGCACTACCGATTTTGGCCAATATTTTCTTAAGACCCACTTTGATGATTTTTGGATTTGTTTTAGCCTCGGGTTTGCTGAGAGCAGGCATCGCCTTAGTCAATTTTGGATTTATTCCTGCCATCACGGAAGGGGCTGCAGTCAGCATTTTTAGCATTCTCGCAGTTTTAGGTATGTATGTTGCTATTATGACCGCTATTGTGAATAAATCTTTTTCACTGATTTATCTACTGCCCAATCAGATTATGCGCTGGATGGGCAGCTCTGCTGAAAGTGATCACGGAGCGGCGGAAATGGCCAAAGAAGCGAAAGGTGGTTTTGACAGTGGTGCTGGACAAGGTCAAAAAGCCCTTGAAGCAGGACATGCAAAAGCGAATGAAAAGACAGGAGATAACTTACAAAGCGGCGAGTCACGTCAGGAAAAAATAAAGGGTGGTGAAGCAGGCGCAGAAGCTAAAAAGGCCGCTAAAGTGGCTAAAAAGAGGAAATAAACCCAGTGGAGAACACCCAGTGGCACACCAGTGAGATAAACCGTCTCATCCTGGTGCCCGCTGGTGTATATTGCTTATCGGGGCGTATACATGCCGCCTTGGTTGCGAAAAACACCCGGGAGCTTAGGATCCAAAGCTCCTGCGTCTTGTTCATCACCATGATTCGGCACAAAAACATCATACCCTGCTGAAATCAAGAGAGCATCGAACATTGCATAAAATAGCCTCATCACCTCTTGCACCGTTTTCTTCACAGCATCAAATCTCGACTGTGAATCCAAAGCCTTCATTGCCTGATGGGAGCCTTCACTGACTTCTTTAAATCGCTTTTCAATCTCTTCCATTGGAGTGGATTGCGATAGATACATTTCCCAACACTGTACAAAAGCGTTTAGTGTGTGCCCTTCTTGAAACACTTTTTTAAGGATCTCAAACTTTTTATTCTGCTGAGCAGCGTCTATTTCCTTCAAATCCGCTGCAAGTGCATTGGATTGCACAGTATCCTGTAGTGCTTTTAAAAATGCAGTCATTTTATCTATGTTTTCATTACTTTCCGACAATCCTTGAAAGAGAGAAAACTTTTCTTGCATGTCCCGACGGCGCTCTTCTGGTGTTAACTGTTTATGTTTGGCAACCAGTTTTTCCGGAGTCGTGTTCGCTAGTTTCGTTAAATTTCTAAAAGCGCCCTTAAAAGCGGGGGTAAATCCTGGCATATGCGTATCTCCTCAAAGGTTATGTTTCTGCCTAACAAAGATCTCTTGATTCATAAGTTCCTATTAGAGCATAAATGGAGAACAGGCGTCAATAGTTTGTTTGTTAACTTTTGGTATACGTGACACTTCATCCGTTATAAACGCGCTTTTGGAGGGTTTGCTCCGGAACCTAACTGCCGCTTATCAATAGGTGTTGGCTCTGATCCTCTTTGCACATCCATACTGTTCTTCATAGGGAGCAAATTGTTATCGCCCGGCTCCGGGGGAGAATTTGCACTTTGTTTAGAAAATAACTCTCCTACCTTGCTTGCGGCACTACTAAGAGCCGCACCTGCGCCCTCTTTTGCAGAATCAACTTTCTCTTTTATAGCACCAGAAATATCATCTCCTTTAGCGACTATAGGATCAACAACTTTCTCGACTACTTTCCCCTTAAGAAAATCAGCAGCCTCACTCACCTTTTCAACAACAAAATCTATAGGCTTAGCAACCAAGTAATCAACAGCAAGCGTTGCAGGCTTAAGAACTACCGTATCAACAACACGTGTTAGAGGATCAACAACGAGCTTATTAACAATCCACTTTGTAGGGTCAACAACCAACTTATCAACAGCACCATCAAAGGTCTTTGCTAAAACGATAAGCGGTTTTTTTACACGATCAGGTAAAAACGTCCATGTGGTTTTCGGATTTGCGAGTACGTACACAACTGCCCAAAACAGCTCCCAGAAATTATTCCCCTTTCCCTGTGCCTCAATATCGCCTATTGCGTTTGGATCTTTTTCTTCTGATGGTGCTGCCTCTTTCGATACAAGGCGGGTGTCATCTGGTTCCGATGTAAGGCGGGTGTCAGCTGCACCTGGTGTCAGTGATAACGTTGTTGTATCATAATCCACTTTAGATTTTTCTTTTTTAGTGTTTTCTGAATCTTTAAGGGCTTTCTTTTCTAGCTCTTCAGCTTCCAGCCTTTTTCTTTCTCCTTCCTCATTGGCACTCATACATACCCCCATCTAAAAACTCAATTTCCTTATTAAGTTTAGATAAGGTTTGTATAAAGAAGTTCCTTATTCGTCAGTACTTGTATCTTCACCCTTTTTCTTATCTTCGCTTTCTGGCTCTTCCGAAAATAATTCTTCTAAATCAGGCAATTCTGGAACCTCAGGGATCCCGTATAATTCGTTATTTTCCACCACAAGACGCGTGCCGGTGCTTGTCTCTGTCTCATCGCCGGTTTCATTATCCGTTTCATCTTCTTCTGCAATAGAAGCCGTACTGGCTTTTAGCCCTGAGATATCTAAAGGCGCTCCCCCAAACATAACGATCATATCCGAGATATCTTGCAACATCTGATCAATCTCTGTTTTAAACTGGATAACCGGGGGAAACTTGGTAGCACTTTCAATATCTTCAATCAAACTGTTCGAAAGCTGCTTTGCCTCTTGCTCAGATTTACCCGACAAACGCTCGATATGTATTAATTCTTCTGTGGTACTCCCACGTCGAATTAAAGGCAATGAAAACATTTCTTCATTGTCTTCCCCAATCATTCTTAACACCATGGGGGTAACAAAAACTTTGGTAAAAGCAGACATCTCGTGTTCAACACCCGGATCTTCAAATGGCACACTTAAATCACGCTGTTTTTGAACCTCTTCTTCTAACAACGAAATCAGTGCCGCAATACCTCGCTCAAAGGGTTTTAAATTAATAGCACCCTGAAATGACTGTACCAATATCTTAATATCATGGCTTTCTGCCGGTTCTGCAAATTCATAATGGGGTGTTGCAAACACTTGGCTAAATCGCTTAAACCGCTTGTCCATATCTATCAATTGCGCTTCTGTCGGCATTTCCACCTTTAAAAATTGGTTTAAACGCATTTTTTTAACGGGTTTTGGTGCTGCAAAAAATGTTTCCGCCCGAATAATTTTTGATTTAAAAAACACATGGAATTCACCCGGTCGTTGATCTTTCATATCTAAGAGATCAATACGCTGTCTTTTGTCTACAGAAGCGCTACGCGTATCCATATAATTCATCGTTAAACTGCCAGAATCCATCTGAAAACCACTCACATTGGTGGTATAAGATTCGCCAGCAACTTTGTTAAAAAACTCCCAGGTTTCTTGCGGATCTTCCAATTTCATACAAATTTTAATGTTACAATTTGCACCAATAGAAGCCGCTTCTTCTTTAGAAGCTTTTTGGAATGCCGGCAGATCTTGTCCCGCAAAAATAGCCGAGAACCCTAGCGAACGCGCTTGCGCAGGCACAACAGCAAACCCTTCTACGGCATAATAACCATATTCGTCCATAATCGTTAAAAAGGGTGATGACGCGGTGGTCGGTTTTCTTAAAACAACATCACGATAATCCCCTTCGACTTCATCACCTAAACCGGCAGCCATCATGGCTTTTAGAGAAGCAACAATAATTTTACCCAAGTTAGATAATTCTTGCGGCGATTTTTCGAGTGCTGGTAACAAGACCACCATAACTCGACGATTTAACACCACGTCTTTAAAATCAACTTCTGCCAAATTGGTTCTAATAATATGACCATAGGCATCTGCAAGCGAACCAAATACGCGTGTTAACTGCATGGTTATAAATCCGTGCTGTTCGCGTACCTCGCTACCTTGATTCCCTTTTTTCTGACGATTATAACCAGGCAAGTTATCCATGTACGCCGTTATGGGTTCTAAAATTTGCTTAGGAAAATTATCTAATGGAACACTATACGTGTCTGATATAGGAAATCGCTTATCGATAACAATTTGTTCTAATTTCTCTAAAATAAAGTAACTTCGAATACTATTGGCATCTAACAAAATATGACCTGCATCTCGCATAGCGGCTAATACTTTCATTAAAGATTCTACAAAGTTAATCGCACGATTCGTCCACATATCGTCGCCACCACCTTGTTTACCGCTCGACATTAAACTCACGACCAACTGCGACAACATACTCGAAGATCCACGAGAAAAAGGATTCATAGTATTGGATAATCGGGTTTTTTGCGGCCCTAACACATCTCGTGCGCCTGTCATAAAATTAATGAGCAGCATGTCATCATCGCGCCCCATGCTGCGAACCATCGAAAATACTTTTGCAAACAAACTATTGTCGCCTTTTCCATCGATATAAATAAAACCACTGGCAAATAACAAAGAATTAAAAGCCATAGAGACCAGCGCCTCCGTTTTACCACTACCGGTAGAGCCAAAAATCAAAACGTGAGTACGCAGATCATCATTAGAAAACCATAATTCCTCTTTGGTAATCCGATCATTCCCTAAAAAGAAAATACCTTCTCCTATTCGAGGTTTATTCGATCCCGGCAGCGGATCGTTATAATCTTTTAAGTGAGCCGACCTCGGAATTCTAAACGGTAGGGTTGTTTTACGCGTAATCGAAAAAAAGAAAAGACACGTACAAACGATAAAAAGAACATCGGTTATCATCGGATAAGCAAAGCTTACCCCTATGCTGGTCCCAAAAATAAGTAACATGACTTCTGGTCTTGCAAGCGTCTCACTAATCCGCACGCCAAGCGGTCGCGTATCTCTTGCAAGCTGTCTTGCGGATTGTTCTTGTTTTGAGTCAAGCCCTCGTATCATAATGCCGATTGCTCCACTAATTCTTCCGTTTGTGATTCTGCCATTTTTGTTTCTTTCGCCGTTTTTTCGGCTGCATCCCGATCTTTGATAAGCGCTTCTTTTTCTTTTTCATCGGGTATATAAATAATATTCGATAAGGCCTCATTTAAAGCTTCTACTGCCCCATCGATCCGAGGAGCACTTAAAGGGCGTTTTAAAGCCATCTCGTAATACCAATGACTAAATATGCCCCCAACTTCAGCCACGGGTGTTTGTCTACCCACATTATTAATCACATACCATAATCTTCTATCGATAGGTTTGATCCACAAGAAATCAGAAGAAGCCACAACACCATCTTCTCTAGCAAAAAGTAACGCGGAAATAAAAAGCGTGAATTCATAGGAATGCATAGCGCATATCTCTTGAACCCGCTTCGCTTTAACTTGTTTTTTCCAAAGCACATCCGCACCAGTACAATCCAGCTGTCCATCGGCAGCAGAAGTGGCCAATTGTGAAACCAACGCCGACGCCGCTTTGCTATCTCGGTTCCCTCGCGCTAAAAATATGGCGATCAGTGCACGCCTATGCGGCGCCATATGTTCTATGCCCTGGAAACTACGACCCAATTGTGCTGCAAAGGCACGCTCTGAACGCGCACGATTAAGCGTTACTTTAAATTCTGGCGCTTGGGCTTTAGAAAATTGTGTCGCAGAAGTATCTGCAAATTCAATGAAAACCAATTTATTCTTTTTAGAAAATTGCATGGGTGTCATCGCCATGCTCCAAGGTCCTGAATCTAAATCTTCATTTAAAATATCGACTTTCGTTGCTATTTTAATCTGAGGCCAATTGGCTTGCTCTTGACGCGCTAAGGATTTCATATCATATTTTTTTTTCAATCGCATTTGTACATTGGTTTTAAAAATAACAATTGAAAAAGCGATTAAACAAATGATCAATAAATAACGAAAATACTCTCCTGTGATAAGACTTAAGCTATCTGCCATTTCTAGGGTCAGGCTCCCAGGGTTTATTGCGTAAGCCAAATTCAGATTGGACTCTACCACTGAAAATAATTCCTGAATACTCTTCCCTATCCATGGCAAATCCGGTGAAAATAATCCCAAGAAAAAATGGATTGTTATTAATTCATAAAGTCGCACAGCAATAAACGCGGTTTTTAATTGATAATCAAAAGCCCACCATATTATCCCGCCTATAAAAACACATAAGGCAATCAACCAAAGGATATAATAGGCATTACCACCTGATTGTTCTTGTCCGCCACCTGCTTGTCCAGCCATTGAGTATCCTGTAATTAATCTGTCATTAAGTCATCTAACGCAATTTTAGTGGGCGAGGGAGCCTGTTGCATAAACTCATGTAATACATCGGTCGCACAAAGCAAACGCAGCGTTGTCGGGGTTACCGAATCAAACAACACCGTCACACTTAAGGTAGCCGATTCTGATCGCTCAAAAGTTAACCCAAGTCCATAGCCTAAACAGAAGGAACAGAGTTGGTCTGCTCGTCTTAAAATGGCTGGCAATAAGCCCATCGCCGAAAACACGTGCTCATAAGTGACAGGCTCGCCCTTTACGGTATATTGACAGCCCATAACCTTTGCAACGGCAGCAAGTTGTGTCGAAATGTCCACTCAGTCCCTCCCTCTCTTTACTTAATCTTAGACGAAATTATATTTTCCCCCATACTATAATTAGTGTACAGGGTTTTATCAGTTGACAAGCAACCTACTCGGTTGCTTCAATGACTATAGGCGTATACGCTCATCGGCCTGGGATCAATTGGGTAAGAGGACTCTGAATGCAACGAACATCTATTTTATTATCCACTCTATTGCTGGCACTGCTGGCCAGTGGCTGCACTGTCCTTAGAAATCCATCCGAAAAATCGATCGACAGTGAAAACCGGAAAAAAGCCGGACAAAAAGCAGTACTGAGTACTTCGCACATAGAAACGCAGTTATTAAGTACTGCGCAATCTATTGAACAATCCTTAAGCATCTTAGCTGCTGCTGAAAAGGCAGAAAGCCCACCTATTTTAAATACAGCGCCCCTACTAACTTCGGAAGGCGGTATGGGTGGGAAAATCGATATCGACTGGACAGGACCCATAGGCCCATTAGTCACTAAACTAGCCTCTCTTACAAACTATCGAGTCAAGTTCTTAGGTTCTGAACCTGCCATCCCCATTTTGATTTCAATTAATGCCAAACAAACAGTTATTGCAGATGTCTTACAAAACGCTAGTTTACAAACAGGCAAACGTGCTCATATTCTGGTTTTTCCTGCAAGCCGCTTAATTGAAGTGAGGTATTTATCTTAATGTTAGAAAAGTTATCCCAAAAAATAACAAAAACAAAAAAAACAACAAAAATCATGCTCATCGCTATGCTGAGCCTAACATTTAACTTAACGGCTTGCACATTGCGCTCTAAAGCGGACAATTTACAATCCTTAAAAAAACTCTCCGGGGGCACTTCCAAAGCTAAAAACGGTGCTATTCGCTCACAAAATCTGAGAGACACCGCTTTAAGCGTTGGTGCTCGGGGTGGGCTTGCATGGCGTGCCACACAAATTAACAACGTACTGCTGAGACATGAAAGCATGTTGTATCGCTTGTTTAATTTTAATGCCATGCTACTAGACAAAAATGTACTCCCACCGGTATTAACCGATGCACGTAACACCCTAACACTGGGTGGAACCGATACCATCCGTATTGCCGACAGAACTTTTCAAATCGTCGAACAAGCAAGATTTGTTACTGCCGTGCCCGTTTGGCGAGATTATCTCTGGCTCTCTTACTCCCCTCCCGAAACACCCGATAAATCTCTGTTACCTAAAAATCGAGAAGAACAGATTGTTTGGAAAAAGTTTATCGATGAAGGTTGGGATGCTGGCGTTCAACAAGCTGAAATCATTTTTAAAGAAAATATCGCACGGCTTGGACGCAATTACAAAGGCATGATTTTGTATCGCACTTTGCTCGCACAGAACATAGTCAGCCCCCCATTTGTTGCACAATTGGATATGGGCATTACGGGCGGCGGCTCTGATTTAACTGTGAATGATCGCGTTTTACGCATTACCGCGTTTCCAACATTACAGAATAACAGCCGAGAATGGAAAACAGAGATTACCCCACATGAGTGAATATTTATTACCGGATGAACCCATTCGGTTTTCGACCGAAGCATTTGATCGTATGTTGCTACATTGCGTTAATCTTTCGACCTCTGATATTACCTTGCAAACCAATGCACCCGTTTTTGCCGAAATTCATGGGCGAATTCACCCTGTCACAACCCGTAAATTATCGAATACGGAAGTGGGTGACATGTTAAACGCAATTTATGGTTCTAACGGTACAACGCAAATTTATAGCGGCAAAGATGTCGATACCCAATACGAAATTCGCCCCAACCGAAATCAACGGTTTCGGTTCCGCGTCAATGGAACGGGGTGTCAAGTTGAAGGACACGATGGTCTTCAAATTACCCTGCGGTCGATTCCAACAATGCCACCCGATTTAGCGTCTATGAATGTAGAACCCGGCATTATAAATGCAATGGCGCCTGATCAAGGAACCGTGGTTATCACCGGCCCTACCGGTTCAGGAAAAAGCACATTGCTCGCTGCAATCATTAAAGCACTGGCGGAAGATAAAGATGGTAATCGCAAAATGCTTACCTACGAATCCCCGATTGAATTTGTATACGATATGGTTGAAATGCCTTCTTCCGTCATTAGTCAATCAGAAATTCCCCGTCATTTACCCAGCTTTGCCGCCGGTGTACGCAACGCATTGCGGCGTAAACCACGTTTAATTTTGGTGGGTGAAGCACGCGATGCAGAAACCATTAGCGCAGTTATTGATGCCGCCTTAACGGGACATCCAGTTTATACAACCTTGCACAGTAACGGTGTTGCAGACGCCGTTAGGCGCATGATCTCGACTTTTCCTGCAGAAGAACGCAACGGACGCGCACTTGATATTCTCGAAACTTTAAGAATGGTGGTATGGCAAAAATTAGCACCCAGCGTTGATGGCAAACGTGTTGCATTACGCGAATACCTGGTTTTTGATCAAGAAGTACGAGATATACTCATCGAGACCCCCGTGGAACTATTATCGGCTAAAACCCGTCTACTTCTCAAAGAACGCGGTCAGCCAATGGCAGTCGATGCTAAACTTAAATTTGAGGCAGGGGTATTACCAGAACGAGAGTACCGCGTTATCGAAGCACGCGCTAAAATGGCGGATAAGGATGCGGGAGTTTAAGAGGTGATTATATGGCAATTTTAGAAACGACACACTGGCGAGACGCAGCACGCACTCCCCGATTTTATTTTATGGATGCCTTTGCTGCTTTTCCTTTGTTATTTTTTTTCTTACATATTAGACTCTGGTCTTTTTTAACGGCGATAGGCTTTATTGCGTTTTTTATATTGCTCGAAAAATTTAAATTTACCATTCCGGTTTTCTTTCGATTTCTTCGATCAACCTTAGCAGGCCCCTTAAGAACCACAAAACCCTGGTGGAAAGAGTAGGCTATGGCACAAGCACGAGAAACAATTATTGCCGCACAAAGCCAATTTTACCGAGATGGCTTTAGAAAGCTTGTATTGATGTTGTTTATTTTAATAATGATTGCTTATGGCTTGCTCGGTTTAATTGTCTACCTGCATATAACACGCCCATTACCACAATATTTTGTGACGACATCCAGTGGGCGTTTAGTCGAAATTACGCCTACGCCTATTGAGTCTATAGCGCCTGCTGCACCTCCAGCGCCTGTTGCGCCAGCTGCGTCATAAAATCCCCCCTGCCGAGTCTCGGCGAGGGGATTTCTCACCCACGCCCCTTTTGCTCTAAATCATATTTTAAAATTAAGACACCATTAGGTGATTGAGCAGTTGGCACACGCATCACAATTAAAGTAATTTCAACCAAAGTACCAAATTCGGTTCTAACATTCCGATATTTAAATTGCATCGGAATTCTAATTTTCCACATATAACGGCCTGCAAACGGTTTTTCCAATAACAATTGTGGTGCATCAGTAGCAACGGCTCTTAAAACATATTTTTTCTGCGTCACGGTATCAATAATGTTAGCAGTAGCCAATGCATTTTTATAACTTGCATACCCTTCCTTTGTAAAATACACACTGGCAGCATCAAGAACCCTGTTGTAATCGATAAAATTAAAGGTGTTCGATTCCATCATCGCTTCTGTTATCCAGTTTAATAATTCATTCGTTTCTAGACCAGGCTGATCTAACGGTTTTTCTGGGAACAAGGCGCCATTCGGCATCGCAGCAAAATACGTAGGCGGTGGCACAACCGAACTGTGCAGTAAAATAATTAACCCGACAATACCTACCGTCAATGCAATAGAAAAAAGCGCAAGGATGATTATTTGTATCGATTTATCTTCATGATATCTTTCTTGCTCTATTGCTTTCGTTTCGGCCGTTTGAATTACACGCACGCTCACACCTTCCTATTTAAGGGTTCGTTTGGAATACCAATTGCGCGATGGCAAGCCCTTCTTTATAACGTAACAAAGAAGCTCTTTCGATGCGCATTAAAATTGTACCTTTTTGTTGAATAATCTCGCCTTCAGAATTTTGATAGATAATCGTAACGGGCATCTGCAGATCCCAGCTATAGGGAACATCTGCACTTAATTGCCCTGAGCGATTTAGCTTGGGAGACGCAGTTATCGAAGCCGATACGACCTGTCGATTGGCTTTTATCGCTTCTAGATTGGTTGAAATTTTAAGCGCCGCCAAAAAGTCCTGATACCCCTTTGGCGTAAAATAGCTGTCGATGCTTTGCAGCGTATAGCGCCACGTCACATAATCTAACGAATAAATGGCGAGTATGGCATCCGAGGCCCAATTTAAAACAACCGTGGGATCCTGATACAAAGGCTCATCTAAACGCACAACAGCAATTGGTCTACCATCGGGTGTTGCCGCAAAATATTTCGGTTTTGGCCATGCAACACGTTGATAAAAAACAAACCCACTTAAAGCGAATATCAGCAATAGCAATAAAAAGAAAATCATGCTTAAACGCCGATAATTATCCCAATAAAATTGGTTTCTGGCTAAAACACGCTCTAGACCGTGACGCTCCATGGCACATCCTAATACAAGAATTCAATAAGATCAGTATAGCAACATTGTTGCTTGCATTTATAGTCACGTTCCTTTATTATTTTACGCACACTCAATGATTATTAATAAGATTACAGCTGCTATACTAATGCAATTGATGCATTTGGAAATTCGCTGATTTATCTAAGTGGAACTTGACTGACTATGTTGCAAAAATATGGCTTATCGATCATCATCTCGTTGCTGGTTGCACACCTTGGCTTAATGGGTTTCATCTACTTTCAATTTGCAACGCGTTCTCCTGAGCATTTTTTTGGTCGTCTAACCAACGGTGAGACTTTTGAAATAATCGGATTAGACAGGCCCAATGTTTCGACTAAAGCATTACTAAGTTGGGTAACATTGGCAGCAACTTCTACCTTTACATTTGATTTTTTTAATCATAAAGACCAATTAAATGCCATGAAAGATTATTTTACGGCAGATGGTTTTGATAGTTTTATAGCGTCATTGCAAGAAACGGGTGTCCTAACAACGATTGTAGAAAAAAAATTAATACTCTCCGCAGTTGCGATTGGACCCGCTATTGTCTTAACTGAAGAAAGGGTAGGGAGTAAACACAACTGGAGAATCCAAGTACCGTTGATTGTACGTTATCAAAGTGCAAACGTGGATGAAACACGAACGCAAGTGGTTGAGGTCTTAGTGACTCAAGTATCAACAGAAGATGCGCCAAAAGGTATTGGGATTGCCCAATACATCGCGCGGGAGGTCGGTCCTGAACTTACTCGTTAATAGACAAAGTAAATGTATTGTAAATATGAAAAGAAAAAATTATTTCTCAAAAGTTGCTTTGCTGACCTTGTGTTTTATACACATGAGCAGCCCCCTATTCGCTGCAGAAGTCACAAACGCACAATTAAATGCGTTGGTTCAGCAAGCACAAGACAAAAGAGCATTACAAGAAAACGGCGGATTGGCGACTGCGTCCCCTGGAGACACATCCGAGAATAAACCTTCCACCTTGCGTGATGAAGCGTTCAAACAATTATTAGATAAAATATCTCCTTTAACCCCTGCTCAAATTATCCAGATGCGAAAGCAGGAAGATAAAACCCAACAAGCCATTGCGACTACGCCAAGCGCGCCCCCTCGCCCTGTCTCTTCAACGCTCACAATTGACTTATCCCCAGGTGTAACCCCACCTGTTGTAAGGTTATCTGCAGGTTTTGTTTCTTCATTGGTATTTGTGGACTCAACCGGACAAGCATGGCCCATTTCGGACTACAGCTTGGGGAACCCGAAAAATTTTAATATCCAATGGGATAGAAAAACCAATACGCTGTTTATTCAAAGCGCGACAACCTATAGCAGCGCTAACTTAGCGCTACGATTAATCGGATTAGACACGCCTGTTATGCTATCCCTGGTTTCTGGACAGAAAGAGGTGGATTATCGCGTCGATTGTCAGGTTCAAGGCCGAGGTCCCAATGCCACAATGCCCCTTGTTGGAGATGGGCTACCAACAATCACCCCAAGCCTGGTAAGTGTTTTAGATGGTGTTCCGCCCCCTGGCAGCCAAGAATTAGCCGTGAGTGGTGGTTATGGTCGCGCATGGTTATCGAAAGGTAAATTGATTTTTCGAACACAGCTGACCGTATTATCACCAGCCTGGAGCGCTACCGTATCCAGCCCAGATGGTACCCGTGTTTATGAAATGGCTAACACCCCTTTAATTTTAGCCTCACAGAACGGAAGAACTGTTAAAATCGAGCTGAAAGGATTTTAGTGCATGGCAAAAAAATGGTTAGACAAATTAGGCTCCAGTAAAACCAGAGCCCTCGTTTTATTGCTCAGCATCGTCCTGTTCCTGATCGTTGTTGCCGTTATTTTTTCAAGCGGCAAACCTAACCCCTTAAAAACGGATGAATCCCGCACCACCAAAATACCACAAATAACCGCTATTCCAGGTGGCGCCACTTCCGAAAAATACCAAGAACTGCAAGAAGCCGACAATAAACGTATCGCAGAACAAGCTAAAAAGAAGGGCGGCAGCGCTGTTGCAACGATTATCGGCAATAGAGACAATGATTTGCTCTCCAAAAAAGAATCTTTTGGTATTGAAGGTGAATTTTTAAAAGCCGGTGAATGTAAATGCCCAACACCCACTGCACCATCGGTTAAACCTGCATGCCCCAAAGATCTAGAGCTCGCGCTGAAATCCATTATTAACAATAAAGAAGCTGCAAAAAAAATATTAATGCAATGCCCTGCCATGGCAAAATTATTGGCTGAAAGAAATCCAGAAATGTTTAAACAATTGATGCTAGAGAATCCTGACCTCGCTAAGCTGATTGGAGACACCTATCCTGAAGTGCTTAAAAAATTAATGGAGTCGGATCCTGCATTTGCCGCACAATTGGCAAAAACAAACCCTGCGTTGGTCAAAAATCTTATAACGAATGATCCTGATTTTGCCGAAACGATGGCAAAAGCAAATCCAGACATGATTAAAGATCTAAATAGAGGGGACCTCGAATTTTCTAAACAATTGGCTAAAAACAATCCAGCTTTAGTCAAAAAAATGATGCTAAGTGACCCAGAATTTGCAAAACTAATGGGAAAAAACAATCCCACCATGATTAAAGAACTCATGAAGGGTGATCCTGCATTTGCGCGAGCACTTGCCAAAAGCAACCCCACCCTCGTCAAAGAATTAATGAAAAACGATGCGGCTTTTGCTGATCTGATGGGTGAACAAAATCCCGAAATGGTAAAACAACTCATGTTAGATGATATTGAATTTGCAAAAGTCATGGCACGAAATAACCCCAATATGGTAGAAACATTGATGGAAAATGACCCCGCTTTTGCCAAAGCGCTCTTGACAAAAATACCGGATTTAAAGACCATCCTTGATTCCAGCCGAAAAAAATTACCCTTCTTAAACGATAAACAACGTCTTCAAGCCCTTGAAGACACGCGGCGCAAACAACAAGAAGAGCAAAAAAAACGGGCGAAACAAACGCAATTAAGCGAAGTACAACAAAAACAACTTGCTGCGTTAATGACAAGTATGGAAGCACAATCCAAAAAGGCTTTCGATGATTGGGCCGCCATTACCCCACAAGCTTTCGTGCAAGGCGATAAAAAAGACACTAAAGACGATACCGGTAGCACTGCACGCAGCACGGGCGGTGACGGCAAAGGCGGAAACGCAACCGGTACGGTACTCATTAAGGCGGGAACCATTTTATTTGCAGTTTTAGACACGGCTGTCAACACGGATGAGCCAGGTCCTGTGATGGCAACTATCGTACAAGGTGAGTTTCAAGGTGCTAAAATCATTGGTACAACACAAATGTCCTCACAACCCGGCAGCGATCGTCCAGAAAAAGTGACCCTTAATTTTGCGACAATGAGCACACCAAGTTTACCCAAGAGTCTGCCCATTCAAGGTGTCGCCATTGATACGGATACCGCACGAACAGCGCTGGCTTCCGATGTAGATCACCACTATCTCTTACGATACGGCACATTGTTTGCTTCATCATTTATGAACGGATATGCCAAAGTCATTACTTCCGGAGGAACCGTACAAACCAATAGCGGAACAGGCGCAACAAGCACCACAACACCCAAATTAAGCGGTAGGAAAGAAGTGTTTGCAGCCTTAGGTGAAGTGGGCAAAAAATTTGGAGATGCAACCTCCACTTACTTTTCAACGCCCAATACCATTACGGTTAACGCAGGAACAGGAATAGGTTTATTAATTTTGGCGGATGTTACAGCGCAATAATATGTAAATAGGGACTGACAGTCATGAATGATGAACGCAAATCGCTCGATACCGAGCAAGTGGATGAGAGTTTTAACGAAGACTTCGACTTTGGGGAAGGTGAAACCCAAAGTCGTCCCATGGAAACCACAAACACAAATGGGCACAATAAAAAAATCATTGGCTTTATTTTTGCCATCGTTCTGATTGTTGTGCTTGTCATGGGGTATAGAGTCTACAGCCCCAAGCTTTTGGGTTCTAAAAATCCTCTCAATACGGCGACGTTAACAAAAAATCCCGCCCCTAGCGCAACAATTAACCCAATACATGCGCCTAAAAATGTAACCGAAACACCTGAGGAAACAAAAAAACAATCTGATGAATTTGCAGCAGCTTTTTCAGGTATTACCTCAGAGACTGTTCCTGCTGAACCAAAACCCGCAACTGTTTCTGTACCTGAGCATCTACCTCCCCTCCTTACCCCAACAACATCACACTCGCCCGAACCGGAAGCAGATGTGGCAAAACTTCACGAGGCGCTTAATAAGTTGAATACTCAAATTGACTCTATTTTGAGCCAAGTCAAATATTTAGATGCTTATAGTCGAGAAGTGTCCGATAATCTAAACAAGCTCAATGAATCTATCAGCACAATGGATGATAAGTTACTGGCCCTAACAAACACCACTTCTACATTGTCTAAAGATGTAGGAACCGTAAAAAGTGAAGTGGGACAAGTGCGAGAAGTTCTCAGGGAAGATGGACTCGATATAAACCCAGCTTCTTTATCAAAAGGAAGACAAGGACGTCTAGAAAAGGAAGGTCAGGTAGCCATTGCAGAACCCGAATATACGGTTCATGCCGTGGTACCGGGTCGTGCGTGGCTTAAGTCTTCTAAAGGTCAAATAGTAACCGTTGCCGAAGGAGATTCAATTGGTAACTATGGCAAAATTCTCGTTATTGACGCAGCGAATGGGGTGGTTCTCACAAGCTCGGGCGTTGCTTTCCGTTAAGCTCGCCTACCTCGGATCTCTGCTTTATTTCGTTTCTGAAAACGTATACGCTGCTCCAGACATACAAACCATTCTAAACAATGTCAGCAGAATTATTGTTCCCTTAACGGCAATGGTGCTGATCGTTTCGTTTGTGGCGGGTGTCTATATGATTATCCACGCCCTCACGATGATGAAAAAATTTGGTAATATGTCAATGCAAGCTCAACCGGGTGAATTGGGTGGCCCTTTGGTGCAACTCGTTGTAGGGGCTGTCTTAATCTATTTACCCTCCTCTACCGACACATTAGCAAATTCTCTTTTTGGAACCAGCAATTCTATTTTTGGCTCTAATTCTAGCAGTGTTAATTATAGCAATGCAGGCTATGGTTCGGAACTGTTGGGCTATGTGGCCAGCAACAGTTTTGCAGAACAATGGGCTTCTATGGCAAATACCTTGGTGTTATACATTCAATTTGTAGGGTTTTTGTCGTTTGTCAAAGGATGGTTTATTCTATCTAAATCGGGAGGACATGGCACGCAACAAGGGACTGTTGCCAAAGGCATAACGCATATCCTCGGTGGGATTGTTGCAATAAACTTTGTTGCTGCGTCGAATATTATCTATAACACGATTTTTGGTACATAATAAGTGTATGGAGATGTTTTGAATAAAATAGGAGGTCATGATGAAATTAAAGCGTAGTATAGTCATCACAACGGTAGTCGCGCTCGTTGCACTTGCCCCGTCCATTTTGCTAGCGGCAGATATTACCGATATTGCAAAAACAGTTACAACACAAGCAACAGCCATTGCTAAACTGCTCAGCGTAACCGCTTACGTGGCAGGTGTTGGTTTTGCACTGGCAGGCGTTTTGCAATTTAAAACCCATAAGGAAAACCCACAACAAACCCCATTAAGCAAACCAGTAGTCATGATCGTTGTTGCCGCATGTTTGTTGTTCTTACCTACCATTCTGACGATAGCAGGTGCTTCGCTGTTTGGAGCATCACCCATCTCGTCAGCACCCAGTGGGGCTGGACTAGGCGGAACTTAATGGACTTACTACCTCTCACACTTCGTGCAGAACGCGGTAATTGGCAACGCTTTATGAACCGAAAGGCGAATAAAGCGTTTGCTGTTGTAAGAGATAAAGTTTTTGCCCGAGATGACTTTAGCTGCCGCTACTGCGGTTTTCAGATCAAACAATTTCAAGAAGTCTTGAATATTGATCAGAATTACGATAATAATCAGCTGGATAATTTAGTAACCGCTTGCCACTTTTGTGCTCAGTGCTTTTTTTTGGATTCTGTCGGGCTCGATGGCAAAAGTGGTGGTACGATTATCTATTTGCCTGAAATCAGTCAGGCTGATCTTAATCATTTTTCCCGTACTCTTTTTTGCAGCATGTTACGTGATCCTCCTTACAAGGGAAAATTACAGGCTGCTTACTTAAGCTTAATGGATCGTGCTAAACCCGTAGAAGAGGTCTTTGGACCCCATACCCAAAATCCTATTATCTTTGGTCAAACGATTATTGACACCGGTTTAACAGCAGCACAACTGAAACACCCGATTTTTTCTGAACTCAAGCTGCTACCGACACGTAAGTATTATAAAACCGAAACGGAATACTGGAAATCCACGGTCTTTGCAAATATTCCACTATAGAAGGTCTATAATTTAACGATGAGTATTATTGATCCTGTATTAGATAGCATTGATGGCGTACTGGCATGGCTCAGCACATCTCTAGGCCAACTGGCCGAATCCTATTGTGATTTAGAAACGGCAGATGGTGAAGAAACACTGGTTGGCCGAGATGGATCACTGGTTTCGATTTTAAAGATCGATGGTGCAACCTTCTTAATAGGACCTGATGAATTTACACGAATGCACGACACTTTAACACAGTCCTTACAAACATGTTTATCTCGTCCGGGACACGCCATTCAAGTCTTTTTTCAACACGATAAAGACACTATAACCCATGAACTTAATCATATACTTGCCCCAGCACGTCAAACGGCTAAACAACTCGGTCTTTCATTAGACGATCTTTTCTCAGAACGCGTTCAGGAACTTCGTCGATATTGTGCTTCAGAATCCATGTATCTCGTCGTGTGGTCACTCCCCTCTAGTTTAACGAAAGCACAACAAGAACAATCCATTAAAGATCGTACAGAACGCGCTAAAACGGTAAAAATACCGCTTATTCGAAATGCGCAAAATTTTATGAAAGCCATTCCTGAATTAAGAGATGGTCATGACTCTCTTGTGCGCTCTTTGGTGAATGACTTTAATCTAATGGGTTTGCTCACAAAATTGTTAGATGTCCATGCCGCTTGCCACGCCATTCGTCAATCAGTTGACCCTGATTTTACAGATCCCAAATGGCAACCTTATCTGCCTGGTGATGCGATCCCCGTCCGAGAAACTAAAAATTTTGCGGGAGATATATCGGATGTACTCTGGCCATCACTCGCGAAACAATTAATACCGAGGGATGGCGAAATCTTAAATCTTCGCACCGCACGTTTAGGTGATAGAGTCTACGCTACGGTTTCTATTGATTTATTTCCAAAGGAACTTGCTGCCTTCGGTGTTTTATTTAATCGTGTTCTCAATGCCCAAATTCCATGGCGAATTTCCTTTTTAATCTCAGGCGGTGGCATACAAGCTTTGGGATTAAAGTCAACGCTGGCAACCATTTTAAGTTTTGCACACAGCAATAATCGCTTAATCGGCAATGCCGTTGAATTATTGCGTTCCTTAGAAGTCAACACAGATGATGCTATCGTCAAACTACAGGTTACAGCATCAACCTGGGCAAAAGTTGGGGATGAAAAATTATTGCGTTTACGTGTCGCAGAGCTCGCCAAAGCCATTCAAGGATGGGGATATTGCGAAACCTCTGAGATCTCGGGCGATCCGTTTGCGGGTATGATGTCTAATGCATTAGGGATTTCTGCCAACAGCATCGCCACCCCCTCGGTCGCGCCTTTATCGGATGTTACGTTTATGCTGCCTTTTACACGCCCTGCTTCTCTTTGGACAACAGGCGCAGTATTATTTCGATCGCCAGACGGAAAACCCTGGCCCTATCAACCAGGTTCCACCCAACAAACCACCTGGATCGATTTAATGTATGCAAGACCGGGTTCGGGTAAATCGGTTTTATCCAATGCTTTAAACCTTGCCTTATGTCTCTCTGGTGGTATACAACGCTTACCGAATATTGCCATTGTTGATATAGGCCCCTCTTCGAGTGGTCTTGTTTCTTTAATTAAGGAAGCATTACCTAAAGATAAACAACATTTAGTGGCATATCATCGGATGCGCATGAGCTCTGACATGGCCATTAACCCATTTGATACACAACTGGGTTCACGTTTTCCAACTCCCCAAGAACGCGCCTTTTTAGTGAATTTTTTAACTTTACTCGCAACCCCTGTTGGTCAAGAAAATGCTTACGATGGCATCACAGATATGTCGGGCATGATTATCGATGAACTTTATAAGTCGCTTACCGATACAGGAAATCCACGCCCTTATACTCCTAACCTGGAAGCGTTGGTAGATAAAGTGCTACCGGAATTAAATATTGCTGTCGATAGCCGTACCACATGGTGGGAAATTACCGATGCCCTGTTTAACACAGGGCACACGCACGAGGCCGGCATTGCTCAACGTTATGCCACTCCCTTATTGGCAGATGCCGCTTCTATTTGTCGTAACCAAACAGTAGCTGATCTCTACGGCTCTATTAAAGCACCTACTGGAGAATCCATTATTGATGCGTTTGGTCGTATGATTTCTGGCGCTATTCGCGAATATCCCATTTTATCGCAACCAACTGCATTCGATTTAGGCGAAGCCCGTGTTGTGTCTTTAGATCTCGATGAGGTGGCAAAAACAGGTGGTGAGGCTGCTGATAGACAAACCGCTATTATGTACATGTTGGCCCGCTATATTTTGGCACGTCATTATTATCTGACCGAAGATGTCTTAAAAGACTTACCCGAATTGTATCAGGCACATCATAAGCAACGAATTTTGGATATTCGAGAAGATCCCAAACGCATTGTGTTCGATGAATTCCATCGTACTTCTAAGGCAAAAGCCGTTCGTGATCAAGTCATCGTCGATATGCGCGAAGGTCGAAAATGGAAAGTACAGGTCGCTTTAATCTCGCAATCCTTAGAAGATTTCGATCCCGTGATGGTGGAATTTGCCACTTCTGTGTTTATTATGGATGCGGGCCCTAAACAAGCGATTGAACGATCCACAAAAGTTTTTGGTTTATCGGATACCGCACGGCTTGCTTTAGAAACACGTGTTCATGGGCCTCGTGCAGGTGGTGCCACTTTCTTAGCACAATTCTCTACCAAACAAGGCGTGAACACGCAATTAATTACCAGCACCATTGGTCCCATCGAACTCTGGGCATTTAACACTACCTCAGAAGACGCCAGAATTCGAAATGCCTTATACGAAAAAATTGGTGCATCCGAAACGCGAAAATTCTTAGCAAGCATGTACCCCTCAGGCTCTGCTGCCCGCGTGGTTGAAGAGCGCATGGGAGAACTCAAAGACAAAAGTGGCTTAATTTCAGATGATAGCAGTCAAAGTGTTGTGGAAGAATTGATCAAAGAACTTCATGAACGCTATAAGAAAAGCGCGGCTTCAGCCGCGCTTTCCGTACCCACTTCAGAAAATTAAGTAAATAATACTCTTGGGGGAAGTATGTGAAGTGGTGCTGGTTGACGATTTGCTTCTATCTTGCGCAGCAACTTGCTTTTCTCGTACAAGAACTCTAGCGTTTTTCTTGTATCCGCTTGCGGATCAGTCAGTTGAGCTCGTATCTTGTGATCCAATCGATCTAGCCTTGCATTCTGTTGTGCAGTAAACATCTTCAATCTCCTATGTTATTTATTCAATTTTGCAACAAGGAAATTATAACCATACACATTTAAATTAAACAAATTTATTTTTAGCGTGTATATACAATATTATTGATTTTTTCAGTGTTTTTTTATGATTCACTCTTTAAGGGTTTGTAAGACTCTTGACTTTTCCCTGCACGTTTAGAGCCTAAAAATAGCCAGTTTTTATAGTTGTTGTGTTTTTTTTCTTGCCATTAACGAATAAGCAACGGGGATAACGAATAACGAGAACACTGTGCCCATTAACATACCGCCAATAATAACCCAGCCAATATCTTTTCTGGCAATCGCACCGGAACCCTCGCTAAAAATAAGCGGGATAGCGCCACAGATCATCGCAAAAGTTGTCATTAAGACAGGTCTTAGACGGGAGGTTGCAGCCATTAATACCGCTTCCATGAGCGCATAGTTTTGTGTACGCAATCGGTTAGCAAAATCAACAATTAAAATACCGTGTTTAGTAATAAGTCCCATGAGCGTAACCAATCCAATCACGGTATAAGCATTGTTTGTACCCCCAATAAAATTAACCGCCCACACAGCGCCTGTAATAGAAAGCGGCACGGTTAATAACACAATAAAGGGGTGAATAAAACTCTCAAATAGCGCCGCCAATACTAAATAGATAAAAGCCAAGGCTAATCCAAAGGTTATCCACATGGCGTTTCGCGATTCACGATATTGCTCTGCCTTTCCACCAAAACGATGTCGCGCATCGGGTGGCAAATGTTTTTTGATAATCGGATCTAAAGTTTGCATGGCTTTATCTAAAGAAATACCCGGTTGCAAAGACATATAAATAGAAGCACTACGCATCCGTTCCTCATGTTTAATCGCATTCGGTTCTAATATTTCCTTCAATGTCACCAAGCTACCTAAGGGAACCCATTGCCCCTCTGCTCCCGCGACGAAATAGGCATTTAAACTATTTAATTCCGAACGATATTCCAAGGGTGCTCTAACTTGCACATCGTAATCCAAGCCATCAAAATTAAAATCAGCCGCTTTTGTGCCTGATAAAAAAGTGTATAACGTTTCTTCTATTGCACTAATGCTAACGCCCAACTCTGCCGCTAATGCACGATCAATCTTAACGCTTAAACGCGGCTTCTCAAAAGTTTGTTGGCTAAAGATTGAATCAAAACCGGGTAATTTTCGTGTTTCCGCCATGATATTGTTCACCGCATCTACTAATCGCTGAGAAGTGCCAGCATACTGAACAACGATTTTAAAAGAATCATCTCCCGTTGAATTCCGACTATCGGACAGTTGCACATCAGGACCCACAATTTCCTTAAGACGCGGTCTCAACTCTTTTGCAATATCAAAACTGGTACGAATCCGCTCCGTGTTCGGTTTTAAAATAACTGTCCACCACATCCACTGATCTTGCCAAACCCCTGTTAAAATACGTTCACTTTCAGGTATGGTCGCTAATACAGCTTCAACTCTTTTAAACCAATCTTCTCGGACCAATTCTGAAACAGTATTATCTGCATTGATGTTCCCAGTCAAAATACCTTCATCTTCGACTGGCATTAATTCCGAAGGCAACCTTTGAAATCCAATAGCCCCTAATCCGGCAATAACAAGCAATAATACGCAAATTTTAACCGGGTGTCGTAAGGCAATGGCTAACCAACCGCGATACCGTGTTGCAAGCCTCTCCCAAAAAACAACTTTTTTAGAATGCTTTAAAAACTTTCCACCTAATGCCGGTGTTAGTGTTAAAGCAACAAACCCTGAAATTAAGACGCTTCCGGCTAAAGTCCAGGCAAATTCACGAAACAATATGGCGGATTCATCGACTTGAAAAACCAAAGGTAAATAGACGGCAATCAAGGTAATTGTCATCACGATGACTGCAAAACTAATTTCTTTCATGCTCACCAGTGCGGCTTTAAAAGCAGACAACCCCTCTTCCATATGCCTATAAATATTTTCAACCACCACAATGGCATCATCAACCACCAAACCGACCGCAAGTACTAATGCCAATAATGTCACGGGATTAATACTAAACCCCAACACCCACATCAATGCAAAAGATCCGATTAAACATAAGGGTACCGTTACCATGGGCAACAGCGCTGCACGAACGGAAGCCAAAGAGAGCGTGACAATAATACCCACTAATGCGATGGCCTCCCACAATGTATGGCGCATCTCAACAAAAGCAGCTGCAAAAGGTCGGGTTGCATCAAAACTCACAACTGCGCTCATGGAGGGAGGCATGGTCTTCTTTAAATCTTTCACAAAAGCATGCAGTCGACCCACAACCTCTAAAGGGTTAGCTTGCGGCTTTGGAATAACGCCCAACCCGACTATTTCTTGCCCATTTTCGCGTATTTTTAAAAAGGTCGTTTTTTCAGACACTACAATGGAAGCCACACTGCCCAGTGTTACACGCCCTTCGGGCGTCATTTTTAAGGTAATATTCGCAAGATCTTCCGGTTTTTCAACCATTGCGTTAATAATCACAGACTCTTTAGACGTAATACCCTCTATTTCACCT
>Ga0209477_1000326_pt1 | contig 29075 bp, 27 predicted proteins | sample KloWWTupernatant_FD_187180 | JGI IMG/M metagenome (GOLD analysis project Ga0209477, IMG submission 187180) | Active sludge microbial communities from Klosterneuburg, Austria, studying microevolution and ecology of nitrifiers - Klosterneuburg... | ecosystem: Engineered > WWTP > Aerobic digester >...
GCGGCATGCGCATGTACCACCCGCGCTACCTCGCGCTCGCGCGCGCGCTGTGCGACCGGCACGGGGTGCTGCTCATCGCCGACGAGATCATGACCGGGTTCGGGCGCACGGGGACGATGTTCGCCTGCGAGCAGGCGCGCGTCGCGCCGGACCTGCTGTGCCTCTCCAAGGGCATCACCGGAGGCTACCTGCCGCTTTCCTGCGTGCTCGCCACCGACGAGGTCTACGCCTCCTTCTACGACGACTCGGTGGCGCGCGGCTTCCTGCACTCGCACTCCTACACCGGCAACGCGCTCGCCTGCCGCGCCGCGCTCGCCGTGCTGGACCTCTTCGGGGAAGGCCGCGTGATCGAGGCCAACCGCGAAAAGGCGGCGCGCTTCGACGCGATCGCAGCGCCCCTCGCGGCCCACCCGGCGGTGCGCGACTGGCGGCGCCTCGGCATGATCTGGGCCTTCGAGGTGGATGGCGCCGGGGCGGGCTTCGCCGCGCGCGCCTTCGAGATCGCGATGCGCGAGGGCGCGTTGCTCCGGCCCATCGGCGACACCGTCTACTTCATGCCGCCCTACGTCACGGACGACGAGGCCTTCGCCGTCCTCGTGAAGGCCGGCACCGCCATCGCGGACGAGCTGGGGGCGCGCGCGTGAGGGCGCTGCTTGCCGCGATCGCGCTCGTGCCCGCGCTCGCCGCCGCGCAGCTTCCCGCGCCCGTACGCGAGGCGCTCGCGAAGGCCGGCGTGCCTGAATCGGCCGTGGGTGTCGTCGTCGAGCCCGTCGCCGGCGGCAAGCGCCTCGTCTCGCACAACGCCGAGCGGTCGCTGAACCCCGCGAGCGCGATAAAGCTCGTCACCACCTTCGCGGCGCTGGACCTGCTGGGCCCCGCGCACGCCTTCCGCACGGACACGCTCGTCGCGGGCGAGGTCGCGGGCGGCGTGCTCGCGGGCAACCTCGTCCTCAAGGGCGGCGGCGACCCCAAGCTCACCTACGAGCGGCTGTGGCAGCTCGTGCGGCAACTGCGTGCGCGGGGCCTGCGCGAGATCCGCGGCGACGTGATCCTCGACCGCTCGTACTTCGCCCCGGCCGCGCACGACCCCGGCAAGTTCGACGGGGAATCGCGGCGCGCCTACAACGTGGGCCCCGACGCGCTCCTCGTGAACTTCAAGGCCGTCGACTTCCGCTTCGTGCCGGCGGGCACGGGCGTGCGCGTGCTGGGCGAGCCCGACTTCCCCAACGTCGAGATCGCGAGCCGCGTGAAGGCGGTGGCGGGGCCGTGCAACAACTGGCGGCGCGGGCTGCAGTACGAGGTCGAGGAGAACGGCCTCCTCGCGACCGTGGTCTTCTCCGGCACCTACCCGGCCGAATGCGGCGAGAAGACCTGGCCGCTTTCCGTCTTCGACGCGGACCGCTACACGGAATCCGCCTTCCGCTGGCTGTGGAGCGAGGCGGGCGGCAGGTTCCTCGGCAAGGTGCGCGCGGGCGCGGCCCCGGCGGGGGCGGCGCTCTTCCTGCGCTTCGAGTCGGAGCCCTTGGGCGCCCTCGTGCGCGACATGAACAAGTTCTCCAACAACGTGATGGCGCGCCAGCTCTTCCTCGCGCTCTCGGCCGAGAAGGGCGGCGGGCCGGGCGAGTACGCGGCGAGCGCGCGCCTCGTGCGGGACTGGCTCGCGGCCAAGCGCATCGACGCCCCCGGGCTCTCCATCGAGAACGGCTCGGGGCTTTCCCGCACCGACCGCATCGCCCCGGCCACGCTGGCCGCGATCCTGCGCGCGGCGTGGGCCTCGCCCGTGATGCCGGAGCTCGTCGCCTCGCTCTCGCTCTTCGCCGTCGACGGCACCTTCAAGCTGCGCAACGGCGCCTCCGCCGGCTCCGCCCACCTCAAGGGCGGCACGCTCACCGGCGTGCAGGCGGTCGCGGGCTTCGTCCTCGCCGAAAGCGGCGAGCGCTGGGTCGTCGTCATGATCGCCAACCACGACAACGCCAACCGGGCGCAGCCCGCCATGGATGCGCTCGTCGACTGGACCTGGCGCGGCGGCCGCTAGCCGTGCAGGCGCGAGACGGCGTCGGTGAAGCGGCGCAGGGTGGGCGATAGGGCGCCGGCGGCGAGGCGCACGTCGAGGAGGTGGAATCGGCCCGGGTTGGCGTGCGCGGTGGCGAGCGCCTTGGCGAGCTCGGCGCGCGTGCGCACGAGGTGGCCAGCGCCGCCGAGGGCATCGGCGACGCGCGCGAGGTTCCACGTGCCCAGCGCGTTGTAGCGCGCCTCGGGGCGGAAGGCGGAGAGCATGCCCCAGCCGCCGTTGTTCATCACGACGACGATCGGGTCCCAGCCGTGGCGCGCGCAGTGGCCCAGCTCGAGCCCCGTCATCTGGAAGGCGCCGTCGCCCACGAGGATCACGGGCCGGCGCCCGCTCGCCGCCTGCACGCCCAGGCCCGCGGGCACGCCGAAGCCCATGGTGGCGTAGTAGCCGGGCGCCACGTGGTCGGTCTGCACGAGGTCCATGGCGGTGAAGAGGCAGTCGCCCACGTCGGTGGCCACGGGCATGCGGCCGTGGGCGTCCATGAGGTCGTTCAGCGCCCGGGAGATGTCCAGCGGCTCGATGGCGCCTTCGTCCGCGACGAGGCCGCGCGGCGCGGCGACGGGCGCGACCGCCCGCGCCTGCGCGAGCGGCTGCGCGCGCGCGAGCAACGCGGCCACCACGCGGTCGAGCGGCATGTCCGCGTAGGTATGGAAGCCGAGCGTCACGCGCCCGTCCAGCGCCTGGATGGCGCGGCGCAGGTCCACGCGGCGCGCCGAGACGCCGAAGTTGGTGTCGCTCAGGATCACGCCGAGCATCAGGAGGGCGTCGGAATCCTCCACCAGCGCGGAGACTTCCGGCGTCCCCGCGAGCCCGAGGTAGGTGCCCACGAGCGGCGCGTCGGCGTTGTCCAGCAGCCCGCGCCCCATGAGCGTGGTCACCACGGGGATGGCGAGCCGCTTCGCGAGTTTCGCGACCTGCGCCTCGAGCCCGAAGCGGCGCACCTCGACGTCGACCATGAGCACCGGCGATTTCGCCTGCGCCAACCGCGCGAGGATCTCCTCCGCGCAAGCCGCGAGCGCCTCCTCGTCCACCGGCGGCGCGGGCTCGGCCCACACGGGCGCGCAAGGCTCGCCGAGGCAGTCGCGCGGCAACTCCAGGTACACGGGCTGCGCGTAACGCCGCGCGCTGGCGAGCACGCGCGCGATGCGCGCGCCCGCCGTGGCGGGGTCGTCCAGCCGCGCCTGGTCGCAGGTGACCTGCCGGAACATCTCGTACTGCGAGTCGAGCGTCTTGGCCTGGTGGTGCAGCAGCAGCCCCGAGCCGCGCTCGCGCGTGCCGGGCGCGCCCGAGATCACCACCACGGGCGACTTCTCCGCAAAGGCCGAGGCCACCGCGTTCACCACGTTGAAGGCGCCGGCGCCATAGGTGACGGCCGCGACCGAGGGGGCGCAGCGGATGCGCGCCGCGGCGTCGGCCGCGAAGCCCACCGAGGGCTCGTGCGAGAGCGTGTAGAGCGGAAGCCGCCCGGAGGATTCCAGCGCGTCGAAGAAGGGCAGCGCGAAGTCGCCGGGAATGCCGAAGACCTCGCGCGCGCCGGCCTGCGCCAGCGCCTCCAGCAGGGCGGTCGCGAGCGTCGTGCCCACGCGCCTTACCCGCGCGCCGGGCCCGCCACCCGCATCGCGCGCCTGAGGAGGCCGCGCGTGCGCGGGATGTCGATCGTGTCGAGCGTGTTCTTCACCAGCAGCGCGATCTCGGTGTCGCCCTCCACCACGAGGCGGCGGTTGAAGAAGAGGGTGTCGGGGTCGGCCTCGCGCGCGGCGAGCGAGGCGTAGTCCCAGGCCACGGCGCGGAAGCGCAGCACCGGCTCCGCCGCGCGCGCCACGGGCACGAAGCGGCGGTTGCGCACGCGGAAGCGCAGCTCCATCCCCGCGTCCTCGACCACGATCACGAAGGTGTGGCCCTCGAGGCGGTCGAGCACGTCGGCCGGGAACTTGCGCCGCAGCGTGAGGTTGAGCCCCGTGGCGAAGGCGATGGAGGCGGGCAGGCGCGGCAGGCGCCGGCCGATCGCGCCGACGGGGGCGGGGAGCTTGCGGACGGGGATCGAGGACTTCATGCGGCGACCTCCTTGGCGAGGTTGAGGATGCCGGGCTGGCCGTGCCAGTAGCCGTCGCAGGCGGCGGCCGGCATGAGGGGCGCGAGGCGCGCGGCGGCGTCGCGGGGCGCCAGCGCGCCATCGAGCGCCTCGCGGAAGACCGCCACCACCTCGCCCATGCGCTGCGACTGCGGCGACAGGCGCAGCACGTTCGCGCCGGCCGCGCGCGCCGGCCCCAGCTCGGAGACGAGGCTCTGCACGCTGGCCGACTGCGTCTGCACGCCGTTCAGCACGAGGAAGTGCTGGCCGTCCTGCGTGTCGAGCGCGAGCCCGTCGGGGTGCTCGATGCAGCGGAACTCGCAGTGGTCCTTGGTGAGGTTGTTGTAGCGCGCCGTGAAGCAGCGCGCCGAGACCGCGAGCGGCAGGCGCCCGTAGGCGAAGATCTCGGTCTCCATCCCCGCGGGCGCCTCGGCCACGACCGCGGCGATGCCCTCGCGCGAGAGCTCCACGGGGGCTACCCAGCGCGTGGCGCCCAGCTCGGCGAGAAGCGCCAGCGTCCCGGCGTTGTAGACATTGAGAAAGGGGCCGGCGACGAAGGGCCCCTTGCCGGAGAGAGCGCGCGCGGCGGCCATGTCGTTCGCCTCGACGCGGAAGACGCCATTGCCGACGACCGCGTGCATGGTGCGCAGGTCCGCGTCGCTCTCGATCAGCTCGTAGGTGGAGAGGACCACTTCCTTGCCGGCGGCGGCGAGCGCTTCCCCGATGGCGAGCCAGTCGGCGAGCTTCAGCTCGCGGCGGCGCGAGCACACCGTCTCGCCGAGGTAGACGGTGTCGACGGGCCAGGCGGCCGCCTCGCGGTAGAAGGCGAGCACGGCCTCGCGCGGCCAGTAATAGAGCAGGGGTCCGAGGGAGAGCTTCATGGGCAGGGGTCTCACTTCCAGGGGCGGTGGTAGGCGCCCAGCGTGCACTGGTGGCCTTCGGAGATGCCGGCGAGCGCGGCCTGCCACGCCGGCTTCACGCGGAAGCGCTCGCGGTCGCGCGCGCAGTCGTCCAGCGCCTCGCGCCAGACGCGCGTCACCGTCTCCACGTACACGGGGCTGCGCTGGCGCCCCTCGATCTTGATCGCCGCCACCCCCATCGCCTGCAGGCGCGGCAGCAGCTCCAGCGTGTTGAGGCTGGTGGGCTCCTCGAACGGGTAGTAGGTGTCGCCGTTCACGACGAAGCGGCCGCGGCAGAGCGTGGGGTAGCCCGGGTGGTCCTCCTCGCCGAAGCGGTCGATGAGGACGCCGCCCAGGCGCGATTCCAGCCCGCGCGGCGACTGCTGCCAGCGGATCGCCTTGGCGGGCGAGCACCCACCGTGCGTGTTGGGCGACTCCCCCGTGGCGTAGGAGGAGAGCGCGCAGCGCCCCTCGACCATGATGGAGAGGCTGCCGAAGCCGAAGACCTCGATCTCCACGGGCGTCCTCGCGATCACCTTCTCGGCCTGCTCGACCGAGAGCACGCGCGGCAGCACCGCGCGCCTGATGCCGAAATGCTCGTGGTAGAAGGTGATGGCCTCGTGGCTCGTGGCCGAGCCCTGCACGGAGAGGTGCAGGCGCAGCTGCGGGTGCGTCTTCGCCGCGTAGGCGAGGAGCCCCGCGTCGGCGACGATCACCGCGTCCACGCCGAGGTCGGCCGCTCGATCCACGGCCGAGCGCCACTTGCGCCAGGTGCCCGGCTGCGGGTAGGTGTTGAGGGCGACCAGCACCTGCGCGCCCTTGCGGTGGGCATAGGCGATGCCCTCGCGGATCGACTTGTCGTCGAAGTTGAGGCCGGCGAAGTTGCGCGCGTTCGTCTCGTCCTTGAAGCCGAGGTAGACGTCGTCGGCGCCGTTGTCCACGGCGAGCTTGAGCGCCGGGGGCGTGCCCGCGGGGCACACGAGCTTCATGGCGCGGGGGGCGGGTTGCGGGAGGGCGTTCATGTCGAACTCGGGCAAGCGAAACCCGACAGGCTAGCCCGCTGCCCCGGTTTTTCCTTGTTGCAGATCAGGAAAATCGAAGAATGCCGGCCCGGGGCGTCATCCGCGCGCCACCTCGCGCTCGGCCATGCGCACCGCGCGCCGCAGGATGCGCCGCGTGCGCACCACGTCGATGCCCGCCAGCGCCCTGTGGATCTCGCCGGCGATGTCGGGCTCGCCCACCACCACGAGGTCGTGCAGGAAGCAGCGGTCGCCGGGCGCGTCCACGGGCTCCGCGAGCGTGGCGAAGTCGGAGGCGTTCACGCGGAAGCGCAGCGCCGCCTCGCCCGCGGCGGGCACGGGCACGAAGCGCCGGCCGGCGTAGCGGAAGAACATCACGAGGTCGGGGCCGCGCACCTCGATCGAGAAGGGCCGGTCGCCGAGGCGCTCGAAGACCTTCAGGGGCAGGCGCCGCCGCACCATCAAGTTGAGCACGGCCGCCACGACGGCCGACGAGGGCACGCGCGGCAGCTTCCTCACCAGCGCACGGATCGGCCGCGGCAGCGCCGCGCGCCTCCTCACGCCGGGCATCGGCATGATGGGACCGTTCATGGAAGATTCAGGCTAACCCCGGCCCCGGAAAAACTGTTGAGGCAGATCAGCAGAGGGATTCAGGGGCGCGCGCGACGCCACGCGGAGTACGCGGCCACCGCGGCCACCGCCGCCACGGTCGCGGCGGTGAACGAGGCGACGATGCCCAGCGGCACGACGGTCGCGCTCACGACGAGGAAGAACGCGGTGAAGCCCGTGAGCCCGGTGATGAAGCCGCGCTGCAGGCGCGCGAGCGCGTCCGGGCCGTAGAGGGCCAGCGTGAAGGGCGGCATGATCGAGCCCGTGATGGGCAGCGAGAGCAGGATCCCGCTCACCGTGGGGCCGAGCGTGGCCGCGCCGAAGAGAATCGCCGCCGCGAGCCCGAAGGCCGCCGCGAGCCGCAGCCACAGTTCCACGGGCGGGATGGCGGGAAGCGTGGGCGCGCCGCGCGGGTGCGGCAGGAACCTCGCCATCGCCACGAGGCCCGCCGCGGCGATGGCGAGCGCGCCCAGGGGCACGAGGGGCAGCGCGCCCACGCCGGAGGAGACGAGCGCGTAGGCGGTCCAGCCGGCCGCGAGCCCCGCCACCGCGCCCCGCGCGCGCCCCGCGTACGAGAACGCGAGCATGTGCGCCGCCTGCCCGGCGATGGCCGCCATCGTCACCAGCGCCGAACGCGCCGCGAACTCGGCGCCGTGGTCGATCGCGAGGTAGAGCGTGATCGGCCCGCCGATCATCGGGAAGCCGCCGAGGTAGCCCGACACGGCGTGCCCCCACCGGCGCGCCGCGAGGCTCGCCAGCCACACCGCGAAAGGAACGAGCGCCAGCTTGAGGAGGGTGAGCGCGCTCAGGGTCGGTTGCCGCCCGCGACCATCCGGTACTCGTAGAGGCGACATTCGATGGCGCCGTTGTAGAGCACCGTGCGCTTGGTGGCGGCGAGACGGATGAGCTTCGGCAGCTCCGGGTCGCCGGAGAAGATGTAGGCGGTCCAGCCGGCGAAGCGCTGCTTGAGGAGGTGGCCCAGCTCGGGATAGAGCTTCGCGAGCTCCTCCTTCTCGCCCAGGCGCACGCCGTACGGGGGGTTGGTGACGAGGGTGCCCGCGGGCGCGGGCGCGGAAAGCTCGAGCATGTTCGCCTGCTTGAGCGAGACCACGCCCTCCAGCCCCATGTCGCGCAGGTTGGCGCGGGCGGCATCCAGCGTGCGGCCGTAGAGGTCCGAGCCGTGGATCTGCCGCGGCGCGACCGGTTGCGCCCGCTCCGCGCTCGCGGCCTTCACCTTCGCCCACGCCGCGGCGTCGAAGCGCGCGAGCTTCTCGAAGCCGAAGGCGCGGTCGCGCCCGGGTGCGAGGCCCAGCGCCATCTCGGCCGCCTCCACGAGGATCGTCCCCGCGCCGCACATGGGGTCGATGAAGGGCTCGCCGGGCTTCCACCCCGAGAGCCGGATGAGCCCCGCGGCGAGGTTCTTCTTGAGCGGCGCCTCGCCCACCTGCTCGCGCCGGCCGCGCTTGAAGAGCGGCTCGCCGCTGGTGTCGAGGTAGAGCGTGCACCACTTCGCGTCGAGGAAGACGTGCACGCGCACGTCGGGGGACCGAGGCGCCACGTCCGGGCGCCTGCCCAGCGCCTCGCGGAAGGCATCCGCGATGGCGTCCTTCACCTTGAGCGTGATGAAGTCCAGGCTCTTCACCGGCGCCTTCACGGCGTTGGTCTCGACCTTGAAGGTGCGATCCAGGCCGAAGTGCGCGTGCCAGCGCACGCGCTTCGCGCCCTCGTAGATGTCGGATTCGTTGCGGTAGTCGAACTTGGCCAGCCGCACGAGGATGCGCGTGGCGAGCCGCGACTCGAGGTTCACGGCATAGGCGAGCTCGAACGGGCCCTCGAACTCGACCCCGGCCTCCCCCGCCTTGACGGCGGTGGCCCCCAGCGCCGCGAGCTCCTCGGCGAGAGCACCCGCCAGCCCGCGGGGGCAGGTGGCGTAGAAGAGGACGGCGGACGGCTCCTGGCGGGCCACCGGGACGGCCGGGGCGGGGGTTACGCCGCGCTTGCGGGTGAGGGTAGCCATGGGGACTCGGTGCGTGACACCGTAGAATGGGGGGCTCGCCAGGAGGAACTTCCCTCCCCGGAGCCGCTCTATGCGTTGGTTTGCCGAGATTCTACCGTGATGGCCCGTTCCCTCCTCGCCGCCGCCTCCCTCCTCCTCGCCTTCGCGGTGCAGGCGGCGCCTGTGCGCACGGAGCACGTGGAGGCCGAGCTGCTGGCCGAAGCGGCCGCCGCCGCCCCCGGCAAGCCGGCCACCGTGGGCCTGCGCCTGCGCATGGACAAGGACTGGCACACCTACTGGCGCAACCCCGGCGATTCCGGCTTGCCCACGAAGATCCGGTGGACGCTGCCCGAGGGCTGGCAGGCCGGCCCGATCCAGTGGCCCTACCCCGAGGCGCAGCGAGTCGGGCCGCTCATGAACTACGGCTACTCCGGCGAGGCGATGCTGCTGGTCGAGCTCACGCCGCCCGCGGATGCGAAGCCCGGCCCGGTGACGATCAAGGCCGACGCGGACTGGCTGGTGTGCAAGGACATCTGCATCCCCGAGAAGGCGACGCTCACGCTCCCGTTCGCGGTGGAGGGCGGCTCGCCGCCGGCCGCGTCCGGCAACGCCTCGCTCTTCGCCGAGGCGCGCACGAAGCTCCCGGTGGCGGTCGCGGGCTGGACGGCCGAATCGGCCATGGCCGGCAGCAAGCTCACGCTGCGCGTCGTGCCGCCCGCGGGGGGCGTCGCGCCGGCCAAGGTGATGTTCTTCCCGTTCCGCGAGAACTTCGTCGACCACCCCGCCCCGCAGGCGCTCGTGCGCGACGGCGCCGGCGTGCGGCTCGAGGTGAAGCTGGTGGAGCCCGTGCCTGCGGACGTGAAGGAAGTCGCGGGGCTCCTGGTCGCCGAGAGTGCGTGGCCTGGCCACGCGGGCCGGAAGGCCGTCGAGATCACGATGCCCGTGGTGGCCTCGCTCCCGGCGCCGGCCGCACCCGTGGGCGTCCCGGCGGGCGAGGCGGGCGGGAGCCTCCTCGTCGCGCTCGCTTTCGCCTTCGCGGGCGGGCTGCTCCTCAACCTCATGCCGTGCGTGTTCCCCGTGCTGGGCATCAAGGTGATGGGCTTCGTGCGCCACGCGCACGGCGACGCGCGCGCGCTGTGGATGCAGGGCGCGGTGTTCTCGGTGGGCGTGCTCGTCTCCTTCCTCGTGCTGGCGGGTCTGCTCCTCGCGCTGCGCGCCGGGGGCGCCCAGCTCGGCTGGGGCTTCCAGCTGCAGTCGCCCGCCTTCGTCACGCTGCTGGCCGCGCTCTTCTTCCTCATGGCGCTCAACCTCTTCGGCGTTTTCGAGTGGGGCGGCTTCGCGCAGTCGATGACGTCCAATCTCTCCGCGCAGGGCCGTTACGCGGATGCGTTCCTCGCGGGCGTGCTCGCGACCGTGGTGGCCACGCCGTGCACGGCGCCCTTCATGGGCGCGGCCGTGGGGTTCACGCTGGCGCAGCCGGCGCCGGTGTCGCTCGCCGTGTTCGCGATGCTGGGCGTGGGCATGGCGCTTCCCGTCCTCGCGCTCTCGTTCTTCCCCGCGGCATTGAAGCGCCTGCCGAAGCCCGGCCCGTGGATGGAGACCTTCAAGCAGGTGATGGCCTTCCCGCTCTTCGCGACCGTGATCTGGCTCGCGTGGGTGCTGGGGGCGCAGGCGGGCAACGATGCGGTGATGGCGCTGCTCGCGGGCCTGCTCGTGCTGGGCATGGGCGCATGGATCTACGGGCGCTGGGCGCGCTCGGAGAGCCTCCTGCGCTTCGTCTTCGCCGCGCTCTTCGCGGCCGCGGGCCTCTGGCTCGCCTGGCCCGGCGCGGACGCGAAGCCCGGCGAGGCGCGCGCGGCCGCCGTGAAGGAGGGCGAGATCGCCTGGCAGCCGTGGTCGCCGGAGCGCCTCGCGGAGCTTCGCGCCGCCGGCACGCCCGTCTTCGTCGACTTCACCGCCGCGTGGTGCGTGACCTGCCAGGTGAACAAGCGCGTCGCCCTCAACCGCGACGAGGTCGCGCGCGCGCTGGCGGAGCGCGGCGTGGTCGCGCTCAAGGCGGACTGGACCAACCACGACCCGCGCATCACGGCCGCGCTGGCCGAGCTGGGCCGCAACGCCCTTCCCGTCTACGCCCTCTACGCGCCGGGGCAGGCGCAGCCGACGCTGCTGCCCGAGGTGCTCACCGTGTCCCTCGTCGTCGACGAGCTCTCGAAGCTGCCCGCAGCCAGGCCGGCGGCCGCATCCACCCTCACCCAACGCTGAACCCGGAGACCCCCATGAAGAGAGCCTCCCTGCTCGCGCTTTCCGTCGCCTCCCTTTTCTCCTCCGCCGCGCTCGCCGCCGCCGTCGTAGGCCAGCCCGCGCCGGCCTTCACCGCCACCGACCTCGCGGGCAAGCCCGTGAACCTCGCCGACTTCAAGGGCAAGACGGTGGTGCTCGAGTGGCACAACTTCGGCTGCCCCTTCGTGCAGAAGCACTACAGGAGCGGCAACATGCAGGCGCTGCAGAAGAAGTACGGCACGGAGGTGGTCTGGCTCACCGTCAACTCGACCCACTCGGGCCACCAGGACTACCAGTCGCCCGCGCAGCTCACCAAGGCGCTGGCCGAGTTCGGGGCGGCACCCACGCGCTTCGTGATGGACGAGCCCGGCAGCGTGGGCCTCGCCTACGGCGCCAAGGTCACGCCGCACATGTACGTGATCGACCCCAGCGGCAAGGTCGCCTACAACGGCGCCATCGACGACAAGCGCTCGGCCAACGTCGAGGACGTGAAGACGGCGAAGAACCTCGTCGTGGCGGCCCTGGAGGAGATGAAGGCCGGCAAGCCCGTCTCCAACGCCTCCAACGCGCCCTACGGCTGCACCATCAAGTATCGGTAGGCCGATCCTCGTCCGGGCCGATCCTCGTCCGGGCCGATCCTCGTCATTCCCGCGCAGGCGGGAATCCAGCCTGGGCCCCCGCCTTCGCGGGGGTGACGGCCTCGCGGGGGTGACGGCCTCGCGGGGGTGACGGCCTCGCGGGGGTGACGGCCTCGCGGGGGTGACGGCCTCGCGGGGGTGACGGCCTCGCGGGAACTTGAAAAATATCAAGGCCGGCGGCTTAAAGCTGCATATGATGTGCAACTTATAAAAGGTGCATTTCGTATCCAGCAATAAAACCCCTCCGGGGGGAAAGGAAAAGCCGCCATGCAACCCACCCGCAACCTCTGGCGATGGCTCGCCGTCGTCTTCTTCCTGTCCTTCGCCGCCCTCGGGTGGCTGGGCCGCGAGATCTACCTCGCCGCCCCGCCCATCCCGAAGGTGGTGACGCCCGACGGGGCCGTGCTCTTCACCAAGGAGCAGCTCCAGGACGGCCAGCGCGCCTGGCTCGCCGCCGGCGGCCAGCAGCTCGGCACCGTCTGGGGCCACGGCAGCTACGTCGCCCCGGACTGGTCGGCCGACTGGCTGCACCGCGAGGCCGTGGCGCTCCGGGACCTCGTCGCCGCCCGCCTCTACAACGTCGCCTTCGCCATGCTCCAGCCCCACCAGCAGGCCGCGGTGGACGAGATCGTGAAGACGCAGATGCGCGCCAACACCTACGACGCCGCCACCGACACGCTCACGGTCTCCCACGAGCGCGCCGCCGCCATCGCGCTCGTGAAGAAGCACTACGAGGGGCTCTTCGGCACCGACGCTTCCCTCGACAAGCTGCGCGAGCAGTACGCGATGATGCCCGACGCCCTCCCTCGCGCCGAGGACCGCCACGCGCTCTCCGGCTTCTTCTTCTGGTCGGCCTGGTCCGCCGCGACCGACCGCCCCGGCGAGAAGGGCCTCTCCTACACCAGCAACTGGCCGCACGAGCCCATCGTCGGCAACGTCCTGCCCGCCTCCGCCGCCATCTGGTCGATCGTGAGCATCCTGCTGCTCATCGCCGGCATCGCCGGGATGCTCTGGTACCACGCCGCCAACCACGAGCCGGCCGACCCGACCGCGCCGCCGAAGGACCCGCTCCTGAACCTCGTCGCCACGCCCTCGATGAAGGCCGTGCGCAAGTACTTCTTCGTGGTGGTCGGCCTCATCCTCGTGCAGATCGGCATGGGCGCCATCACCGCCCACTACGCGGTGGAAGGCCAGGCCTTCTTCGGCCTGCCGCTGGGCGAGGTGCTGCCCTACACCGTGAGCCGCACCATCCACACGCAGATGGGCATCTTCTGGATCGCCACCGCCTGGCTCGCGACGGGCCTCTACATCGCCCCGCTCCTCTCCGGCCACGAGCCGAAGCTGCAGAAGCTGGGCGTGAACGTGCTCTTCTACGCGCTGCTCGCGATCGTCCTGGGCTCGACCGCCACGAGCTGGCTGGGCACGCTGCAGCGCCAGGGGATGGACTTCACCTTCTGGATCGGCAACCAGGGCCTGGAATTCACGAGCATGGGCCGCGTCTGGCAGATCCTGCTCTTCGTGGGCCTGCTGTTCTGGCTCCTCCTCCTCGGCCGCGCGCTGATGCCGGCCCTCAAGCGCCCGTCGGAGACCCGCGGCCTCGTCGCCATGGTGTTCCTGTCGGCCACCTGCATCGGGCTCTTCTACGCCGCCTCCCTCACCTGGGGCCAGCGCACGCACTACGCGATGGTCGAGTACTGGAGGTGGTGGCTGGTGCACCTCTGGGTGGAAGGATTCTTCGAGGTGTTCGCGACGGCCGTGGTGGCGCTCATCTTCACGCGCCTGGGCCTCATCCGCGCCACGACCGCCAACAAGGCCATCGTGATCGAGACGATCGTCTTCCTCTTCGGCGGCATCCTCGGCACCCTGCACCACCTCTACTGGACGGGCACGCCGACCTCCGTGATCGCCGTGGGCGCCGTGTTCTCCGCGCTGGAAGTCGTGCCGCTCACCCTGATCGGGCTCGAGGGCTGGAACACCTACCAGCGCTCCAAGGCCGCGCCGTGGGTCGAGTCCTACAAGTGGCCGATCCTGTGCTTCGTGTCGGTGGGCTTCTGGAACCTGGTCGGCGCCGGCATCCTCGGCTTCGCCATCAACCCGCCCGCATCGCTCTACTACGTGCAGGGCCTGAACCTCACGCCCGCCCACGGCCACGCCGCGCTCTTCGGCGTCTACGGGATGCTGGGCATCGGCCTGATGCTGTTCTGCCTGCGCGGGCTCTTCCCGAAGAGCTTCCACGCCGACAAGTACCTCGCGCCGGCCTTCTGGGGCCTGAACGTCGGGCTCGCGATGATGGTCTTCATGTCGCTGGTCCCGGCGGGCATCTACCAGGCCTACGCGAGCATCACCGAGGGCCTGTGGTACGCCCGCTCGGCGGAGGTGATCCACTCGCCGGTGATGGAGACGCTGGTCTGGCTGCGCGTGCCCGGCGACATCGTGTTCGCGATCGGCGGCGTGTTCCTCGGCATCTACGCGCTGGCCCTGCTGCGCAAGCCGGGCCGCGAGGCGGCGCAGGCCGCCGGGGAGGTGCAGCCGACCTAAGCTGGATGTAGGATGCGAGTTAAGCGGGCGGGCCGGATCCGGGCCCGCCCGTTTCCATTCAAGGACACCCCTCCGCCATGCGCCTCACCACGTTCACCGACTACAGCCTGCGCGTCCTCATGTACGTGGCCGCGCACCCCGAGGGCAGGGCCACGATCGCCGAGATCGCCTCCTCCTACGCCATCTCGGAGCACCACCTCACCAAGGTGGTGCATTTCCTGGGCAAGGAGGGCTACCTCGAGAACCTGCGCGGGCGCGGCGGCGGCCTGCGCCTCGCCAGGGACCCGAAGGCGATCAACGTGGGCGACGTCGTGAAGCTCACCGAGGGCGGCGACATCCCGGCCGAGTGCTTCGAGAAGGACACCAACTGCTGCGCCATCACCGACGACTGCAAGCTCAAGTTCGCGCTGGCCAAGGCGGTGGACACCTTCTACGCGACGCTGCGCCAGTACACGCTGGAGGACGTCGTGAAGAACCGCAAGGCGCTGGGCAAGGTGCTCTTCGTCGCCCCGCCGGCCACGCGCAAGGCGGCGAGGCCCTAGGCCAGCAGTCGGCGGCGGAACAGGCGAAGCGCGAGGAAGTAGCCCCCGAGCCCGTAGGCGGCCAGCACGGCGACGTGCAGGAGCGCCGACTCGGGCCACTGGCCGAGGAAGAGCGGCCGGCCGAGCGCGATGGCGTGCGTGAGCGGTAGCGCCGAGGCGACCGCCTGCACCCACGCCGGCAGCCCGGCGGTGGGGAAGAAGACGCCGCACAGGAGCATCTGCGGCGTGAGCACCAGCGTGAACCAGTAGGTGAAGAAGTCGTAGCTCTTCGCGACCGCCGTCATCACCAGGCCCATGCCCGCGAACGCGAGCCCGATGAGGAAGGCGAGCGGCACCACGAGCAGCATCGTCCACGACTGCCCGAGGCCCAGCGCCGCCGCGACCAGCAGCACCGCCGTGCCCGAGAGCAGGCTCTTCGAGGCCGCCCAGATCCACTCGGCGAGCACCACGTCCTCGAGGCTCACGGGCGCGTTCATGATGCCCTCCCAGGTGCGCTGCACGTGCATGCGCGCGAACCCGGAGTAGAGCGCCTCGAAGGAGGCGGCGAGCATCGTCGTGTAGCAGATCGTGCCGCCGGCGAGGAAGGCGATGTAGCGCACGCCCTCCACCTGCGGCACGAGGGTGGCGAACCCGAAGCCGAAGCCCAGCAGGTAGAAGAGCGGGTCGATCACGTTGCCCGCGAGGCTCGCCCCGGCGAGCTTTCGCCACACGAGGTAGTTGCGCCGCCACACGGCGACCCAGCGGCGGGAGGCCGGCAGCCCCGCGCTCATTCGCGCATCTCCCGCCCGGTGAGCTTGAGGAAGAGGTCCTCGAGGTTCGCGCGCCGGTGCAGGAACCGCAGCGCCGGGTGGCGCCCGACCGAGTCGACCACCGGCTCGGCCTCGCGCACGTAGCAGAACGCCGTCTCGCCGTGCAGCTCGGCGCGGCTCGAAAGCGCGCCCGCCTGCGCGGCGTACCAGCCCTCCACGCCGTCGCCGTACACCTCCACGACCTGCGGCTCGATGTGCTCGGCGATGAGCGCGTGCGGCGCGCCCTCCGCCAGCATCCGGCCGTGGTCGATGATCGCGAGCCGGTCGCAGAGGCGCTCGGCCTCGTCCATGAAGTGCGTGGTGAGGAGAATCGTCTTGCCCTGCCGCAGGAGGAGCCGCAGCCGCTCCCACATGAGGTGGCGCGCCTGCGGGTCCAGCCCCGTCGTGGGCTCGTCGAGGAAGATGAGCTCCGGGTCGTTCACGAGCGCGCGGGCGAGCACGAGCCTGCGCTTCATGCCGCCCGAGAGCGCCTGGATGCGGCTGTCGCCGCGCGTCTCCAGCGCCGCGAACTCCAGCAGCCGCGGCAGCCGAGCGCGGATCTCGGCATCGGCGATGCCGAAGTAGCGCCCGTACACGAGGAGGTTCTCGGCCACGGTGAAGTCGGGGTCGAGGTTGTCCACCTGCGGCACGACGCCCACGCGGATGCGCCCCTCGCGCGCCGCCTGCGGCACCGGGTGCCCGAGCAGCGTGATCGTGCCCGCGTCCGGCGCCGTGAGCCCCAGCAGCATGCGCAGCGTGGTGGTCTTGCCCGCGCCGTTGGGGCCGAGCAGCCCGTAGCACTCGCCCCGCGCGAGCGAGAGGTCGATGCCGGCGACCACCTCGCGCCCGTCGTAGGACTTGCGAACGCCCCGGGCCTCGAGCACGCCGGCCATGCGCGCGGGCCTCAGGGAAGCGGGCGCGCGAGCCGCCCCACCACGTCGCGGATCACGTGCAGCTTGCGGTGGAAGAAGTGGTCGGCGCCCGGCACCACGAGCACGGGCACGTCGCGCAGTGCTCCCCAGCCGAGCGAATCGGCCAGCACCGTCGTCTCGTCCTTGTCGCCGTGCAGGATGATGGTGTTGGCCGCCGTGTGCCGCCCCGGCGCGCCGAGGTTCGCATCCGCCGGGTCCGGCGGCTCGCCCAGGCCGTGGCCGGTGATGCGCCGGAAGGCCGGCGCGACCAGCACGAGGCGCTCGAAGTCGACCAAGCCGCTCGCCCGAAGCGCCACGCCACCGCCGAAGGAGAATCCCGCGAGCCAGAGCGGCAGCTCCCCCACGGCGCGCCGGGCGTGGGCCGCGACCTCGAGGAAGTCGTCCGTCTCGCCGCGGCCCTCGTCGTGGCGGCCCTCGCTCGCGCCCACGCCGCGGAAGTTGAAGCGGAAGGTGGCCGCGCCGGCGTCCGCGAAAGCCTTGGCCACCGTGGTGACGACCTTGTTGTCCATCGTCCCGCCGAAGAGCGGGTGCGGGTGCGCGACCACCGCCACCGCGACCGGGTGCGCGGGGATCGCGTAGGCGACCTCGACGCAGCCCGCGGCGCCCTCGATGGTGGCGCGGTGCGTCTCCACCGCCGTCAGATCCGCAGCCGCTCGACCACGCGGCCGTTGACGAGGTGCTCCTCGATGATCTCGTCGATGTCCGCCTTGTCCACGTAGGTGTACCAGACGGCCTCGGGGTAGACCACGACCACGGGGCCCTGCTCGCAGCGGTCCAGGCAGCCGGCCTGGTTCACGCGCACCTTGCCCTCGCCCGCGAGCCCGAGCGCCTTCACGCGGCCCTTGCAGTAGTCGCGCATGGCCGAGGCGTCGTGGTTGGCGCAGCAGGCCTCGGGGGCCTCGCGCCGGTTCTGGCAAAAGAAGACGTGGTGCTTGTAGAAGCTCATGGTCGGGCCGGGCGTGTCGGGGCCGTCATTGTATCGGCTCGTCGCGGCGCCGGACGAAGAGCGCGATGAGCCAGGCGAGCGCCAGCGCCGGCCAGGCCTCGTGGATCCACCGCGTGAGCGTGGCGAAGGTGGCGAGCTGCCCGTGCGGCCAGTGGAAGAGGCGCAGGAAGTCGCCCAGCGCGCTGTAGGCGCCGAAGATCTTGGCGAAGAGCGCGCCGGCGAGCGTGAGCACGAGGGCGAGGTAGATCCGCCCCGTCCGGTGCATGCCCCGCAGCGGGGCGAAGGCGAGGATCCCGGCCACGAGCCCCGCCACGCGCCCCTCGGTGACCCAATTGGCCGAGAGGTGGGGCTTCAGCATCACGGAAGCCATGGCGAACTTGCACCACAGCGCCACGGTGAGCAGGAGTAGCGTCCAGCGAAGGGCCCCGCCGGGCCCCTTGAGCACGACGGACACGAAGAATCCGAAGCCCGCCACCGACATCGCCACCGACGCCGAGGTCACGAGGAACTCGCCCGGGTCCGGCACGCCCTCGCCGCCGATGTTGCCCGCCTCGAAGAAGGGCAGCGCCGGGTTGAGCTGCGCGAGGAGCCAGAGCACCACGAGCACGAGCCCCGCGTCCCCCCAGCCACCGGAGGCGACCAGCCTCTCGCGCGCCATCGCGAGCGGGTGCGTGACGAGCGCGTGGACGGGTTGCGCGAAGAGGAGCGTGCCCGCGAAGGCGCCGGCCGTGTTGGCGAGCACGTCGTGCAGCGAGGCGACGCGGCTCGTCACGAAGAACTGCAGCGACTCCATCGCGAGGCTGAACGCCGCGCAGGCCGCCACGGCCTTGGCACGCGCGAGCCACGGGGAGTTGGAGCCCCGCAGGACGAGGCACGCGATCGCCCCCAGCGGCGCGTACGCCACGGCGTTTAGCGCCATGTCGAACTCGATGATGACCTTCGGGCGCAGGAAGACCGCCAGCGCGTCCGGCCCCGGCATGCGCAGCGGCCAGAACGGGTAAAGGCTCGCGTAGGCGACGAGCAGCGCCCAGACCGCGAGCGCCCCGCGATGGCGGGCGGCGCTAGCCGACAGGCTTCAGCCCCTTGCGGTAGGCCGCCGAGCGCTCGACGTAGTGCTCGGCGATCCAGGTGTTGTTGGCGATGTCGGCCTCCGTCATGTGGCGCACCACCTTGCCGGGCACGCCGAGCACGAGGGAGTTGTCGGGGATGTGCTTGCCCTCGGGCACGAGCGCCCCCGCGCCAATGAGGCAGTTCCTGCCGATGACCGCGCGGTTGAGGATGATGGCGCCGATGCCGATGAGGGAGTTCTCGCCCACGTGGCAGCCGTGCAGCATCACCATGTGGCCCACGCTCACGTTGCGCTCCAGCACGACGGGAATGCCCATGTCGGTGTGGATCACGGAGCCGTCCTGCACGTTCACGTTCTCGCCCAGCGTGATGAGCTCGTTGTCGCCGCGCAGCGTGCAGCCGAACCACACGTTGGCGCCCTTCTTCATGAGCACCGAGCCGATCACGGCGGCGTTGTCGGCGACGAAGTTGTCGCCTTCGAGGAGGGGCTTGCGGTCGTCGAGTTCGTAGATCATGGGCGGGATTCCGTCGGGAATCCCGCCATTGTATTCGCGTGCGCCGGGAGCCCCTAGGCGGGCGAGAACGCGAACCGGCGGCAGGAGTCCGTCGTGTGGCCGGGCGAGGCCTCCCCGAGCATCGCCTTGCCGCCCAGCTGCGTGAGCAGCCGCGCGGTGGTCTCGCGGTCGCGCGCGCGGCACGCGAAGGTCGCGTAGAGGTTGCGGTTCCAGTCGTCCGGGTAGCGCGCGACCATGTCCTCGAACCCCTTGCGCATCCGGGGCCAGCTCGCCTTCGTGCCGGTGAAGAGGTCGCCGTCGAACTTGCGCGCCACGTCCACGTAGAGCCAGGCGTAGAAGGCCTCGCCGTCGACCTGCCGCGTGCGCTCCACCGAGCGCTGGATGAAGGCATCCACGGCCTCGAAGCTGCCGCCCCACTGCGGCAGCAGGTAGTTCATCCGCGTGTAGTGGAGCGTGTGGTAGTGCGGGAAGCGGCCGACCGCCTCCTCGAAGAGCGCGTCGAACGGCGCCTGCGGCTGGCCGCTGCTGCCGGCGACGATGAGCGCGACCCAGTACCAGATCGGCGACTGCTTTCCATCCGGCTCGGCGGCCTCGAGGGCCTTCGCGGCCCGGGCGAGCCGTTCCCGGAAGAGCTTCATGCCCTCGCCCGGCACGCTCGAGGCGTAGCCGCCGCCGCGCGCCTCCCACGCCTGGCGCTGCCAGCGTATCGCCTCGACGAGCTTGCGCAGCCGCGAGCCCGGCCGCGCGCGGGCCCACTTGTCGACCCATCGCATCGCGGTGGCGTCGTCCGGCGTGCTGAAGTGCAGGTCCCACCCGTGCTGGATGGCCTCGACCATGAACAGGCCGTGGGTGCTGCGCAGCCCCGACCGGAGGTACTCGTCGTGGACCCGGTCCGGAACGTCGAAGTCCTCGTTCATCACCGCCGTGGTCGCGTCCATGCGCGCCTTGTGGAAGGCCGTGAAGGAATTGGCGGGTTCCGCCGCGGCGGCCGCGGGGCCCGGCGTCCCCGGCTGGCGCAACGGCGGTGCCGGGATCACCACCTGGGCGGATGCCGGAAGCCCGGCGAGCGACGACAGGAGGGCGGCGGCGCAGAGCGCCTGGCGGACGGCTCGATTCATGGTTCGTTCCTCGCGACCGCGGGGCCCGGCACCGCGCCCCGCCTCGAAGGGACGGAACTTAACATATGCTCCACCCGCCCGCCTTGCGGCGGATCAACCCCCGCGGAAGGGGTGCGCGACGGCCCCGCCGCCCCGAGCGGGGTCACATCTGCTTGAAGAGGTGCGAGTAGATGCGCGAGACGGTGAGCGTCTCGTCCTTGCCCTTCACCTTGATGTGCGCCTGGCCGCGGAAGTCGCGCGTGACGCCGGCGATGGCGTTCACGTTGACGATGGCGGAACGGTGGATCTGCCAGAAGACCTCGGGGTCGAGGCCGTCGAGGAGCTCGCGGATGGGCGTCTTGATGAGCGCCTCGGCCTCCGCCGTGACCACGCGCGTGTACTTCTCGTCGGACTGGAAGAAGAGCACGTCCGCCACCGGGATGAGGCGCAGGTTCTGCCCGAAGCTCGCCTTGATCCACTGCAGCCGCTCCTTCGGCGCGCCGCCGCGAAGCTGGGTGGCGAGCTGCGAGACGATGGCGTTCAGGTCCGGCGGGGGCGAGGCGAGCTTGGCCTTGAGGCGCTCGACGGTGACCGCGAGCCGCTCGTCGGTGTACGGCTTGAGGATGTAGTCCACCGCCCCGGTCTCGAAGGCCTGGATGGCGTACTGGTCGTAGGCCGTCACGAATACCACGTGCGCGCGGGCGCCCACGTGCTTCGCCACCTCCACGCCCGTCATCTCCGGCATCTGGATGTCGAGGAACATGAAGTCGGGCGCGCGGTCCTCCAGCGCCTCCAGCGCCGCGGCGCCGTCCTCCACGGAGGCGAGGATCTCCAGCTCCGGCCACAGCTTCGCGAGCTTGGCCTGCAGCTGCGCGCGCAGGATGGGTTCGTCTTCCGCGAGGATGGCAGTCGGCATCGGCAAGTCCCGTCGTCCCGGCGCCCCCTCGCGCTCAGAGCGAGCGCGAGATGAGCTCCTTCATGATCTCGTTGGTGCCGCCGTAGATGCGCGAGGCGCGCGCGTCCGCCCACGCCCGCGCGACGGCGTACTCGCGCATGTAGCCGTTGCCCCCGTGCAGCTGCACGCAGGCGTCGATCACCTTGCACTGCAGGTCGGAGCACCAGTACTTGGCCATCGAGGCGGTCGCGGCGTCGAGCGTGCCCGCGAGCACCAGCTCGATGCACCGGTCGACGAAGACGCGCGCGGCCTGCAGCTCCGTCTTCGCCTCGGCGAGCGCGAAGCGCGTGTTCTGGAAGTCGAGGAGCGGCTTGCCGAAGGCCTTGCGGTCGCGGCAGTAGGCGATCGTCTCCTCCAGCACGCCCTCGGCCAGCGCCACCGCCGTGATGGCGATCTGCAGCCGCTCCCAAGGCAGCTCCTGCATGAGGCAGGCGAAGCCGCGGCCTTCCTCGCCGAGGCGGTTGGCGGCGGGCACGCGCACGTCGTCCATGAAGAGCTCGGCAGTGTCCTGCGCCTTGAGGCCCACTTTCTCCAGCGGGCGGCCCTTGGTGAAGCCGGGCGACGCCGTGTCGACCACGAAGAGGCTCGTGCCGCGCGCGCCCTGCGCCGGGTCGGTCTTGGCCGCGACGACCACGAGGTCGCAGTGCCACCCGTTGGTGATGAAGGTCTTGGAGCCGCTCAGGCGGTAGTGGTCGCCGTCGCGGACCGCGCGCGTGGCGATCGACTGCAGGTCGGAGCCGGCACCGGGCTCCGTCATCGCGATGGCGCCGATGGCCTCCCCCGTCGCCATGCGCGGCAGCCAGGCGCGCTTCACCTCCTCGGCGCCGTAGTGCAGCAGGTAAGGCGCGACGATGTCGGAGTGCAGCGACCAGCCCAGCAGGCCCACGGCGCCGCGGCGCGCGGTCTCCTCGAACACGACCACGCTGTAGCGCCGGTCGGCGCCCGCGCCGCCGTACTCCTCGGGCATCGTCGGGCAGAGGAAGCCCGCGGCGCCGCCCTTGCGCCACACCTCGCGGTCGATGAAACCCTGCGCCTCGTAGCGGCCGAGGTTCGGGAGCACCTCGGCCTCGAGGAAGCGGCCGAGGGATTCGCGGAACTGCTCGTGCTCGGGCTCGAAGAGCGTGCGCGGGATCGGGAATGCCATGCGGGCATTCTAACCGGCGGGCGGGCCTTCCTTCGGCACGGGCGGTGGGGTCGCCGGCGTGGCGGCCTGCATGACCGGCTCCACGCGCGCTTCCGGCGCCTTCTCCTCCCTCCCCTCCGGCTTCTTGCGGAAGATCCACCAGATGAGAAGGATCAGGAGGATCACCGGCGCCAGCGCTGGCGAGACGGCGATCACGATCACGATGGGGATGAAGATCGCGAGCCCCACGAAGAGCCACCCCAGCCCGTAGATGATCGCGGCGACGATGGCGAGCACGATCACCACGGCGGCGAAGGCCACCGCGATGCCCGCGGCGCCGAGCAGCGCGCCGCCCGGCCCGGTGATCGCCTCCGACCCCACCTGGATCGGCACTAGCCCCGTCATCACGCCGAAGATGCCCAGGCCCGAGACGACCGCGGCCACCACCACCAGCGCGACGAAGGCGAAGGAGAGGGTTTTCCGCCACGTGCGTTCGGCGGTGCCCACGGCGGAGAGCACCTTGCCCGCCTTCGTTTGCGGCTGCTCGGGCATCACGGGCACGGCGCCGGGCCCGGCCGGCTGGCGCAGCCCGTCCATCGGCACCTCGATCGTCGCGATGACGCCCGCGGGCGAGTTCGATTCCAGCGTGAGCTTCGCCGTCTCGCCGTAGAGCGCGGCCAGGCGCTCGCGGATGTTCTCGAGGCCCACGCCCGCGCCCACCGTCTCGCCGAAGCCGCGGCCGGTGTCGGAGACGACGAGCCTGAGGCGCCCGTCCTGCGCCTGCGCGGTGATCATGACGCTCCCGCCCTCGCGCTGCGGCTCCAGCCCGTGCTTGATGGCGTTCTCGACGAGCGAGGGGAGCATGAGCGGCGGGAACGGGGTCGCGAGCAGGCTCTCCGGGATGCTGATGTCGAAGGCAAGGCGCTTGCCCATGCGCATCTGCAGGATGTTCAGGTAGGCGCGCACCAGCTCGATCTCCTGCCCGACGGTGGAAATCGACTCGCGCATCTTGGGCAGGGCGTTCCTCAGGTACTGGATGAGGTGGCCCACCATCGTGTTGGCCCTGGCCGGGTCGACCTCGGTGAGCGCCTGCACGTTGGCGAGCGTGTTGTAGAGGAAGTGCGGCTCGACCTGCGCCTGCAGCGCCTGGAGCTTCGCCTCCGTCACCTGCTGCGTCATGCGGTGGTACTCGGCCTCCTTGCGCTTCAGGTCCGCCATGCGCTGCGCGGCGCGCGAGCGGTCGATGAAGACCTTGGCGATCACGGCCAGCACGAAGAGCGGGATGAAGAGGAGCACGAGGGCCGCGCCCACGCCCATCTTCTTCAGGTCGCCGCTCACGTTGCGGCGGATCTGCTCGCGCACTTCCGGCGGCAGGTCGGTGATGACGATGGAGGCCGAGGGGCCCTCGGGGGCGGCGGGCGGGGCCGGGGGCGCGGGAGGTGCCGACGGCGCGGGGCCCGGCTTCACCTCCCCCTTGCCCGGCAGCGGGGGAACGGGGGGCGCGGGCGGTGCGGGCTTCGCGGCGTGGTCGAGCTTGTCGGCGTCGCCGATGGTGATGTCGATGAGGGGCTTGTCCTTGTCCGTGCCCACGCCGATCGAGATGCGCTTGCCGGGGCCGTCCTTGCCGAGGGCCTTCCGCGCCTCGTCCTCCGCGTCGCGCGCGGCCTTGAGGGACTGGTCGAGCGCCTGCTTCACGGCGCCGCTCTCGATGCCGGCCTCCTTGAGCGCCTCCTCGGCGTTGCGGCGGGCTTCCTCGATGGCGGAGGCGGCCTCGCGCGTGGCCTCGCGGGCGCTGTGGACGGCCTCGCGCTTGGCACGGCGGATCTCGCGCTCGGCGTCGCGCAGCTCCGAACGGGCGCTGTCCAGCTCCTCCAGGGCGCGGCTCAGCTCCTCGCGGCGGGCGGGGTCGCTGGTGGCGCCGCGCATGGTGAGGATGGCGCTGCGGGCGACGTCCAATGCGCCTTCCGCGAAGGTGTTGTCGATCTCGCGCTTGATGGCGCGGTTTTCCTCGGGGGTCGCGCCCTCGTGGCGGTACTCGATGAGGTGGAAGGGGGTGACGACGACCGCGAGCGCGATCAGCGTGGCCACGCCGCCCAGGATCAGGGCCCACCAGGGCGTGCGGTGGATGAGGTCGGAGAGGGGCTTCATGGGGGTCGGCGCCGGCGGCGAGCCCGGAAGATACCCGGGTTGGCCGCGCGGGTCAGTAGTCCTCGAGGACCGACACGGCGGCGATGGCCACCGACATCATGAGGACGCCGAAGAACAGGAACAGCGTCGAAAGCGTCGGCCCGAAGGATTCGATGAAGGTCATTTTCCGGCTCCCTGTCGTCTGGATGGCCCCGGCAAGGGGCGCGATGGGGCCAGATTAGGGGGGGTGGGGGCCGGCCGCGACCGTTTCCCGCCGGATTGCAGGATTCGAGGGGTGAAATGCAGATTTTGGGGACGGGTTTTGGGGACGGTTCCTTTACCCACTCAGCACGGGGAGTGTGCGCTCTCCACGGAGTCCATGGGAGTGAAGGAACCGTCCCCAAAGTGAAGGAACCGTCCCCAAAATCCGTTCCTCCGGGGACGGTTCCTTTACCCACTCAGCAAGGGGGAGTGTGCGTTCGCCACGGAGTCCGCGAGAGTGAAGGAACCGTCCCCAAAACCTACATCTGCTTGAAAAGATGGGTGAAGTTGCGGGAGACGATGAGCGTCTCGCGGTGGCCCTTGAGGGCGATCTCGGCCTGGTCCTTGAGGCCGCGGCGGACGGAGGCGATGGCGTCGACGTTCACGATGGTGGCCCGGTGCACCTGCCAGAAGCGGTCGGGGTCGAGCTCGTCCAGCAGCTCCTTGATGGGCTTGCGGATGAGGGTCTCGCCCTCGGCCGTGACCACCCGGGTGTACTTCTCGTCCGACTGGAAGAAGAGCACCTCCTCCACCGGGATGAGGCGGACGCTCTGCCCGACGCTCGCCTTGATCCACCGCAGGTGCTCGCCGTTGCGCGGCGCAAGCCGGGAGGCGAGCTGCTCGATCAGGTCCTCCATGTGGGAATTCCCCGAGGCGCCGCCCGCCGCCGTGCCGCCCGCCAGCCGCTCCTTCAGCCGCTCCACGGTGGTGGCGAGCCGCTCCTCGTTGAAGGGCTTGAGGACGTAGTCGATGGCGCCCTGCTCGAAGGCCTCCACCGCGTACTGGTCGAAGGCGGTGACGAACACCACATGGGCGCGCTTGCCCACGACCCGGGCGGCCTCCAGCCCGTTCACGCCGGGCATGTGGATGTCGAGGAAGAAGAGCCGCGGCTGGTGCGCCGCGATCACCTGCTCGATGTCGCGGCCGTTCTCCATCTCGTGCACGACCACGAGCTCGGGCCACAGGCGGGAAAGCCGCAGGCGCAGCTGCGAGCGCAGCAGCGGCTCGTCATCGGCGATAACGGCGGTCGGGGCTTCCATGGGCGGCCATCATGCCGCCTGTGCGGTGGGCGCGGCAACCGGGGCGGGGGCCGCGACCGGGGAGGACACGTCGACCTCGATGGTGGCGACTACGCCGCGGGGCACGTTCTCCTCCATGACCAGCCGGGCGCCCGTGCCGTAGAGCGCCTTCAGCCGCTCGCGGATGTTCACGAGCCCCACGCCGGTGCCCTTCTTGGGCGAGATGCCGCGGCCGGTGTCGGACACCGAGAAGCGGAGCTTGCCGCCCTCCTCGGAGGCGCGGATGGTGATGGTGCCCGCCTCGCAGCACGGGTCCACGCCGTGGATCACCGCGTTCTCGACCAGGGTGATCAGCATCATCGGCGGGAACGGGCGGCAGCGCAGCGCCTCCGGCACCTCGACCACGTAGTCCAGGCGCGAGCCCATGCGCATGCGGTGGATGTCGAGGAAGGCCTTCGCCATGTCCGTTTCCCGGCCCACGGTGGTGGTGTCCTCGCGCATGCGGGGCAGGGCCGCGCGCAGGTACTGGATCAGGCTTTCCAGCATCCGGGAGGCCGAGGGCGGGTCCACCTCGACCAGGTGCTGGACGTTGGCGAGCGTGTTGAAGAGGAAGTGCGGCTCCACCTGCGCCTGCATGAGGGCGAGGCGCGCCTGCAGGACGTTCTTCTCCAGCTCCGAGCGCTCCGCCCGGGCGCGCGCGAGCTCGGCGGCGACCTTGGCCTCGCGCTCGCGGTTGTAGTAGATCCACACCGCCCAGCAGCCGAAGCCGATGCCCAGGCTCATGGTGATGAGCACGCCGAACAGGCGCTCGGTGAACATCGAGCCGAAGTCGCGGCCCTTCACCACGCCCGCGAGCACCGTGCCCACGAAGGAGCCCAGGATGATCGAGGCGACCTGCGCGACCCACGGCGGCACGCGGCGCTGGCGCAGGTTCGTGGCCATGGTGAAGAACACCATGCTCGTGTAGCCCACGCACAGCGCGCTCACGAGGAGATCCAGCCAGGTGTTCTTGAAGAACCAGACGATGGCGGTCGCCGCGAACACGCACAGCAGCGACACGAGGAGCACGCGCTTGAGCGTGAGGCCCTCGAAGAGGTAGGCGTGGTCTTTCACGGCGTCCGGATGGGGGTCATCGTCGCCGGGAAGGGTATCAGTTGCCGGCCGCGCTGACCCGGTCGCGGGGCTTCCACCGGGCGGCGATCCCGGGGCGGGCGGCGGCGAGCGGGGCATCCGGCCCGGCAGGCGACGGCCTCCCGGCCTGGCGGCGGCCGAGGCGGAGGGTCCAAGGGGCGGGCACGGGTCGGATGGGGCGGTTCATGGCAGCTCTCTATGACGAAAGGTTACGCGGGCCCCCTCCCCGGTCAAACCTGACTGCGACGAAACGCGCCTCGGGGGGGGTAGGACGCGCGGGACAGGAATTGGGGACGGTTCTTCAGAACCGTCCCCAATTCCTGTCCCCCAAAAAAAGAACCCGACCGAAGCCGGGTTGGAGTTTGGGGATGGGAGCCCCGGTTCGTGGTCAGGCGCCGGCCAGGAGCCCGCCCACGGTGATGGCGAAGGTGAGCGCGAACCAACCCGCGATCACCACGGTGACGGCGGTCGAGACCCGGAAGGCCTGCGGCGAGATGACGCGGTCCAGGGTGCTCATGGCCGCCGCCTTACGGACGGAACGCGAAGGGCAGCGCGACTTCCAGCGACGGGCCACCCGCCGTGCGCACCGAGGCGGTGCGGGTGACGGTGGCCGGCGAGGATTCCTCGCGCGCCGCGGTGACCGTGAGCTTCATGCTGCCGTTCTCGGTGAGGGCCACGGCCTCGGGCTTGGCGGGCTGGCGCGCATGGCGCGCGGCGATGTCCTGCGTGGTGGCGATCCAGCCGACCAGCAACGCGGCGGCGACGACGCCCAGCGAGGCAACACCCATCAGGTCCAGTTTTTCCAGCTTGCTCATGGTCTCTCTCCTTCTCTTCACGGCTCGGCGCCCGGCGGGCGCTTACGACTTGGCGCCAGATTAAGGAGGCGGCAAGCCCCGCTGAAGCGGAAAGCGACGAAATGCGGAAAAGGCGGCGCGAAATGCCGCCGGTGGGGGGTATGGGGACGAGCCGGTCGGCCCGAAAGCCCCCCCCCGCGGGACTGGTCAGCCCTTGGCGAACGCGTCCTGCCGGCCGTCCTTGACGAGCTGCGGCGCGTAGGACCCCACCACCATCCCGGCGATCGAGGCGAAAAGCCCCCACATCTGCGGCGGGATGTCGGCCTCGGCGAAGAACTTCTCGCAGATGGCCCAGACGGCGAGGCCCACCAGGGAGGACAGGAGCGCCCCCTGCGTGGACGCCCGGTGCCAGTAGATCCCGCAGGCGAGCGGCACGAAGGCCCCCACCAGCGTGACCTTGTAGGCATTCTGCACCATCTCGTACATGGTGCTGGTGTTGTTGAGCGCGAAGACGAGCACCCCGGCCGTGAAGAAGACGAGGATCACCCGCAGGGCCAGCAGGAAGCGCTTGTCGCTCATCTGCCCGAAGAGGGGCTTCACCACGTTCTCGGTGAAGAGCGCCGTGGGGGCCAGCAGCGCGCCCGAGGAGGTCGAGAGGATGGCCGAGAGCAGCGCCCCGAAGAACATCACCTGCGCGAAGAGCGGCATGTGCAGGAGCACCATGTTGGGCAGGATCAACTGCACCTCGCGCCCGCCTTCCTTGAGCAGGCCGTTCACCACCGCGGGGTCGACCAGCAGCGCCGAGTAGGCGAGGTACATGGGCACGAAGGCGAGGCAGAAGTAGGCCGCCGCCCCGAGCAGCGACCCGCGCACGGCCGTGTTCTCGTTCTTCGCGCTGGTGACGCGCTGGAAGACGTCCTGCTGCGGGATCGAGCCGATGGCGAGCGTAGCCCAGGCCGCCACGAAGGCCCACCACTCCTTGCTGCCGCCCGTGGGCCAGAACTGGAACTTGCCGGCTTCCGACGCGTGCGAGATCACCTTGGCCATGCCGCCCGCCTGGTCGGTCGCGAGGATGGCCACGTAGAAGAGCCCCAGCACGATCACCACGGACTGGAAGAGGTCGGTGAGCGCCACCGACCACATCCCGCCCATCGTCGTGTAGACGAGCACGATCACGGCGCCGAGGAGGATGCCCTGGTCCAGCGTGATGGCGCCCTGCGAGAGGGAGTTGAAGACGATGCCCAGCGCCGTGAGCTGCGCGGAGGTCCAGCCGAGGTAGGAGAGCGTCACCGCGAGGCTGGTGAGCACCTCCACGCCCTTGCCGTAGCGCTTCTTGTAGAAGTCGCCGATGGTCAGGAGGTCCAGCCGGTAGAAGGCCCGGGCGAAGAAGAGCGCCACGAAGATGAGGCAGAAGGTGGCCCCGAAGGGGTCGGCGGGGATGCCGCCCAGGCCGTCCTGCACGAAGGTGGCCGAGACCGAGAGCACCGTCTCCGCCCCGAACCAGGTGGCGAAGACGGTCGCCGTGTTCATGTAGAGGGGGAGGTTGCGGCCGGCGACCAGGTAGTCCTTGGCGCTGGAGACGAACCGGGCGGCGTAGAGGCCGATCGCGATCGTGACGACCAGGTAGGCGATCGTGAAGAGGACGAGGGAGGTCAT
>Ga0209477_1000329_pt1 | contig 28956 bp, 24 predicted proteins | sample KloWWTupernatant_FD_187180 | JGI IMG/M metagenome (GOLD analysis project Ga0209477, IMG submission 187180) | Active sludge microbial communities from Klosterneuburg, Austria, studying microevolution and ecology of nitrifiers - Klosterneuburg... | ecosystem: Engineered > WWTP > Aerobic digester >...
CGAGGGGTGGCTGGACCGAGGGCTCCCATGGGGCCCGGAGCGCGCCTCTTCAGCGCTTGCACCCTTGGGTGCGAGGACCCCATGGGATACGGGCCAGACAGGACCCCGAGCCGGTGCCCCAGTGACCAACAAAGTCGCGGCGCTCAGCCGTCGAGCCGGATGTTGTCGATCAATCGCGTCGAACCGACCTTGGCCGCCAGCGCCACGAGCGCCCGGTGGCCGATCTCCGCGATGCGCACAAAGCTGTCGGGGTGGACGACCTCGACGTACTGCTGGACGATCTCCGGTTCGGCAGCGAGCGCGCCGACGACCGCCTCGCGCAACACGTCGCTGCGACGCTCGCCCTGGTCGAACAGGCTCTTCGCCCGCAAGAGCGCCGCCGAGAGGAGGGCCGCCTGCTGGCGCTCTGCCGGCGACAGGTAGGCGTTGCGCGACGACATCGCCAGGCCGTCGACTTCGCGGACGATCGGCCCGCCGACGATCTCTACCGGGAAAGCGAGGTCGCGCACCAGTTGGCGGACGACGGCCAGCTGCTGCGCGTCCTTCTCGCCGAAGACCGCGATGTCCGGCTGGACCAGGGCGAAGAGCCGCGCCACCACCGTGGCGACGCCGCGAAAGAAGTGCGGCCGCACTTCGCTCTCGAGACCGAGCGCCGCCCCCTGGGGTTCGAGCCAGGTGCCGAAGCCGTCCGGGTAGACGGCCTCGCGATCCGGAATGAACAACAGGTCGCAGCCGGCGCGCGACAACAGCGCCGCGTCGCGCTCCGGGTGCCGCGGATAACTGTCGAAGTCCTCGTGCGGCGCAAACTGCGTCGGGTTGACGAAGATCGACGCGACGACCCGGGGCGCACACCGGCGGGCCAGGGCGATGAGGGAGAGGTGGCCCTCGTGCAACGCCCCCATCGTCGGCACGAAAGCGATCTTCGCTCCCGCCGACTTCCAGGAGGCGATGGCATCGGTGAGCCCCGCGGCGGTGCGGACGGTCTTCATCCTCCGAGCTTATCCGGCGACCGAGCGACGGGCCAATCGCCGACCCCTCTAGCCGCCATACAGGCGTTCGAGCGGCGGTGCGGCGGCCGTCGATGGGAAGCCCGGATCCTCGAAGCTCTCCTCCGGCGCCGGAAAGCTCCCGGAACGTACGTCTTTCGCGAACGCCGCGATCGCCTCGCGGGCGCCCATGCCCTGCTCGGCGTACCGGCGCACGAAGCGCGGCGCGATGCGCTCTTCGATCCCCAGCAGATCGTGGTAGACCAGCACCTGGCCGTCGCAGTACTGACCGGCCCCGATCCCGATCGTCGGGATCTCGACGAGCTCGGTGACTTCGCGGCCGAGCTCGGTCGGAATGCACTCGAGCACGAGCGAGAACGCCCCCGCCGCCTCGACCGCCTTGGCCGCTTCGAGCAGCGCCGCGCGCGCCTCGGCGCCGCGCCCCTGGACCTTGAAGCCACCGAACTTGTGGATCGACTGCGGCGTCAGCCCGAGGTGGGCCTGCACCGGCACTTCGGCCGCGACCAGCGCCTCGATGATGTCGATGCGCGCCCCTTCGATCTTGACCGCCGAGGCGCCCCCCTCCTTGATGAATCGCAGGGCGTTGGCGACCGCCTGCTCGGGCCCGAGATGGAACGAGCCGTAAGGCATGTCGGCGATCAGCAGCGCGCGCTGGAGACCCCGGCGCACTGCTTTCACATGGTGGAGCATCTCGTCCATGGTCACCGACAGCGTGTCGGCGTGGCCGAGCACGACCATGGCGAGCGAGTCGCCGACGAGGACCATGTCGACGCCGGCGGCGTCGGCACTCCTCGCCTGCGGGTAGTCGTAGGCGGTGACCATCACCAGCCGTTCGCCCCGGGCGGGAGCGTCGCGCAGCTGCGGCACACTGATCTTCTTGCTGGAATGGCCCATCCGGCACCTCCGCGAAAACAGAAAACCCCTCCGCTTGCACTATGCAATGCGACGGAAGGGTTTCGCGGTGCCGGGGGACGCGCGCCATTCTCTCCTCGGGTGTCCGTCCCTCGTTCCGACAGGGATCGGGCCCCGGCGCAGGCGGGCCACTCTGGGCAGCTTCTCTTCCCGTCTCGGTCCCGCAGATGCGGGATCCCAGCGGCGAGCGAAATTGTACGGCCGGGCTCGGCGCGAAGCAAATCGACGGCTGCGGGACGGTAGACTGCACGCAGTGATCGGCACGCAGCTGGCGCACTATCGGATCCTGGCGAAGCTCGGCGAAGGCGGCATGGGAATCGTCTACCTCGCCGAGGACGAACGGCTGCGCCGCAAGGTCGCTCTCAAGACCCTGCCGCCGGCCCTGGCCGAAGATCCGCACCGCCTCGCCCGGTTCGAGCGCGAGGTCAAGTCGGTCGCCACCCTCAACCACCCCAACATCGTCACCATCTACTCGGTCGAAGAGACCGACGGCAAGCGCTTCTTCACCATGGAGCACGTCGAGGGCAAGACGCTCTCGCAACTCGTGCCACAGGGCGGCCTGCCGCTCAAGGAGTTCCTCAAGATCGCCGTGCCGTTGGCTGACGCTCTCGCCGCTGCGCACGCCAAGGGAATCCAGCATCGCGACCTGAAACCCGGCAACGTCATGGTCAACGGCGACGGCCGGGTGAAGGTCCTCGACTTCGGACTCGCCAAGCTCCGCGAGCAAGAGCAGACCGAGGCGATGGGCTTCCACCCGCAGACCACGCTCACCCAGGAAGGCCTGGCGATCGGCACCCTCGCCTACATGGCCCCCGAGCAGCTGCGCATGCTCCCGACCGACCATCGCGCCGACCTCTTCTCGCTCGGCGTCGTGCTCTACGAGATGGCCACCGGCCACTGCCCCTTCCGTGGCCAGTCGACCGCCGAAGTCATCTCGGCGATCCTGCGCGATCAGCCGCCGCGCGCCTATGAGGAGAACGCCAAGATCCCGCCGGAGATCGACGCCATTCTGCGCCGCTGCCTCGAGAAGGAGCCGGCCAAACGCGTCGGCTCGGCGGTCGAGGTGCGCGACGCGCTGGCGGAGGTCGCCCGCGCCGTCGACCTCGGCCAGACCAGCAGCCGCATTCCCAAGCCGGACAGCGGCGCAGTGCAGCTCGCGAAGTCGCCCTATATCCGTTTCGGTGTGGCGGCCCTCGCCATCATCGCCCTCGGCGCCGGCGCCTTCGCCTGGCGCTCGCGGGTGCCGCAGGCCGCGGGCGCCGCAGGCGCCGCGCCGCCGATCGTCGCGAAGCTGCCGTCGCTCGTCGTCCTGCCGCTCTCCAACTTCTCGGACGAGCCGGAATACTTCGTCGACGGCATGACCGACGCCCTGATCTCCGCCCTCGCCCGCATCCAGGGCGTGCGCGTCATCTCGCGCCAGTCGGCGATGCACTACAAGAGCTCGAAGAAGCTCCTGCCGGAGATCGCCAAGGAGCTTGGCGTCGACTTCGTCGTCGAAGGCTCCGTCGCCCGGGTGGGAGAGACCGTCCGCCTGAACGCCCAAGTCGTCCAGGCCGACCCCGAGACCACCCTCTGGTCGGAGAGCTTCGAGCGCGCCGCCGGCGAAATTCTCGCCCTGCAGAACAGCTTCGCCAGCGCCATCGCCCGCGCCGTGCATGCGCGCATCTCGCCGGTCGAAGAGGTCCAGCTCGCCGCGACCCGCGCGGTCGCTCCGGATGCCTACGAGGCCTACCTCCAGGGACGCTACTTCGCCAACCAGTTCGGCGAGGAGAACTCGCAGAAGGCGATGGTCTATTTCCAGAAGGCGATCGGCATCGACCCCGCCTTCGCGCTCGCCTGGGCGGGGCTCTCGGACGCGCTCCAGGACCGCTCGTACTACTACGTCATCGAACCCCAGAAGGGCTTCGCCGAAGCGGAAGCGGCGGCGCGCAAGGCGATCACTCTCGATCCGAACCTCTCCGACGCGCATTCGTCGCTCGGCGATCTGCTGCTGTTTACGAAGTGGAACTGGCGGGAGGCCGAGACCGAGCTCGACGAGGCGGTGCGGCTCAATCCGAACTCCGCCAATGCGCGGCGACGGCGCTGGCTCCTCTACTCCTGCCTGCGGCGCTTCGCCGAGGGGCGCGCCGAGATCGAGTTCGCGCGTCGCCTCGATCCGCTCTCGCCACTCATTCTCGGGGATGTCGGCGTCCAACGGCTGCTGGACGGCGACCCGCAGCAGGCGTTGGTCGAGATCGCCGCCACCCTTGAGCTGGATCCGACCTACTCGCCGGCGCACTACTTCGCCTGGTTGGCCTACGAGGAGTTGGACAAGGACCCCGAGCGCGGGCTTGAGCTCGAGCGCCTCCTGCCGGGCTACCGCCTGGAGAGTCTGCAGCCGGAGTACGTCCGCCGGCGCGACCAGGAAGGCTACCCCGCGGCACTGCGTTGGCTCTCGCGCGCGCTCGCCGAGAAGGCGAACCGGGAGCGGGTCCCGACCAGCCTGGTCGCCACCTTCTTCGCCAACTCGGGCGACGCGGACCAGGCGATGGCGTGGCTCGAGCGCTGCCGCAGCGAGCGCTGCTGGGACCTCGCCTGGCTTTCCGCGGCGCCGGACTTCACCCCCCTGCACAGGCGCGAGGACTTCCGGCGGCTGGTGGAGGCACTCGGCCTCCCCCAGCCGCCGCCAGCGCCGTGACGCAGGCCGGCGGATTCTCCGGTTCTACTTCTTCGGGTCGCGGATCAGCGGATCGCGGATCAGCGCGGTGCGGATGAGCGACTCGCGGATGATCGCCCCCTTCGAGTACTCCTCGCCGAGGTAGGTTCGCAGGCGGTCGGCATCCCCGGAGGCGAGGACGTCCTTCTCCTTCTCCGACAGGCCCGCCTCGGCCATCACGCCCATGGGATCCTTTTTGAAGCGGTTGCGCAGGACGGTGAATTTCGACAGGGCAATGACGAGATGTTGCAGGTCCTTCTTTGCCATAGGCTCCTCCCCGAAGAAGACTTCAAGCGTGCTCTGCGGGCGAGACTAGCATCGCGATGCGGTCGCGCAGCCTCGTCCGCACCCGCAATCGCGACAGGAGAACGTGAACTTGAATCGGGGTCAACTCACCGTCGTCGGCACCGGCATGATGGTCGCAGCGCAGATCACCCAGGAGGCACTCTCGGCGATCGAGTCTGCGGACAAACTGTTTCACGTCGCGGCCGATCTCATCACCGCCGACTGGCTCCTCGAGCTCAATGCGACAGCGGAACCGCTGCACGACAGCTATCGCGAGGGCCGGCCGCGCGCCGAAACCTACGAGGAGATGGTCGAACGGATTCTCGCGCCGGTGCGCGCGGGCAAGCAGGTCGTCGCCGCCTTCTACGGCCACCCCGGGGTGTTCGTACAGCCGTCGCACGAAGCGATCCGGCGGGCGATCGCCGAGGGGTACGAGGCGGTCATGCTGCCGGGTGTCTCGGCCGAGGACTGCCTGTTCGCCGATCTCGGCTTCGACCCCGGGGAGCGCGGCTGTCAGAGTTTCGAGGCGACCGATTTCCTGCTCCGCCGCCGGCGCTTCGACGAGGCGAGTTACCTCGTCCTCTGGCAGATCGGCGGCATCGGGGTGCACGACTATCGCCCGGGCGATCTCTGGGGTCCTCGCGGCCTCGCCGTGCTGCAACGCGAGCTCTTGAAGGTCTATCCTGCCAGCCACGAGGTGACGGTCTACGAAGCGGCGCAGTTTCCGGTCTACCCGCCTCTCGTCCACCGCACGCCGCTCGCCGGGCTCACCGGCGCCCCGGTCTCGTTGCGCTCGACCCTCTGCGTCCCGCCGCTCGCCGATCGCGCAAGCGATCCCGAGATGACGGCGGCGCTGGCCGAACCCCTGACAGCGGGCTCGGCACCGGAGTAGAAGGCGCTTCTCGGAAACACTTGCCACCCCCGCGGGAGGGCGGCTCAGCGCTTGCGCGCGGGGACGAAGTACTCGGTGCCGCGGATGGGGCGCTGGAGCTGCTGCACGAGCTCTTCGAAATCGCTCTTGCTGTCGGGGAAGTTGAGATTGCGGGTGTCCACCACCAGGAGCGGCGAGCGGTTGTAGTAGTGGAAGTAGTGGTTGTAGGCGTCGATCAGCTCGGCCATGTACTCGTCCGAGATCTCCTTCTCGAAGCTGCGTGCGCGCTTGCGGATGCGCGCCATGCAGGTGTCGACGTCGGCGGTGAGATAGAGCACGAGATCGGGCACCGGCACCTGCGGCTCGAGCGTCGTGTAGAGCCGGTCGTAGATCGCCAGCTCCTCGTCCGAGAGCGTCAGGTAGGCGAAGATGCGGTCCTTCTGGAAGGTGTAGTCCGAGACCACCAGGCGCTGAAAGAGCTCCTGCTGCACCACCTCGTGCTGCTGCTTGTAGCGCGACAGCAGGAAGTACATCTGGGTCTGGAACGCCGCTCCCGGCCGGTCGCGGTAGAAGTCGGGCAGGAACGGGTTCTCGACGTCCTCGAGGACCTTGACGGCCTCGAAACGGCGGACCAACTTGTCGACCAATACGGTCTTGCCGACCCCGATGGGGCCGTCGACCGCGAGGTAGCGGAACGGGAGGGTTTCAGCCGCCAATCGTCTCTTTTCCGGTGAGTTTTTCCGCCGCGAGGCTAACACACCGCTCGGTCGTTCCGAGCGGTCGCGCGTGCTGCCGGACGGCGTAGCCGGGACTCAGTGGGAGTGTGTGTGCGCCGGATGTGCGTGGTGCCCGTGGGCGGGACCGGCAGCCGGTTTCGCCGACCCGACCGCCGCAGCGCGGCGCTCCTCGAGCCAGGCGAGCCATTCGGGCAGCCCCTCGCCGGTCGTCGCCGAGACGTGGATCACCCGCAACCGCGGCATGGTGCGGGCGAGGGCATCCTCGAGCACCGGCATGCGGAAGCCCGGCAGATGCGGCAGCAGATCGACTTTGGTGAGCAGCACCAGATCGGCCTTGTTGAACATCGTCGGGTACTTGAGCGGCTTGTCTTCGCCTTCGGTCACCGACAGCGCCACCACGGCTGCCGCTTCGCCGAGGTCGTAGATCGCCGGGCAGACGAGGTTGCCGACGTTCTCGATGACCAGGGTATCGGCGGCGCCGAGGTCGAGGTGGTGCAGGGCATGGTGGACGAGCTTGGCGTCGAGGTGGCAGGCCGAGCCGGTGGTGATCGTTGCCGCCGGAATGCCGGCGGCGCGCAACCGCTCGCCGTCATGATCGGTGGCGAGGTCGCCCGACAGCGCCGCCAGCCGGTGCGGCGAGCCGCCCGCCGCGAGCGCCCGCGCCGTTGCCTCGAGGAGGGCGGTTTTGCCCGACCCCGGTGAGCCCATCAGGTTGAGCGCCAGCATGCCGCGCCCGGCGAAGTGCTCGCGATTGTGCGCCGCCTGGGAGGCGTTCCCGGCCAACAGGCTCTCGTGAATCTCGACCGAGACTTTGTCGGTGTCGCCACAGCCGCAGTCGTCACACATGCTCGGGAACCTCCATCTCGATCCGTTCGAGGACGATCTCGTCGCCGGCGGCGAGCCGCACCGCTTCGCCGCAGACCGGGCAGCGGAGCACCCCGCCGCGCGGCGCCTCCACTCTACAGCTCGTGCACTCCCAGCGCGCGGCGGCCGGGATCAACTCGAGCCGGGCTTCGGCGCAGCGGGTGCCGGCTTTCGCCAGCTCGAAGGCCGACGCCAGGAGTTCCATCTCGACCCCGGCGACCTCACCGACGCGCACCCTCAGGTGGGCGACGGAGGTCGCCCGATGCTCGCGCACCGAGGCATCGACGCGGTCGAGAAGGGCGCGAACGAGGGAGTACTCGTGCATGGCTCCATGGACGCTAAGCGAAGGGGTCCCGGAAGAGCCCACCCTGCCGGAGGGGACCGCACCCTGCCCGTTCGCCGCTCGCCGGCAGGTCGCCCCACCCTCGTGGGCGTTCCGCGTCATACCGCCAGCCGATAGAAAGCGAAACGATCCCCCGCACCGGCTCACCCCCGTCGGCGCGAACCTGCCAGGGAGGCGCACATGTTGTCCGAAACCCCTTCGTCGGAAACCCCGTTGGGCCTGCTCGATCGCGAACTGCGCCGGCGGGACTTCCTCAAGTTCTGCACCCTCGCCGCGGCGGCCGTGGGCCTGCCGCTATCGGTGGCGGAACAGTTCGCCGAGGCCGCGGTCCTGGGCAAGAAGCCTTCGGTCATCTGGCTGCACTTCCAGGAGTGCACCGGCTGCACCGAGTCGCTCCTGCGCACGACGGCGCCGGCCCTCGACGAGCTGATCCTCGACCTGATCTCGCTCGACTACCACGAGACGCTGCTGGTGCCCTCCGGCAAGCTCGCCGAGGAGTGCCGCCACGCCGCGATGGAGGCCAACGCCGGCAAATACGTGCTGATCGTCGAAGGCGCGATCCCGACCAAGGACGGCGGCATCTACTGCAAGATCGGCGGCCAGACGGCGATCGAGATGCTCAATGAGACCGCCGAGAAAGCGGGCGCGATCATCGCCATCGGCTCCTGCGCCTCCTGGGGCGGCGTTCCCTCCGCCGACCCCAATCCGACCGGCGCGGTGGGCGCGCACGAGATCCTCAAGGGCAAGACCGTGGTTTCGATCCCCGGCTGCCCCGCCAACCCGTACAACCTGCTCGGTACCGTGCTCCAGTATGCGACCCTCGGCACCCTGCCGGCGCTCGACGAGCTCAACCGACCGAAGTTCGCCTACGGCCAGACGATCCACGAGCACTGCCCGCGCCGCGCCCACTTCGACGCCGGTCGCTTCGCCCTCGAGTACGGCGATGACGGGCACCGCCAGGGCTGGTGCCTCTACCGCCTCGGCTGCAAGGGCCCGGCGACCCATGCCAACTGCTCGGTCAATCACTTCAACGAGGTCGTCGGCGCCTGGCCGATCGGCCTGGGGCACCCCTGCTTCGGCTGCACCGAGCAGAAAGTCGCCTTCCGCATCCCGCTGCACGATACGGTGCCGATCGACCGGCCGACGCCGCCCGACACCTATCCCCCGATCCATGCCGAACAGGGCGGCGTGAGCCCGATCGCCACCGGCGTCGCCGGCCTGGTCGGCGGCGCGGTCGTGGGCGCGGCCTGGATGGCCGCCAAGAAGCTCGGCGACGACGAACCCAAGCCGCAGAACTGACGAGGCCGACCATGGCGACAACCACCGATCGTCGCAGTCTCCTGAAGGTCCTCGCGGCCGGCTCGGCCGCCGCCGCCACCTGTGCCGCACCGGCCGCCGCGGCGAAGAAGATCGAGCCGCTGCCCGAGGCGATGGGCATGCTCTACGACACCACCGTCTGCATCGGCTGCAAGAGCTGCGTCGTTGCCTGCCGCGAGGCGAATCACCTCGAGCCCGACACCGGCGCCGAGGGCCTCTGGCAGATGCCGCAGGACTTGAACGGCAAGACCAAGAACGTCATCAAGCTCTACCAGGAAGGCGACCGGGTCTCCTACATGAAAGCGCAGTGCATGCACTGCGTCGATCCGGCCTGCGCCGCCGCCTGCATGCTGCACGCCTTCCACAAGAACGAAGTCACCGGCGTCGTCGAATGGGACCCGTTCTTCTGCGTCGGCTGCCGCTACTGCCAGATGGCCTGCCCGTTCAACGTGCCGAAGTTCGAGTTCGACAAGGCCATCCCGGACATCGTCAAGTGCGAGCTCTGCCGCCATCGCGTCGAAGGCGCTGCGCTCACCGAGAAGGACGGCTACACGCGCTACCCCCAGGGCCATGGTCCGGCCTGCTGCGAGGTCTGCCCGCGCGAAGCGGTGATCTACGGCAAGCGCACCGAGCTCCTGCAGGAGGCCAAGCGCCGCATCGAAGCCGAGCCCGGCAAGTACTTCGAAGACCGGGTCTACGGCGAGTTCGACGGCGGCGGCACGCAGGTGCTCTACCTCTCCCACGTGCCGTTCGAGAAGCTCGGCTTGCCGACGCTCGGCACCGAGGGTACGCCACGGACGGCCTATTCGATCCAGGAAGGGCTTTACAAGGGCTTCATTGCACCGGTCGCGGCCTACGCCGTCCTCGCCGGCGTGATGCTGCGCAACCGGCGCGCCAACCAGGACGATGGCTCGGATGGCGCGAGTGGAGCCGGCAACCAGGGAGGCCAAAAGTGAACGCTCACGCTGCGGTCCACGAACCGGTTCACACGCCGGTCCCCGGCCCACTCTTCACCCGTCAGTTCCGCTGGCTCCTGCTCGTCGCCGGCGTCGGCGCTGCGGTCGCGATCTGGCGCTTCCTCTTCGGTATCGGCGCGGTGACCAATCTCTCCAACGGCTACCCGTGGGGGATCTGGATCGCCTTCGATGTCGTCGTCGGCACGGCGCTCGGCTGCGGTGGCTACGCTGTCGCGCTGCTGGTCTACATTCTGAACAAGGGCCAGTACCACCCACTGGTGAGGCCAGCAGTGCTGACCAGCCTCTTGGGCTACGGGCTCGCGGTCCTGGCCGTCACGGTCGACCTCGGGCGCTACTGGGATCTGTGGAAGATCCCGGTCTTCGTCTGGCACTGGAGCCACTCGCCGCAGCTCGAAGTCGCCATCTGCGTCATGTTCTACAACCTCGTGCTGCTCATCGAGCTCTCACCGGCGCTGTGGGAGAAGATGCTCGCCAGCCCGAATCCCCGCCGCGCGGCGTTCGCCAAGAAGGCCCTGCGCTTCGTCAACAGCAACGGCGTCTGGATCATCGCTCTGGGCGTCCTGCTGCCGACCATGCACCAGTCGTCGCTCGGCACGATGATGCTGCTCGCCGGGCCGCGTCTCCATGCGCTCTGGTTCACCCCCTGGCTGCCGTTCCTCTTCATTCTCTCCTGCCTCATCATGGGCTACGGCATCGTGGTCTGCGAGTCCGCCTTCGCCGCCAAGGCGTTCGGCCGGCCGCGCGAGACCGAGATGCTCGGCCGGCTGGCGAACGTCGCCAAGTGGGTGGCACTCTTCTTCGTCGCCTTCCGGCTGGCCGAGGTCGCATGGTCGGGCGAGCTCGGCATGGTGGCCTCACCGCTCGGCGCCGTGTTCGTCGGCGAGCTCGCGATGCATCTCGCTGCGGCGGTCGTTCTGATGTCGCCCGCGCGGCGCGCCGATCCGGTCTGGCAGGTCCGCGCCGGGATCCTGCTCATCCTCGCCGGCGTCGGCTTCCGGCTCAACACCTATCTCGTCGCTTTCAACCCAGGTTCGCACTACAGCTACTTCCCTGCGGTACCCGAGCTCCTGGTGACCATCGGATTCGTCGCCGCCGAGCTCGCCCTCTACCTCTGGGCCGTCAAGACCTTCCCCATCCTCGGTGGCCGCACCGCCGCCGCGACCCGCCGATAGGAGCCTAGAAACATGTCCAAGCGCATCGTTGTCGACCCGATCACCCGCATCGAAGGGCACCTGCGCATCGACGTCGAGGTGGACGGCGGGAAGGTGACCAAATCCTGGTCTTCGGGCCAGATGTTCCGCGGCATCGAGCTCATTCTCGAGGGGCGTGACCCGCGCGAGGCCTGGCTCTTCGCCCAGCGCATCTGCGGCGTCTGCACCACCGTCCACGCCATCACCTCGGTGCGCGCGGTCGAGAACGCCATCGGCCTCGAAATCCCGATGAACGCGCAGTACATCCGCAACCTCATCCTCTGCGCCCACGCCCTGCACGATCACATCGTCCACTTCTACCATCTGTCGGCGCTCGACTGGGTGGACGTCACCTCGGCGCTCAAGGCCGATCCAGCGAAGGCTTCGGCGCTCGCCGAGTCGCTGTCGCCGTGGCCGCACAACAGCACCCGCGAGCTCGCCGCGGTCAAGGGCAAGCTCGAGGCGCTGATCGCCTCGGGTCAGCTCGGCATCTTCACCAACGGCTACTGGGGTCATCCGGCGATGCATCTGCCGCCGGAGGTCAACCTCCTCGCCGTTTCACACTACCTGCAGGCGCTCGACTATCAGCGCAAGGCCAACAAGGTCGTCGCCATTCTCGGCAGCAAGACGCCCAACATCCAGAATCTGGCGGTCGGCGGCGTCGCCAACGCGATCAATCTCGACAACGATGCGACGCTCAACATGGAGAAGCTGTACTTCATCAAGGACACGCTCGAAGAGGTCAAGACCTTCGTCGAGCAGGTCTATCTCCCCGACGTCATCGCCATCGGCTCGATGTACCCGGAGTGGCTCGGCTACGGCGCCGGCGTCACGAACTACATGGCGGTGCCCGATCTGCCGCTCGATGGCAAGGGCACCGAGTTCGACCTTCCCGGCGGCGTCATCATGGGAGGCGACCTCTCCACCTATCGCCCGATCACGACCTTCAACGACCCGCTCTTCCAGGCCAAGGTCGAAGAGTCGGTCGCGCATGCCTGGTACGAGGGCGACTGGCAGAAGCACCCCTGGGAAGAGGACCTGCCGAAGCCGCAGTACACCGACTTCCAGGACGACGGCAAGTACTCCTGGGTGAAGGCGCCGCGCTTCGAGGGCAAGGCGATGCAGGTCGGGCCGCTGGCCCAGATCCTCATGGGCTACGCCTCCGGCCACGAGCTCATCACCAAGCGCGTGAACGAGTCGGTGGCGCTCGCCTCGTCGATCGCCAAGGTCCAGATCCCGCTCACCGCGCTGCACTCGACGCTCGGCCGCCATCTCGCCCGCGCCATCCGCTGCGCGGTGCTGGCGGATCTCTCGCTCAAGCACTGGGGCCTGCTGGTCGGCAACATCGGCAAGGGCGACGTCACCATCTGGAACAAGCCGGTCTTCCCCAAGGGTGAGGTGAAGGGTTTCGGCTTCCACGAAGCGCCGCGTGGCACCCTGTCGCACTGGGTCGTCATCCGCGACGGCCGGATCGCCAACTACCAGGCGGTCGTGCCCTCGACCTGGAACGCCGGACCGCGCGACGCCCAGGGGCAGTTGGGACCGTACGAAGCCTCCCTGATGGGCAATCCGGTCGCCGACAGCGAGCGTCCGCTCGAGGTCGTGCGCACGATCCACTCTTTCGATCCCTGCCTCGCCTGCGCCATCCACGCCTTCGATCCGGAAGGCAACGAGACGGCGACGGTCAAGGTGTTGGGAGGTTGAAGGTGTCGGGGGCGGACGAGGAGGGGGGCGCGAAGATGCGCACCCTGGTGCTGGGAATGGGCTGCATCCTGATGCGCGACGACGGCGTGGGTCCCTCGGCTCTCGCCGCCTTCGAAGCGCTCTACGACGTACCCGCCGAGGTCGAGCTGCTCGACATCGGCACTCCCGGCCCGGAACTCGCCCATATCATCGGCGGCTACGACGCGTTGATCGTCTTCGACGCGCTCCGTGTGCAGTCGCCGCCGGGCACCGTCCGGTGCTTGACCCGCAGCGAGATCCTCGCCGCCCCCCTTTTGAATCCCCGCCTCTCCCCTCACGATCCCGGTCTGAGGGAGGCGCTCCTGTCGGCCGAGTTCTTCGGCTCGGCGCCGCGGGAGGTCCTGCTGATCGGCGTCGTGCCGCACGAGATCGAGCTCGGCACGGAGCTCTCGCCCGAGGTCGCAGCCGCGCTTCCGCGGGCTGCGGAGGCCGCGGCCATCGAGCTCTGCCGGCTCGGCGTCGGCGCGGCGCCGCGCCTCGAGCCGGCGGCCGCTGCGGTCTGGTGGCGGTAGTTCTTCCTCTGGCTTCGCGGCTTACGGCTTGGCGCTGAGGTCGCCTGTCGGCATCTCGCCGACGACGATCTCGCCGCCTTCGACGCGCACCGGAATCTCGGCCAGCGGCCGCTGCGGCGGGCCGGAGAACGGCTGCCCAGCGGCGTCGAACATGCCCTGATGGCAAGGGCAGCGGTAGCGATCGAGATCGGCGCGCCAGCGAACTTCACAGCCTTGGTGGGTGCACAGCAGCGAGCGCGCACGAATCCCCTCGCCCTCGCGCCGCAGCTCGACCGGATCGCCGCGATGCAGCACCCGCAGCCGCCCTGTCGGGGGCAGCGCCGAAAGCGGCAGGCGGGCAGGCAGCGGACCGGTGGGCTCGCTGGAGCAGCCGGCGGCTTGCGCGCCCAGCCCTGAGGCTCCGGCGAGACCGAAGAGTCGCGCAAAGGCCTCGCGGCGGGTTGCCAGGAGCTTTCCGCCTGGCGCCGGAGGTTCGCTCTCGCTCACGGGTCGATTATCGCCGGCCCCCGCTTCCGCGAACGCCGCCCGGCAGGGTGGGCGGGGGGTGTGGCCCCCCAGGGTGGGAGCGCCGCGCGCCGCCGGGAGTAAGCTCGCCCCGCCATGCCGCTCGAAGCACCCTCCTCCGCCGGCAGCCTCGGGCCCGCAGCCGACGCGCCGTCGCCTGTCGTGCTCCTGCGCCTCGAGATTCGCGGCGCCGTGCAGGGCGTGGGTTTCCGACCGTTCGTCTATCGCCTGGCGCGCGAGCTCGCGCTCGACGGTTGGGTGCGCAACGACTCGCACGGAGTCGAAATCGAGATCGAAGGCCCACGCGGCCTTCTCGAGACCTTCGTCGCGCGGCTCGCCCTCGAGAAGCCCTCGCCGGCCTTTCTGCAGTCCGTCGACACCCTCTGGCTCGCCTCGGTCGGGCACTCCGGTTTCGCCATCCGCGAGAGCGAGCAGCGGGCCGGCAAGAGCGCGGTCGTGCTGCCCGACCTCGCGACCTGCGCCGAATGCCGGAGCGAGACCTTCACGCCGGGCAACCGCCGCCATCGCTATCCGTTCACCAATTGCACCCACTGCGGCCCACGCTTCTCGATCGTGCTAGGCCTGCCCTACGACCGGCCGGCGACGACGATGCGCGGCTTCGCGCTCTGCCCGGCCTGCCGCGACGAGTATGAGGATCCGGCCTCCCGCCGCTTCCATGCGCAGCCGAACGCCTGTCCCGAGTGCGGGCCCCAACTGCTCTCGACCGAGCCGGACGGCCGGCAGCGCGCGCGCGGCGAGGCGGCATTGGCCGACGCCGTCGCGGCGCTCACCGACGGCGCGATCCTCGCTCTGAAGGGCATCGGCGGCTACCAGCTCCTCTGCGACGCGCGCTCGACCGCGACGGTCGCACGGCTGCGCGAGCGCAAGCGACGGCCGGCCAAGGCCCTCGCGCTGATGGTGCGCGATGTCGCTGCGGCACGCGAGTTGTGCACGATCTCGCCCGAAGAGGCCGCACTCCTCGCTTCGCCGCAAGCGCCGATCGCGCTGCTGCGGCAGCGTACGCTCCCCGGGCGGCTTCTCGCGACTGGGATTGCCCCGGGCAATCCGCGTCTGGGCCTGATGCTGCCGACGAGCCCGCTGCATCACCTGCTGCTCGCCGAGGTGGACTTTCCCGTCGTCGCCACCAGCGGCAACCTCACCGATGAGCCGATCGCCATCGATGATCGCGAGGCGCTCGAGCGCCTCGCGGGGATCGCCGATCGCTTCCTGCTGCACGATCGCCCGATCGCCCGCCACGTCGACGACAGCGTCGCCTGGTTCGTCGGCGGCGCGCCGCAGGTGCTGCGCCGGGCGCGCGGTTACGCGCCGCTGCCGATCGTCACTGCCAGCGCTCTGCCGTGCGCGATCGCCACCGGGGCGCACCAGAAGGCAGCGGCGGCTTTGAGCCTCGGGCGGCAGGTGTTCCTCTCGCAGCACCTGGGAGACATGGAGACGCCGGAGGCGCATGCCGCTTTCGAGCGCGTCGTCCTCGACTTTCTCGCCCTCTATGCGGCCACGCCGGTGGCGATCGCGCACGATCTGCATCCGGACTACCCGACGACCCGCTGGGCGCAGCGCGCGGCGCAGGCCCAGGGCGGGCTGCTCGAGCGCGCAGGTCTCCGGGCGGAGAGCCTGCCCCTGGTTGCGGTGCAGCACCATCACGCGCATCTCGCCTCCTGCCTCGCCGAGAACCACGGTTCGACGGCCGCGCTCTCCGGCGCGGCGCTCGGCCTCTGCTTCGACGGCACGGGTTACGGGCCGGACGGCACGGTCTGGGGGGGTGAGGCGCTGGTCACCCCCGACGCATCGGCACCCGGCGAATTCTTCCGCCTCGCCCGCCTGCGCCCGTTCCGCCTCCCCGGGGGCGAGGCCGCGGTGCGCGAACCGAGACGTATCGCCCTCGCGCTCCTGCACGAGCTCGAAGGCACAGCGGCGCTCGAGCGGGCGGACATCCCGGCGTTGGCGAGCTTTCAGCCGACCGAGCGCGCCGTCCTCGCCAGAATGCTCGGCACGGGTTGGAACGCGCCCTGGACCTCTTCGATGGGCCGACTCTTCGACGGCGTCGCTGCGCTCCTCGGCGTCGGCGGCGTTGCGGGCGATGGCAGCCGGGTGTCGTTCGAAGGCGAAGCGGCGATGGCGCTCGAGTTCGCCGCCGATCCCCGGGAGTTCGGCAGTTACCCCCTGCCGCTGATCGAGAGCGCCGCGCCCGCCGGTCTCGCCCCGGGCCAGCTGCCGGGGGCGAGCTTTCACGAGCTCGACTGGCGGCCGCTGATCGCCGCCTTGCTCGCCGATCGGGCGCGCGGTGAAGCCGTATCCCGTATGGCTGCGCGTTTCCATCAGGCGCTGGTCGACGGTGCGCAGGCCGTCGCGCGACTGGCCGGCAGCCGGCGCGGGGGAAACGTCGCGCAGGTCGCGCTCTCCGGCGGCTGCTTCCAGAACCGTCTGCTCGCCGAACGCCTGGCGACGAACCTCGAGGCCGAGGGATTCCACGTCCTGTTGCATCGCGCCGTGCCGCCCAACGACGGCGGCATCGCGCTCGGACAGATCGCGGTCGCTGCTGCGCGACTCGCGGCGCATTGAGTCGAGAGAGCCAAAGGAGCCATAGCCCATGTGTCTCGGAGTCCCAGGACAGGTCGTCGAAGTGATGCACAACGAGATCGGCATCCCGATGGGCAGGGTGGACTTCTCCGGCGTCGTCAAGGAGGTCTGCCTCGCCTACACCCCGGAGGTCCTGGCCGGGCAGTGGGTCGTCGTCCACGTCGGCTTCGCGATCAGCCTGATCGACGAGGCCGAAGCCAGGAAGGTCTTCAAGTATCTCGAGGAGATCGGCGAGCTGCTCGAGCTCCAGGATGACGCCGCCGCCGCGAAGCAGCTAGCCGCGCAGCCCGTCTCGGGGAAGAACTGAGCCGATGCGCTTCGTCGACGAATACCGCGGCGAGCCTGAGGCACAGAAGCTCTTCGCTGCCCTGCGGCGCGACACTCACCAGCAGTGGAACCTCATGGAGGTCTGCGGTGGGCAGACGCACACCCTGATGCGCTCGGGCATCGATCGGCTGCTGCCCGGAGCGGTCGGCCTGATTCACGGGCCCGGCTGCCCGGTCTGCGTGACGCCGCTCGAGCTCATCGATCAGGCGCTCGCCATCGCGCGCCGGCCGGAGGTGATCTTCACCTCCTTCGGCGACATGCTGCGCGTGCCGGGCTCGACCACCGACCTGCTTGCCGTGAAGTCGGCTGGCGGCGACGTGCGCATGGTCTACTCGCCGCTCGACGCGCTCAAACTCGCGCGCGAGAACCCCGAACGCGAAGTGGTCTTCTTCGCCGTCGGCTTCGAGACCACCGCGCCGCCCAACGCCATGGCGGTCTGGCAGGCGAAGCGGCTGGGCGTGAACAACTTCTCGATTCTGACGTCGCACGTGCTGGTGCCACCGGCGATGGAGGCGATCCTCTCTTCCCCCGATTGCCGGGTGAACGGCTTTCTCGCCGCCGGCCACGTCTGCGCGGTGATGGGTTACTGGGAGTACGAACCGATCGCAGAGAAGTACCGCGTGCCGATCGTCGTCACCGGCTTCGAGCCGCTCGATCTCCTGCAGGGCATCCACATGGCGGTGAGCGCCCTCGAAGCGGGTCGGTGGGGGGTGGAGAACCAGTACGCGCGCGCGGTGACGCGCGACGGCAATCCGCCGGCGCAAAAGCTCGTCGGCGAGGTCTTCGAGGTGTGCGATCGCAAGTGGCGGGGGATCGGCACGATTCCCAGGAGCGGCCTCCGCCTGCGCGAGGAGTTCCAGGCCCACGATGCCGAGCGCAAGTTCGGCGTCTCCGGCATCGTCGCCGAGGAGTCGCCCCTGTGCATCGCCGGCCAGGTGTTGCAGGGAATCCGCAAGCCCAACGAGTGCCCGGCCTTCGGCAAGCAGTGCAACCCCGAGCGACCTCTGGGTGCGCCGATGGTCTCCTCCGAGGGCGCCTGCTCGGCTTACTACCGCTACGCGAGGCTGGCATGAGCGCCGCAGGTGGGAGGCCGGCGGACGAGGATCCGGCGGCGCCGGCCGATCTCGCCATGGGGCCGGTCTGCCCGGTGCCGATCTCCGAGTACCCGACCGTTCAGATGGCTCACGGCGGCGGCGGACGCCTCACCCAGCACCTCATCGAGCGCATGTTCGTGCCCAGTTTCTCGAACCCCGAGCTCGCGCGGCAGCACGACGGCGCGGTGCTCGCCGGTGGCAGCGAGCGCCTGGCCTTCTCGACCGACTCCTATGTCGTGCGGCCGCTCTTCTTTCCCGGTGGCGACATCGGCTCGATGGCCGTCCACGGCACGGTGAACGACCTCGCCATGTGCGGCGCGCGCCCGGTGGCGCTCACCTGCGCGCTGATTCTCGAGGAAGGCCTGCCGATGGAGACCCTTTGGCGCGTGGTCTCCTCGATGAAGGAGGCCGCGGCGGCGGTCGGCGTTCCGATCGTGACCGGCGACACCAAAGTCGTGGACCGCGGCAAGGGCGACGGCGTCTACATCAATACCGCCGGCATCGGCCGGATCGCCGACGGTATCGAGATCTCGCCGCGACGCGCCCAGCCAGGCGACCGCATCCTGCTCTCCGGCGCGATCGCCGAGCACGGCATCGCCATTCTCTCGGTGCGCGAAGGCCTCGCCTTCGACGCGCCGATCGTGAGCGATTCGGCAGCCCTGCACGGCCTGGTGGGCGAGCTGCTCGCAGCCTTGGGCGAGCGCGTGCACGTCCTGCGCGACCCGACTCGCGGCGGGGTCGCGTCGGCGCTCAACGAAATCGCCGTCTCCGCCGGCGTCGGCATCCGGATCGACGAGGCGGTGCTGCCGGTCGCCCCGGCGGTGCGCGGCGCCTGCGAGATCCTCGGGCTCGATCCGCTCTATGTCGCCAACGAGGGCAAGGCGATCGCCTTCGTCGCCCGCGAGGCCGCGGATGAGGCGCTCGCCATCTGGCGGCGCCATCCACTGGGCCGGCAGGCCTGCGTGATCGGTGAAGTGGTCGACGGGCCGGCGGGCCTCGTCACTCTGCGCAGCTCGATCGGCGGCACCCGCATCGTCGATCTGCTCTCCGGCGAGCAGCTGCCGCGGATCTGCTGAAGCTCAGCCGGCGGCCGGATCCGCGGGCCGAGGAGGCGCAGCGGCGACGAGGAGCTCCTTTTCGCCGCGCGACAGCGTCTTGATCCGCGCCTCTTCGACCAGCGCGGCGCTCCACGATTCCACCTCACACGACCAGGCGAGCTCGACCGGCAGGCGCGAGCGCGTATAGCGCGACGCTCTGCCGGCGCGGTGCTCGCGCAGCCGCCTCACCAGGTCGACCGCTGCCCCGGCGTAGAGCGAACCGTCGCGGCAGCGGAGGAGGTAGACGTGCGGCACCGGCGCCTGGGCGCCGGTGTCAGGAGGGGCTGGGGGTAACGGGGTTCGAGGGCTTCGAATCTGCACCTGTGCCGGCGGCGTTCGTCGCCTTCACAGTGAAAGTGTATTCGGTCCCGTTGGCGAGCCCGGTGATCGCATGCGTGAGCCCGAGCTGGCCGGCGTTGGTGTCGACACCGCCCGCCGGAGTGGAGGTCACGGTGTAGCCGAGGATGGGGCTGCCGCCGTCGTCGAGCGGCGCGACGAAGACCACCGTCGCCACGCTGTCACCGGCCACTGCGACGACGCCCGTCGGCGCTCCCGGTACTGTCGCCGGCGTGACGCTGTTCGACGGCGCCGAAGCGGGGCCCTCGCCGGTGGTGTTGGTCGCCCGCACGGTGAACGTGTAGGCGGTGCCGTTGGTGAGACCGGTGACGACGTGCGAAAGGCCGACCGCGCCGGCGTTCGAGTCGACCCCACCCGGCGGGTTCGAGGTCACGGTGTAGCCGGTGACGGCGTTACCGGGGGCAACGATTGGCGCGACGAAGGTCACCGTCGCCTGCGCGTTGCCGGCTGCCGCCACGACCGAGGTCGGCGCTCCAGGCACGGCGGAGGCGAAGCTCCACTGCGACGTGTCGCTGCTCTCCACACCGTCACAGAAGAGGTTCGCTCCGACTTCGGGGGCGCATCCGGGGGTGACGGCGGACGATGCCGCCGAGGCCGGGCTCGGCCCCATGGCGTTCTGGGCCACGACCGTGAAGGTGTAAGGCGTGCCGTTGGTCAACCCGACGACGTAGTGCGTGAGCGCGGTCGTGCCCTGGCTGAGGTCGATGCCTCCCGGCGGGTTCGAGATCACGGTGTAGCCGCTGATGGCGGCGCCGCCGTTGCTCGCCGAAGCGGCGAAGGTGACATCGGCGCCGAAGTTGCGAGGCACCGCCGCAACCGCGCTCGGCGCGGAGGGTACCGTCGCCGGCGTGACGCTGTTCGACGGCGCCGAGGCGGCGCCGGTGCCGTTGACGTTGGTCGCCCGCACGGTGAACGTGTAGGCGGTGCCGTTGGTCAGATTCGTGATCAGGTGGGTGGTCGCGGTGGAGCCGGCATTGCTGTCGACCCAACCGACCGTCGCCGGGTTCGGCGTCACGGTGTAGCCGGTGATGGGACTGCCGCCGTTGCTTGCCGGCACCGCGAAGGTCACGGTCACCTGCGTGTTGCCAGGAGTCGCGACGACGGCGGTCGGAGCGCTGGGTGGCCCTCCCAGGCTGGCGTCGTAGAGCTCTACCTGATCGTTGGAGGTCTCGTCGGCGGCATACAGCACGTCGAGGCTGGTGGAGGAGATGTCGTAGGCCGCAACCGCGGTGCTGGCCGTGCAGCTCGGCGCGCACAGGACGACGTCGCCGCCGCTCGCCAGCGGACCGCTCAGGTCGAGAACGGTGCCGCCGGTGATCGGCACGCCGAGGAGCTCGTCGACCGTGTCGGCGTCCTGGTCGGCGCCGTAGATCACCCACAGGCCGTTCGGGCTGATGCGAAAGTTCTGCACATCGCCGCCGGAAGCGAGCGACCGGTTGAGCTTGGTGGAGGTCCCGCCGCCGATCGGCACGCTGAAGAGCTCGTTCAGCGTGTCGACATTCTGATCCGCGCGATAGACCACTCTGCTGCTGTCGGGACTGACCGCGAAATCGAGCACGTCGAGGGCCGTTGGGACCGGCAGCGCGAACGACGGGTTGAGACGGGTGGGTGTCCCTCCGGCGATCGGCACGCTATAGACCTCGACGACATCGTTGACATCTTCGTCCGAGCGATACACCACCTTGGAGCTGTCGGCGCTGATCGCGAAGGCGGCCTCGACATCCTCGCCCGTCTGCAGTGCGCCGTTCAGTCGCACGACGGTGCCGCCGGTGACCGGGACGCTGAAGAGCTGGTAGGCCTGGGCCGCGACCGTCGCGCCACGGAAGACGACCCGCGCGCCGTCGGGGCTGATCAGAAAGGACGGATCGATCGAGAAGCCCGCCGACACGCCGGTGGAGAGTTTCACCGGACCGCCGCCGCTGAGCGAAACACTGAAGAGGTCGAATGTGCCGGAAATCGTCGAGTCGGCCAGATAGACGACCCGGTTGCTGTCCGGGGTGATCAGAAAGTAGTTCCAGACCTTCGCCCCAGGGGGCAGCGCACCGTTGATCAGCACCGCTTCGCCGCCGTTCGACGCGACGCTGTAGAGATTCCACACATCCGTCGCGTTGCGTCCCCGGCGGTAGATCACCGTGTCGCCGTCCGGGCTGATCTGGAAACCATCGACATCGGAGTCGGAGCTCAGGTCCGGATTGAGCTGGACGGAGGCGTTACCGGGACCGGTGATCGGGACGCTGAAGAGACCGTAATCCGTCCAGTCCTGCGCGTCGGCGGAGTAGATGACGCGGTCGCTGGTAGGAGAGATACGAAAGGCGATGACGTCGCGGTCGCTGGCCAGGGTGAGGTTGAGCTTGGTCACCGCCCCGACGCCGTCGATGCGGACACTGTAGAGCTCGGTCTTGCCCGTCGTGTCCTGATCGACCGCGTAGACGACGCGCTCGCTGTCGGGGCTGATGGCGAAGAACATGAACTGGCCCTGCGTCGCGAGCAGCGGCTGCGAGAGGAGAACGGGGGCGCTGCTGCCGTCGACCCGGGCACTCCACAGATCGAAAGCGCCGTCGGTCACCGCATCCTGCCGGTAGACCACGTACTGGCCATCCGGGCTGAACTGGGGCAGGGTGGTGCTCAGGCTGACGTCGCTGAACGGCAGTCCGTCGCTGAGCTGGATCGCGGCTTGCGCGGGGGCGAACGCCGCCGCGAGGATCAGAGCGCAAAGGACCATCGAAGTCCGCGCCACGCTGCGGCGCGGAGAAGGACCCTGGCCAGCCGACTGCGAACCCTGCTCAAAGCTCATGAGTCTCTCGGACATTCGCCATTCCTTTCCATTGCAGATGCGGGAGGTACCTCTCTCGCCGGTTCGTCGTCCACCCCGGTGTGACGGGTTTCCGGGGTGGGCGGAGATCCGGGAGAGGCCTCCCCCGACGGGTCAATTCGCCCGTTCTATCTGATTATAAAGGGTATCGCGCTCGACCGGTGTGAAACCGGCCGCACGGACGACCCGCTCGAGCTCACTCGTCGGCATCATCTGCGCCGTTTCGGCACCCGCCATGTGGTAGATCGTCTCCCTGACCACAGTGCCGTCGAGGTCGTCCGCCCCAAAGGAGAGAGCGACTTGGGCCAACTTGGGCGTCACCATCACCCAGTAGGCCTTGATGTGCGGGATGTTATCTAGCACGAGCCGTGCCGTGGCGATATGGCGCAGGTCGTCGAGGCCGGTCGTGTGGTACTTGAGCCCCAGGTAGTTGTTTTCCGGATGGTAGGCGAGCGGGATGAAGGCGTTGAAGCCGCCGTGCTCGTCCTGGAGCTCGCGCAGACGCATCAAGTGGTCGACTTTGTGCGCGTTCTTCTCCACGTGTCCGTACAACATCGTGCAGTTGCTCTTGATGCCCATGCGGTGGGCGATCCGGTGCACTTCGATCCACTCGTCGGCGTCGAGTTTCCCGTCGCAGATGATCTCGCGCACCTCCGGATGGAAGATCTCGGCGCCGCCGCCCGGTAGCGAACCCAGACCGGCCGCGGTCAACCGCCGCAGAACCTCCTCGATCGAGAGCTTCTCGCGTTTGGCGAACCAGCCGATCTCGATCGCCGTGAACGCCTTCAGATGAGCCTTGGGAAAGCGCTCCTTCAGCCCGCGCAGCATCTCCTCGTACCAGGCCATGTCGAGATCGGGATGGAGCCCGCCGACGATGTGGAACTCGGTGACGTCGTTGCCCCCCTGCTCGCCCGCCTGGCGGTAGATCTCCTCGTGCGACATCTGCCAGGCGTGCGGCTCGTCCTTCATCGCCGCGAAGCTGCAGAACTTGCAGTTGTAGGTATAGACGCAGACGTTCGTCGGATTGATGTGCCGGTTGAGGTTGTAGAACACCGTGTCGCCGTGCATGCGGCGGCGCACCGCGTTCGCCAGCCGGCCCAGCGCGACGACATGCGGCGTCTCGAAGCAGAGCAGCGCATCCGCGGCAGAAAGGCGGACGCCGTCGCGGACCTTGACCGCGAGATCCTGTAGGGCGAGGGGGAAGGTGGAGGGATCGAGGGGAGTCATAGGGCCGAAAACTCTAACATTGAGCCGAAATCCGGCCTGTTTTCACGTAGGGTTGCGAGGAGATCCCCATGCGTCGCGTCCTGGCCTCGTCCCTGGCCCTGTCGATTCTCTGCACCTCGCTGCCGGTGGCGTCCGCCGGCGCGCAGCCGGACCCGGCCGCCGATCCTCTGGCCGACCTTCTGGAAGCGCGAGCGCTCAAGGAGACCAGGAATCCGGTGGTCGCGAGCTTCCTGGCGGGGGAAGGCGCGGCGCTCGTGCCGGAGGAGCTTCGCGAACGCGCCCTCGCCCAGCTGCGTGGCGCACTCAAGGGCCAGACGAACACCATGGGGCTGATGCTCGCCGGCGTGAGCGGCGTGATGGGCAGCGACACCATGAAGCGGCAGCAGGAGGCCGCGAAAAAGCTGATGGGGCCGGGCGCGATGCTCGGCGCGGCGGTCGGCGTCATGCCGCAAGTGCAGGCAATGTCCGGCGACCAGATGCAGCGCGAGATGCAGGAAGCGCTGACCGACCCTTGGGTGCGCGGGATCGAAGCGGCCGCCGCACTCGAGCAACTGGGAGATCCGAACGCCGCCGCGCGTTTCTACGTCCAATGCCTCGCCTTTCTGCCGCAGGCCTGGGTGCCGGAGGCTTGCCTGCAGGGGATCCTCGGGCTCGGGCCCGGGCGCGCCGAGACCCTCCTCCTCTGGATGCTCGCCGAAGCCGAGTCGATCACCGAGGCGCCCATCGGCGGGGCAGCCTTCGGCCTACAGAGCCTGGAACCTGACGAAGCGGGAAAGAAGGTCAAGAAGGGCGATCCGCAGCCGGGCACGATCCAGGTGAGGAATGCCGCCCTCGCCGGCCTCGGCTTTCTCATCGGCAGAGGCGGATTGTCGGCCGAACGCGCCGCTGCCGCCCTGCAGCAGCTCATGGGTTACAGTCAGGGAAAGTCCAATGAGCGCTATTACCGCGGCGCCGCCGCCGGTCTCGGGCGGTCGCGGGATCCACGCGCCGTCGAGCCCCTTCGGCGGCTCGCCAAGTGGCGCCAGGACCCCGACACGAAGCAGACCGCCCTGCGCGCGCTCGCCGTCGGCTTTGGCGATGAAGCGGCCAAGAAGCAGCTTCGCCAGGAGCTCGACGACTCCGATCCGGAGGAGCAGCTGCGTGCCGCGCAGGCGCTCTACGAGACCGGCGATGCGGCCGCGTTCGACTGGGCGGTCGACGTCATCACCCAGCGGCGCTCGACCGACACGAAGAAGGCGGACCTTCGCGCCCAGGTGGTGCGGGACCTCGTCGAGTTGGGCGGCGAGAAGTCGCGGGGCGCGCTCGCCCGCGCCCTCGCCGAGGGACCGGGCAACGACTGGCTCGTCGCCTGGACGCGGGTGGCCCTCCTCGAGCTCGGCGATCTCGCCCAACTGCCGCAGGTCGAGGCGGCGCTCGCCAAGGAGGACTGGAGCCTCGATCACCGCGGCTTCCGCTCGATCTGGCGGGCGATCTCGCCCTTCCTGCAAGCCGCGGCGGGCATCCTCATGAGCGGCGGCATCGGCGCACTGACTGCCGTGCAGCAGATCCAGAAGGCCGTCCAGCTGGTCGGCAACTTCGCCGCCGGCGAGCGCAGCCGTTACCTCGGCAAGGTCGACGCGCGAAAGGGCGCAACCGCCCAGCTGCGCTGGCAGGCGGCGGAGGCGATCGCCGCGGCGAAACCGGAGAATGCGGTCGCGCTGCTCGAGAAGCTCCTCGCCGACGAGGCTCCGCCGGTGCGGATGAGCGCCGCGCTCGCTCTGGCTGAAGTGGATGACCCAGCGGCGCTAGCCGGCCTGCTGCGCGCCTTCGCCCTCGACTTCGGCGCCGAGAACGGCATCTCGCGCACCCCCGAGGTGCGCGCCGCCCTGCTGCGCGCCGCCTGGCTGCGCGCGCCGCGCGCCACCGAGACCCGCGAGATGGCCCGTCTCGCCTCGGCCGACCCCGACGGCGCCGTGCGCTTCATCGGCTGGGCGATCCTCCGCCCAGCGCCCGTCAACGGCTAGGATCCTCCCGGCTCCGGCCTGCGCGGCCGGGAAGGAGCGCCTATGTACCGTCGTCTATGGTCACTCGCCGTTCTGCTGCTTGTTCTCCCCGGCACTCTCGCGGCCGACTCGATCGACGACTATCTCGTGCGCGAGATGGCGCTGCGGAAGATCCCCGGCCTCGCCCTCGCGGTGGCTCGAGACGGCGAGGTGGTGCGCGTGTCGAGCTACGGTCTCGCGAACGTCGAGACGGGAACGCCGGTCACCGCCGACTCGATCTTCGCCATCGCTTCGCTCGACAAGCAGATCACTGCCACGGCGCTGGTGAAGGCCGCCGAGCTGGGCAGGCTCAGGCTCGACGATCCGGTGTCGCAGTGGGTCGACATCGCGCTGCCCGGCGCGACGCTGCGGCAGTTGGTTTCGCACCTCTCGGGTCTGCCGGACGACACCGTGCCGTCGTTCGAAGGGCGCTTCCTCACCGACTACTCGACGGAGCAGCTCCTCCAGCAGGCGCAGGGACTCGTGCCGATCGCCCCGCCGGGCCGGCGTTTTCTCTACTCCGACACCGGGCTCTTCCTCGCCCAACTGGCGACCGAGAAGGCCGTCGACGAGCCGTGGTGGGAGTTCGTGCGCCGGACGGTCTTCGGACCGGCAGAGATGAAGTCCGCGGTCTCGATGGCGCCCGACCTGGTGCTGCCGCATCGCGTGTCCGCCTACACGTTGGACTCTGCAGGAGCCCTGCTGCGCGATCGCCGCCTCGATACCGACTTCGGCCCGTTGTACTCGGATCTCGGCATGAACGTTGCCGACTTCGCCCGCTTTCTGGCCGCGCAGGACGGCGGGAAGGTGCTCTCGCGCAGCGGCGTCGGGGAGCTCACCACGCCGTCGCGGCTTGCCGACGGCAGCCTGGCCGGCGAGATCTTCCAGTGGAGCCGCTACGGACTCGGCGTCGGTCTCGACGACCTGTTGGGCGAGCCGGCGACGCTGCACTCCGGGCACAGCGGCGTCGGCTTCGCGCGCTTTCCCCAGAAGCGGCTCTCGGTCGTCGTCTTCACCAATCTCGAGCACCCGGCGGGCAGCGACCCGGTCGGCCTCGCGATCGGCGTCGCCGGTCTCCTGCAGCGCGAGCTCGACCTCGCCGCGCTCGCGCCGATCGCTCCGATCGCTCCGATCGCTCCGGTCGCCCGGCCCGATGCAGCCCTGCTCGCTCGCCTGCGCGCGGAGTACGAGTCGTTTCTCGGCGGCAGACCCGACCTCGAGCACTACGCGTCGGCGCTCGCGCTACCGGTCTGGGAGGGCGCTCCCGGACTCGCCGGACGCCTGCCGCGACTGGGCGAGCTCGCCGCGTTCGACCTGCTCCTCGACAGCCCGCTCGACGGCGAACGGACCCTGCTCTGCCGGGCGCGCCATGCCCGGGGAACCATCTACTGGCGTGTGAGCCTCGACGCCGGAGGCGACCGGATCACCCGCGTCGTCTGGTGGCACGTTTAGCTTCAGGAAGTGCCGACGGTTTCGAGCAGTTGGCGGGCGAAGCTCACCGCCTCGGGATGGACCGAGTGCGGGAACCCGGGATAGCGCCGCAGCGTGACTGCGGCGTTCTGGCGGGTGAATGCTGCCGCGCTCTCGTCGACGCGAGCCCAGGGGATGTGCGGGTCGGGGTCGCCGCACCCCAGGTAGACCGGAGTGCGCCCGAGATCGCCGCCGTCGTCGAACGCCGTCCCCTGCGGACCGATGCGCCCGCCGACCGCGGCGATCAAGCCGCCCCAGCGGCGCGGATGGCGCGCCACGTACTCGCTCGCGAGACAAGCTCCCTGCGAGAAGCCGAGCCAGACGATTCGATCGTCGGCGATACCGGCCGCAGCGATCGCCGCACGCACGTCGGCGAGCTTGGCGAGCGCCGAGGAGAGCCAGGGCTCGTTCGCCGCCAGCGGCGCGAGAAAGCGCTGCGGATACCAGGTGTGCTCGGCCGCCTGCGGCGCGAGGAAGGCGATGCCTGGCCGCGCCAGCGGACCCGAGAAGCCGAGGATGTCCTCGGCCGAGGCGCCGCGCCCGTGCACCAGGACGACCGCAGCCTGCGCCTCGGCAAGCGGCGCGCCGGCAGCGAGGACCGGCATCGCCGCATGCGGATCGGCGAGGCTCATGACGACGCCGCCGGCGGCGTCAGAGCAGGCAAGGCAGCGGCGATCGCGGCGCGCTGCGGCTCGAGCCAGGGCGGCAGCACGAGCGTCTCGCCGAGGCGCTCGATCGCTTCGTCTACGGCGAAGCCCGGCCCGTCGGTCGCGAGCTCGAAGAGCACGCCGCCGGGCTCCTTGAAGTAGACCGACTTGAACCAGAATCGGTCGATGACCGGTGTCGGATGCGGACCCGACTCGGCGATGGCGGCGCGCAGGGCGAGCTCGTGCGCTTCGTCGTCGACCCGCCAGGCGAGGTGGTGCACGGCGCCCGTACCCCACATGCCGCGCTGGGTGTCGGGCCGGTGGGCGAGATCGAGCCGCGCGCCGGAGAGGGCGCCGCTTCCCCTATCGTCCGGGATGCCCCAGCGCACCCAGCCGTTCTCCTCGGCGATGCGGGTGAGGCCCATCGGCGCGGCGAGCAGCGCCTCGGTGGGACCGAGCTGGCGCAGCCCGACCCGCGCTCCGTCGAGCCCGCGGATCTGGCGCTCGACCGGCACCGGACCTCCCTCCCAGGGCGTGAACGGGCGCGCCGCGGCGCTCGCGCTCTCGACCAGCGCGACACGCAAGCCGTGGGGATCGATGAGCGCCAGGACGGTATCGCCGAACCGGCTCTCCGGCGCGCCGACCGGAACGCCGTAGTTTTCGAGCCGAGCCGCCCAGTAGGCGAGGCTGCCGGGGGCGACGGCGAGGGCGACCTCGCTCGCCAGGCCGTGCCCGGGCCGCGAAGGCGCCAGGTGCGCCCAGGGGAAAAAGGTCAGATCGGTCCCCGGGCGACCCTCGGCGTCGGCGTAGAACAGGTGATAGGTCCCGGGATCGTCCTGATTGACGCTCTTCTTGACCAGTTTCATGCCGAGCACGCCGGCGTAGAAGTCGAGATTCTCCTGCGCCGGTCCGGCGATGGCCGTGATGTGGTGCAGACCGCGCGTCCCTCGGCTCTCCATCTCCTGCGACATCGTCTCTCTCCCTGAGCTGCGTGAAGGTCTCCAGCCCGCCGGCGATTCGCTGGCGCAGCTGGCGTTTCGATACCAGTCAACCGTTGACCTATCAAGCATTATTCCCACCCTGCCGCCGGATCCTCGATCCATCGCGACTCCCGGCGCCCAAACGCACGAACGGGGAAGCATTTCGGCTTCCCCGTTCCAGGGAGAGAGACTCGTCAGCCTAGGTCACCTGGCCGCGAGAGCCTGGCTATCCGGCTTCGACGTGGGACCGTCAGGGTCCGGGCTTCGCATGGGCCGCAGAAGGCGACTGGCGAAGCGGGGTCGTCAAGCGGGACGCTCGGAGCTCCGCGCCGCGCCCCCGAAACCGTCGGCCTGGGCGGCCGTGGGTTC
>Ga0209477_1000331_pt1 | contig 28880 bp, 26 predicted proteins | sample KloWWTupernatant_FD_187180 | JGI IMG/M metagenome (GOLD analysis project Ga0209477, IMG submission 187180) | Active sludge microbial communities from Klosterneuburg, Austria, studying microevolution and ecology of nitrifiers - Klosterneuburg... | ecosystem: Engineered > WWTP > Aerobic digester >...
GGTGGTCATTGCTTGAGGAGACCTTCCGTGCGACCGTCGGTGATGACGGAGTTCCGCGACCGAAGTTTCCTCGAGCGATGACCACCGTGAAGTGGATGCGGCGCGACTTGCCGCCTCGCCTGCGGCGTGGCGGCCTCAGGACGGGAACTTGTCCCTGAGGGATTGGGTGGCGGCGCGGAAGAGGCCGAGGTCGCTGCCGACGGCGACGAAGGTGGCGCCCCACTCCATGTAGCGGCGGGCGTCGGCCTCGACCGGGGCGAGTGTGCCGGCGGGCTTGCCGCCCGCGACGGCGCGCTCGAAGATTTGCATCATCGCGGCCTGCACTTCCGGGTGCGCGGGGTTGCCGAGGTGGCCCAGGGCGGCGGCGAGGTCCTGCGGCCCGACGAAGAGGCCGTCCACGCCGTCGACCGCGGTGATGGCGTCGATCGCTTCCAGCCCGCCGCGGCTCTCGATCTGCACCATCACGGCGATGTTGTCGTCGATGAGCTTGAGGTAGTCCGGCACCGTCCCGTAGCGGTTGTTGCGCTGGGACACCGACACGCCGCGGATGCCGCGCGGCGGGTAGCGCGTGGCGGCCACGGCGGCGCGCGCCTGCTCGGCCGACTCCACGAACGGGATGAGGAAGTTGTGGAAGCCCGCGTCGAGCAGCCGCTTGATCACGACCGGCTCGTTCCACGGCGGGCGCACGACCGGGGCGGAGGCGCTGTCCTTGAGCGCCATGAGCTGCGGCACGAGCGTCGAGACGTCGTTGGGCGCGTGCTCGCCGTCCAGCAGCAGCCAGTCGAAGCCCGCGAGCCCGATCACCTCCGCGGTGACGGGGTTGGCGAGCGAGACCCAGCAGCCGATGAGCGGCTTGCGGGCGAGCAGGTCGGCGCGGAACTTGTTGGGGGGCGTGCGGTAGGGGGCGGTCACGGCGGTCTCCGGAAGTGGCGTGCTCAGACGGGCGTGAGGGCCCGCCCGGTTTCGAAAAAGGCGGCGAGGTTGTCCAGCACGAGCTGGCCCATGGCCGCGCGCGTGTCGGTGGTGGCGCTCGCGATGTGCGGGGTGAGGACGACGTTGTCCAGCGCCAGCAGCGCCTCGGGCACGCGCGGCTCGTCGGCGAAGACGTCGAGCGCCGCGCCGGCGATGCGCTTGCCCAGGAGCGCTGCGACGAGGGCGGGCTCGTCCACGACCGAGCCGCGCGCGATGTTCACGAGGAACCCTTCGGGGCCCAGCGCCTCGATCACGGCGGCCGAGACGAGCCCGCGGCTTTCCGCGCCGCCGGAGGTCGCGACCACGAGGAAGTCGCACCACCGCGCGAGGTCCGCGAGGGACTTCTCCCACGCGTAGGGCGAATCGGGCACCTGCCGCCGGTTGTGGTATCGGATCTCCATGTCGAAGGCCTCGGCGCGGCGCGCGACCGCCTGGCCGATGCGCCCCAGCCCGACGATGCCCAGGCGCTTGCCGCTCACCTTGGACGCGAGCGGCATGGCGCCCTTGAGCCACCGGCCGGCGCGCACGTAGCGATCGCCCGCCGAGACGCCGCGCGCCACGTCGACCATGAGCGCGATGGCGAGGTCGGCCACGCAGTCGGTGAGGACGTCGGGCGTGTTGGTGACGACCATGCCGCGCGCCTTGGCGTGCGCGGCGTCCACGTTGTCGTAGCCCACGCCGAAGTGGGCGACGATGCGCGCGCGCGGCAGCGCGTCCAGCAGCGCCGCGTCGACCGCCACGCGCGCCGAGGAGGCCACCGCGTCCGCGCGCGGGCCGCTTTCGGCGAGGAACCGCGCGCGGTCCGGGGCGCGGTCCAGCCGCAGCACCTCGTAGCGCTCGAGGAGGGCACTCTCGACCATCGGGAGCATCGGGGAGGTCTGCAGGACGACGGGCTTCACGGCGGGGGTTCCTTCAGTGGATCTCGGGCTCGGGCGTGGGCGGCCCGTCGGCGAGGAAGTCGAAGTCGCAGCCCTGGTCGGCCTGCGTGACGTGCTCCAGGTACAGCGCCCCGAAGCCGCGGCCGTAGCGCGGCGGCGGCGCCTGCCACGCGGCGCGGCGGCGCGCGAGCTCGGCGTCGTCCACGAGCAGCTCGAGGCGGCGCGCCGGCACGTCCAGCGAGACGAGGTCGCCGTCGCGCACGAGGGCGAGCGGGCCGCCCACGTGCGACTCCGGCGTCACGTGCAGCACGCAGGCGCCGTAGCTCGTGCCGCTCATGCGCGCGTCGGAGATGCGCACCATGTCGCGCACGCCTTCCTTCAGCAGCTTCTTCGGGATGGGCAGCTGCCCCCACTCCGGCATGCCGGGGCCGCCCTGCGGGCCCGCGCCCTGCAGCACGATGACGGAGTCGGCGGTCACCGGCAGCGCCGGGTCGTCGATGCGCGCGGCCATGTCGTCGTAGCTGGAAAAGACGACGGCCGGCCCGGTGTGCTTGTGCAGGCGCGCCTCCATCGCCGGGGGCTTGATGACGGCGCCACGCGGGGCGAGGTTGCCGGTGAGGACGGCGAGGCCGTCGCCGGCGACGAGCGGGCGCTCGCGCGGCAGGATCACCTCGTCGTTCCACACTTTCGCCTCCGCGACGTTCTCGCCGAGGGTGCGCCCGTTCACGGTGGGCGCGCGCCCGTCCACGAGGTCCGCGAGGCGCGCGAGCAGCCCGCGCAGGCCGCCGGCGTAGAAGAAGTCCTCCATGAGGTACTTGCCGGAGGGCCGGATGTTGGCGAGCACGGGCGTGCGCCGCGCCAGCTCGTCGAAGCGCGCGAGGTCGAGCGGCACGCCGGCGCGGCGGGCGATGGCGACGAGGTGCACGACGGCGTTGGTGGAGCCCCCGAGGGCGAGTACCGTCGTCACCGCGTTGTCGATGGCGCGCGCGTCGACGATGTCGCGGATCTTCAGGTCCTCCCACACCATGTCGACGATGCGCTTGCCCGTGAGGGTCGCCATCTGCGCGTGGCGCGAGTCGGCGGCCGGGATCGAGGCGGCGCCGGGCAGCGTGAGGCCCATCGCCTCGGCCGCGCTCGTCATGGTCGAGGCCGTGCCCATGGTCATGCAGTGGCCGGGAGCGCGCGCGATGCCCGCCTCGACCTCGCGCCAGTCCGCCTGCGTGATGTTGCCGGCGCGCAGCTCGGCCCAGTACTTCCAGGTGTCGCTGCCGCTGCCGAGCGGCTGCCCGCGGAAGTCGCCGCGCAGCATCGGGCCCGCGGGCATGAAGATGGACGGCAGGTTCATCGACAGCGCGCCCATCACCAGCCCCGGCGTCGTCTTGTCGCAGCCGCCCATCAGCACGCAGCCGTCGGCCGGGTAGGCGCGCAGCAGCTCCTCCGCCTCCATGGCGAGGAGGTTGCGGTAGAGCATGGAGGTGGGCTTCTGGAACGGCTCCGAGAGGCTCATCGCCGGCATCTCCACCGGGAAGCCGCCCGCCTGCCAGATGCCGCGCTTCACCTCCTCCGCCCGCTGGCGGAAGTGCGTGTGGCAGGGGTTGATGTCGCTCCAGGTATTGAGGATCGCGATCACGGGCTTTCCCGCGTAATCGGTGCGGTGGAACCCCATCTGCGCGGTGCGCGAGCGGTGCCCGAAGGAGCGCATGTCGTCCACCCCGTACCAGCGGTGGCTCCTCAGCTCCTCGGGATTCTTGCGGCGTGCGGTCATGTGCGGGCCTCCATTCCGCAGATCATATCCCGACCCCGCCAGCCCATTTCATCAGGAAGGATTTCCTCCGTGCTGCACGGAGGAGCGGGGTCATTTCCCGGCGCGGGCCCTGCGCGCCTCGAGGAGGCGGTAGGCGGGCTCGGTGAGGAGCATGACGATGGCGAAGCGGATCACGTGCGCGGCGGTGACGAAGGCCACGCCCACCTGCAGGACCTTGGCGGTGATGGCCATCTCGGCGATGCCGCCGGGGGCGCAGGCGAGCAGGATGGTCGCGGGCATCACGCCGAAGCCCCACGCGATCGCGAGCGCGAGGGCGGTGCAGGCGGCGAGCATGACGGCCACGGTGGCGAGCACGGCCGCGACGAAGCGCGGCGCCTCGCGCAGGAAGCTCTGCTGGAAGCGCGAGCCGAGGCTGCAGCCGAGGAAGAGCTGCGCGGCGTTGGAGAGCCACGACGGGATGGAGGATAGCTGCACGTCCGCGATCGTGATCGCGACGGTGAGGGCGAGCGGCCCCATCATGAACGGGTTGGCAAGGCCGGTGCGCTGCCACGCGAACGCGGCGGCGAGCGAGATCGCGCCCAGGAGCGCGAGCCCGGCCGGGTCGAAGGGCGCGGCGACGGGGCGATAGTCGTCCGTGCCCGCCTGGCCCAGCAGCGTGATGGCCACGGGGACGCTCGTGACGACCACCAGGATGCGAAGCGAGTGCGCCAGCGCCACGCGGTCGGCCAGCGCGGCGTGCCGGTCGGCGAGCACCACCATCTCCTGCGCGCCGCCGATGGCGGTGGAGAAGAAGGCCGTCGTGGGATCGGTGCGGGCGAGCCGCGCGAAGAGGCCGCTCGTGGCGACGCCGATGAGGAAGACGCCCACCGCCGCGGCGAGCAGTGCCGGCGCGTTGGCGAGCACCTCGCGGGCCACCGCGGGCGTGAAGTAGAGCCCGAGGGCCACGCCGATCGTGACCTGCCCGAACTGCCGCCCGCCGGGCGGCGCCTCGAGGCTCCCGCCGCCGAACTGCACCAGCGCCATGCCCACGAGCGGGCCGATCATCCACGGCAGGGGGGTCTTCAGCCAGGCACAGAGCGCGCCGCCCGCCACGCACACCGCGAGGGCCCCCGCGATGGCGGCGATTCTTCTTCTTTCCATGGCCCGCATTTTGCCCGTTGCCGGCCGCGGGCGCCTTGACCCCGCTACCCGTGCGGGCTTGACGTGCGTCAAAGCACCCATGGGACTTAAGGCTAATCTGCCCGTGCAGGAATGCGGCCGCAAGAGAAGCCGCCCCGAGCCGACAATGAACCCCTATGTAGTCTTCCTCCTGTACATGGCCGCGATCCTCGGCGTCGTGGCCGTGATGCTTCTGCTCAACCGCGTCCTCGGCCCGAAGCCGGTGGCCACCGAGACCAAGCTCGAGCCCTTCGAGTGCGGCGCCACGCCGGTCGACACCCACAACGTGAAGGCGGTGCCGATCAAGTACTACGCCGTGGCCATCATCTTCATCCTCTTCGACCTGGAGACGGTCTTCCTCTTCATCTGGGCCCTCGGCGCCCAGCCCGTCACCGGGTTCATGATCTTCACGCTGGGCATCTTCGTCGTGCTGCTGGTCCTGATCCTGCTGTACGTCTACAAGGCCCGGCTCCTCGAGGCGGTGCGCGAATGAGCGCCGAACGGCGGGTGATCCCCATCGAGCAGGCCGGCGGCGGCAAGTCCGCGGCCTTCGAGTACATCTCCACGCGCAAGGACGAGCTGATCGGCTGGGCGCGCAAGTTCTCGATCTTCCCGTACCCGTTCGTCACGGCCTGCTGCGCCATGGAGTTCATGGCGGTGAGCTCGACGCCCTACGACACGGACCGCTTCGGGGCGGCGCTCCCGCGCTTCTCGCCGCGCCAGTCCGACCTCCTCATGGTCGTGGGCACCGTCACGCACAAGCAGGCGCCGATCCTGCTCAAGGTCTGGGAGCAGATGTGCGAGCCGAAGTGGGTGATGGCCTTCGGCGTGTGCGCCACGAGCGGCGGCTTCTACCAGAACTACGCGGCGGTGCCCGGCATCGACCGCATCCTGCCCGTCGACGTCTACATCCCGGGCTGCCCGCCGCGCCCCGAGATGGTGATCGACGGGATCATGCAGTTGCAGGACAAGATCGCGCGCCAGAAGCACGCGATCGTGACCAGGGACTTCTAGCATCGTGGTCGAGGAACGAGCCGTCGCCATGAAATCGTCCGCCGAGGTTTTCGACCGCATCGCAAGCCGCCTGGCCGCAGGGGAGGGGGAGACGGCCGTCGAGCACGGCATCCTGGTTGCGAACCTCGCGCCGGGGGCGGTGCCCGGCGCGGCGCGGCGGCTGCGGGACGAATTCGCCTTCGACGTCTTCCTGGACGTCACGGCGGTGGACTGGCCCGGCCGCGAGCCGCGCTTCGACGTGGTCTGGCACTTCTATTCCACGGCGCACAAGGTGCGCGTGCGCGTGAAGGCGCGCGTGCCGGAGGCCTCCCCCGTCGCGCCCTCGCTCACGGCGCTCTACGGCTCGGCCGCGTTCATGGAGCGCGAGTGCCACGACATGTACGGCATCCGCTTCGACGGCAACGCCGACCTGCGCCCGATCCTGCTCTACGAGGGCTTCGAGGGGCACCCGCTGCGCAAGGACTACCCGAAGGAGCGCGAGCAGCCGCTCGTGCCCTACCGTCCGGGCTGGTCGATCGAGGAGCGGGGCTGACCATGGCCGCCAACCCCCGGATCGCCAACCCCGTGCGCTCGGCCTTCGCCCCCGGCGAGCGCGACGACACGGTGGTCGTTTCCATCGGCCCGTCGCACCCGGCCACGCACGGCACCATCCAGATCTTCGCCGAGCTCTCGGGCGAGCGCGTCATCCGCGCCGACGTCCACTGTGGCTACCTGCACCGGGGGTTCGAGAAGGAGTGCGAGGCGCACACCTGGCACAACTGCATCCCCTACATGGACCGCCTCAACTACTGCTCCCCGCTCGTCAACGACTTCGCCTACTGCGACGCCGTCGAGCGGCTGATGGGGGTGGAGGTCCCGCGGCGCGCCGTCGTGCTGAGGACGCTCCTCTCGGAGTACTCGCGGCTGTGCGACCACATCACCTGCATCGCGGCCTCGCTCATGGAGCTGGGTGCGATGACGGCGTTCCTGTACATGGTGATGATCCGGGACTGGATGTACGAGCACATCGCGGCGCTCACTGGGGCGCGCGTCACGCACTCCTACGGCCGCATCGGCGGGGTCGCGCACGACCTGCCGGCGGGGTGGCTCGGGCGCATGGAGGAGATCCTCGTCCAGTACGACGACTTCGTGGGCCGCGTGCACGGGCTCGTGGACAGGAACCGCATCTTCATCGACCGCATGCGCGACGTGGGCGTGCTCTCGCAGGCCGACGCCCTCTCCTACGGCTACACCGGGCCGATGCTGCGCTCCACGGGGCTCGCGATCGACCTGCGCAAGGACACCCCCTACCTCGCCTACCCCGAGCTCGACTTCGAGGTGCCGGTGGGCATCAAGGGCGACAACTACGACCGCTACTACGTGCGCATGCGCGAGATGGACGAGAGCGTGCACATGATGCGCCAGTGCGCGCAGCTGCTGGAACCCGGCCCCGTGCTCGCCGACGACCGGCGCTGCGTCCTGCCGGAGAAGAAGGCCGTCTACGGCGAGATCGAGTCGCTCATCAACCACTTCAAGCTGGTGATGGAGGGCCCGCGGGTCCCCGCTGGCGAGATCTACGTGGCCCACGAGGCGCCCAACGGCGAGCTCGGCTTCTACCTCGTCTCCACGGGCGAGGGGAACCCGTACAAGGTGCACTGCCGCGCGCCCAGCTTCGTGCACATGGGCGGGGCGCACCGGATGCTCGAGGGCTACCAGCTCGCGGACCTCGTGCCGACCTTCGGCTCCATCAACATGATCGGCGGGGAGTGCGACAGGTGAAGCACCTCATCCCCGAGTTCGAGAAGATGAAGGAGCGCTTCCCCGCGGGGTTCGAGTCCTCCCTCGTCCTGCCCTGCCTGCACCGCATCCAGGCCGACCGCGGCTTCGTCGCCGACGAGGACATCGACGGGCTGGTCGCCTACCTCGGCGTGCCGCGCGTGCAGGTGGAGGAGGTGCTCTCCTACTACACGATGCTGCGGCGCGAGGGCATCGGCCGAACGCACCTGCAGGTCTGCCGCAACATCGCCTGCTCCATGCGCGGGGCCGAGGGCGTGATCGAGCACGCCTGCAGGAAGCTCGGCGTGAAGCCGGGCGAGACCACCGCGGACGGCAAGGTCACGCTCTCGACCGTCGAGTGCCTCGGCTCCTGCGGCACGGCGCCCGTGATGATGGTGAACGACGCCTACCACGAGAACCTCACGCTCGAGGCCCTGGACCGGCTGATCGGGGAGCTGCTCCAGCCATGACCGGCCGCAAGCTCATCATGGACTTCGAGGTGACGCCCACCTCGCACACGCTCGCCGCGTACAAGGCGCGCGGGGGCTACGCCACGCTGGAGAAGGCGCTGAAGATGGCGCCGGCCGACATCACGAAGGAGGTCACGGCCTCGGGCCTGCTGGGCCACGGCGGCGCCGCCTTCCCGGTGGGCCGCAAGTGGGGCGTGATGAAGCCCAACCCGGGCGAGATCCACTACCTCTGCGCCAACGCCGACGAGGGCGAGCCCGGCACCTTCAAGGACCGCTGGATCCTCGAGAACGCGCCGCACCTGCTCGTGGAATCGATGCTGATCACGAGCTACGCGCTGGGCGTGCGCCACGCCTTCGTCTACATCCGCGGCGAGTTCGACCTGCCGTACCGCCGCATCCAGGGCGCGGTCGACGAGGCCTACGCGGCGGGGCTCCTCGGCCGGCCTGTGACGGGCAGCGACTTCGCGCTGGACATCGTGGTCTACCGCGGCGCCGGCTCCTACGTCTGCGGCGAGGCCTCGGGCCTCATCACCTCCATCGAGGGCAGGAAGCCCTACCCGCGCAACCGCCCGCCGCGCCTCACCGTGCGGGGCCTCTTCCAGAAGCCCACGGTCATCAACAACGTCGAGTCGCTCGCCAACATCACCGGCATCATCCGCATGGGCGCGGAGGAGTTCCGCAAGGTGGGCACGCCCAAGAGCCCCGGCACGCAGCTCGTGTCGATCTCCGGGCACATCGCGAAGCCCGGCGTCTACGAGGTCGAGTACGGCTACCCGTGGGTGAAGTTCCTCGACGAGGACTGCGGCGGGATGCTGAACGGGGCGAGGCTCAAGTGCGTGGTCCCCGGCGGGATCTCCACGAAGGTGCTCACGCGCGCCGAGATCGAGCCGCTCACGCTCTGCCACGAGTCCGTGAACCCGGCCGGCTCCGGCCTGGGCTCGGGCGGCATGATCGCCATCGCCGAGGGCACCTGCATGGTGCGGTTCCTGCAGGTGCTGCTGCGCTTCTACCACCACGAGTCCTGCGGCCAGTGCACGCCGTGCCGCGAGGGCATGGGCTGGATGCACAGGATCATCGACCGCATCGTCGCCGGGAAGGGCGTGCCGGAGGACATCGAGCGCCTCTACGCGATCTCCGAGGCCAACGACGGCACGACCATTTGCGGGATGGGCGATGCGGCCGGCTACGCGACGGTCGGCATCCTCAACAAGTACCGCGACGAGTTCGAGTACTGGATCGCCAACGGGCGCTCGAAGCTCGACGGGAGGCTCGAATGCCGCGCCTGACCATCGACGGCCGCGAGATCGAGGCGAAGGCCGGGCAGACGGTCATGGAGGCCGCGCGCGAGCACGGCGTCTTCATCCCCTACTTCTGCTGGCACCCGCAGCTCTCGGTGCCGGGCAACTGCCGCATCTGCGTGGTGGGCGTCGCGGAGAAGGACGGCGGCGAGTGGGTGGAGATCGCCTGCAACATGCCGGCCACGGAGGGCATGGTGGTCTACACCAACTCCGAGAAGGTGCGCGCGCGGCGCAAGGCCACGATGCATTTCATCACGCTCAACCACCCGGTCGACTGCGGCATCTGCGACAAGGCGGGCGAGTGCACGCTGCAGGACTACCACTACGAGTACAACGGCGAGCGCTCGGTCTCCGTCGACGCCAAGGTCCATGCGACCAAGCACCACGATCTCTCGGAGCGCATCGTCCTCGACAACGAGCGGTGCATCCAGTGCACGCGCTGCGTGCGCTTCACGCGCGAGGTGTCGAAGTCCAACGGCCTCGGCATGCTCAACCGCGCCGACCACTCGCTGGTGCGCGCCGCGGAAGACGGGGCCTTCGGCCGCGACCCGTATTCCGACAACGTGATCGACATCTGCCCGGTGGGGGCGCTGCTCTCGCGCGCCTTCCTGCACAAGGCGCGCGTCTGGTACCTGAAGCCCACGGCCTCCGTGTGCCCCGGGTGCTCGCGCGGCTGCACGGTGAACCTCTGGCACCGCCGGCCCGAGTGGCGCCTCAAGGCGCCGGGCATGCGCACCGCCAACGAATCCATCGACCGCGTGACGCCGCTGGAGAACCCGGCCGTGAACGGCCCGTGGATCTGCAACAAGGGCCGCGACCTGGCCGCGCTCCTCGGGCGCGCGCGCGCCGAGGTGGCGATGCTCAAGGGCCGGCCGGCGGAGCTGCAGGGCGCCATCGCCCGGGCCCGCGCGCTGGTGGCCTCCGCGAAGCGCCCGGTCGCGGTCGTCTCGAGCTGGGCCTCCAACGAGGAGCTGGCGGCGTTCAAGGCGGCCCTCGGCGCGCGCTTCGCGACGTTCGTGAAGGCCGACTGCCAGCCCGAGCCCGGCGAGGTGGTGGAGGATGCGCTCCTCATCCGCGCCGACAAGAACCCCAACACGGCCGGCGCCCGCGCGTTCTTCGGGGATGCGCCGCTCGCCATCCCGCCGGACGCGGACCTCGTCCTCGTCTGGGGCGAGGGCCTCGACTTCGGCCTCATCCCGCCGGGGGCCGCGATCATCCACCTGAACGCCTGGCTCGCGCCCGAGAACGGCCACGCGGACGTGTTCTTCCCGGTGAGCATCCAGACCGAGCGCGACGGCCACTACACCAACTTCGCCGGGGTCACGAGCGCCTTCGCGAGGTGCTTCCCGAAGGCCCCGGGCGTGGCGGACGCCGCGGCGCTCTTCCCGGCGCTCTCGGGCACGGGAGGCGGCGAATGATCGCGGACCTCGTCATCGCCGTCGTCTTCATCGGCTACGCGATCAGCGTGCTGATGGGCTTCGGCACCATCCTCACCTGGGTCGAGCGCAAGCAGGCGGCGGTCATGTCCGACCGCATCGGCGCCAACCGCGCCTACATCCGCATCCCCTTCACGCAGGTGAAGCTGGTGTGGTGGGGCCTCTTCCACGGCATGGCCGACGGCCTGAAGATGCTCCTCAAGGAGGACTTCAAGCCGCGCACCTACGACTGGTACGCGTACGCCGTGGCCCCGTGGGTGGTGTTCACGCCGGTGCTCCTCGTCTTCGCCGTCATCCCGTTCGGCGGCACGATCACGCCGGCGCGGCTCTGGGAGCCGCTCGCCGCCGTGTTCGGCGACAAGAGCTGGCCGATGCAGATCGCGCCGCTCGACGCGGGCATCCTCATCGTCTTCGCCTTCAGCGGCCTCACCATCATCGGCGCGATGCTGGCGGGCTGGTCCTCCTCCAACAAGTTCTCGCTGCTGGGGGCGCTGCGCGCGGGCTCGCAGATGATCTCCTACGAGCTGGTGCTGGGCCTCACGGTGCTGGGCCTCATCCTCGTCTACGGCACGGTGGACCTCGACGCGATGGTGCGCCACCAGTCCGGGACCGTGCTCGGGTTCCTGCCGGCCTGGGGCATCGTCTACCAGCCCTTCGCCGCCACCCTCTTCCTCGCCGCGGCCATCGCCGAGAACAAGCGCATCCCGTTCGACCTGCCGGAAGCCGAGAGCGAGCTGATCGCCGGCTACTTCACCGAGTACAGCGCCATGAAGATGGGCCTCTTCATGTTCGCGGAGTTCATCGAGATCGCGATCATCGGCGCGCTCTTCACCACGCTCTTCCTGGGCGGCTACAACCTGCCGTTCATGAACGACGCGGGTTTCGCCTTCCCGGGCGGGGCGACGGTGGCGATGCCGCACGGCGCGGTGGTCGTGACGCAGCTCGCGACCTTCCTCCTCAAGGTCTTCGTCGTGTGCAGCTTCCAGATCCTCATCCGCTGGACGCTGCCGCGCTTCCGCTACGACCAGGTGCTCACCTTCGCCTGGAAGTTCATGTTCCCGCTGGCGCTCGCGAACCTCGTGGTGACGGCGCTCGTCGTGTGGTGGGTGGGCGCATGAGCCGCCGCCCGCACGTGCGCAAGCAGTACTGGAACGAGCCCGAGATGGGGCTCTGGGAGAAGGCGTACCTGCCGGAGATCCTGCGCGGCCTCTTCATCACGGGCGGGGTGTTCCTGCGCAACATGGCGAAGTGGATGACGGGCCGCAAGGGCGCGCTCACCACCTACTACCCCGAGGAGACGCGCGCCGACTACGCGCCTGCCAACCGCGGCAAGCACGTGCTCACGCGCCGGCCCGACGGTTCGCCGCAGTGCATCGCGTGCAACATGTGCGCGACGGTGTGCCCGGCCAGGGTGATCGAGATCGAGGCGGGCTTCGACCCCGCCGACGCCGCGCACCCGAAGTTCCCGGTGCGCTTCGAGATCGACTACTCGCGCTGCGTCTTCTGCGGGCTGTGCGTGGAGGCCTGCCCCGAGGACGCGATCCGCATGGCGAAGGAGGTGCCGGATCTCCCCGCCGCCGACCGCTGGACGATGTGGCTGGGCCGCGAGGAGCTCCTCGCGTGGCAGCCGCAGGCCGACGTCGCCAAGCCCTATCCGCCGGCGCCGAAGGCGCCCCAGGGAGACCGGCCATGAGCGCCTTCCTCGCCCACCTCGACACGCTGCTGCTGTGGGCCTTCGCCGGCTGCGCCTTCGTGAGCGCGGCCCTGATGCTCGTGCTGCGCCAGCCGATGCGCGTGGCGATGGCGCTCGTCTCCTGCATGGTGTTCCTGGGCGGCGTCTACGGCCTGCTGGGCCTGCACTTCATCGCCGCCTTCCAGGTGCTCATCTACGTGGGCGCCGTGATGGTGTTCATGGTCTACGCGATCATGCTGCTCGACCCGCGCGACGAGTCCGCCGGGGAGAAGTACTCGAAGCTCCTGTGGCCGGGGATCATCGGCTTCGCGCTGCTGGCGGAGGCGCTGGCCGTGGGCTACTGGAACGACCTGCCGCACGCCCCGCGGGGCGCCGCCGGCGAGCCCTTCGACCTCGCGCGCTTCTCGCAGGCGTTCCTGTCGGAGTACTGGCTGCACTTCGAGCTCACGAGCGTGCTGCTGCTCGCGGCCGTGGTCGCGGCGCTCGCCGTCATCAAGGAGAACCGGAGGCACGACCATGGATAAGGTGCAGATGCTCCAGGTCCTGGCGGCCTCGCTCTTCGCGCTGGGCCTCACGGGCGTCATCATCCGCCGGAACGTGCTCGTGATGCTCATGTGCATGGAGCTCATGCTCAATGGCGTGAACCTGAGCCTCGCGACCTTCGCGCACACGATGGGCTCCGCCGTGGGCGCCGTCCTCGTGTTCCTGATCTTCGTCGTGGCCACGGCCGAGATCGCCATCGCCATCCCCATCGTGCTGCTGCTGGTGCGGCGCAAGCGCACGCTGGACATCGAGTCCTACTCGGACCTGAAGGGATAGACGGCCGCCATGGGACTGCTCACCCTCATCGTCGTCCTGCCGCTCGCCGGGTTCGTCCTGAACGGGCTCCTGGGCAACCGCCTGGGCAAGGGCTTCGTCTCCGCGGTGGGCTGCGGGCTGCCGGCCATCGCCTTCCTCGTCACCGTGAAGGTCGTCCTCGACCTCAAGGGCGCGGGCTGGGCCCCGATCGCGGAGACGGCCTACGTCTGGACGATGGTGGGGCAAGACAGCTTCGAGATCGCCTTCTGGTTCGACCGGCTCACCGCCGTGATGGCGCTCATCGTCACCGGCGTGGGCACGCTGATCCACGTCTACTCCACCGGCTACATGCACGAGGACAAGAGCTACGCGCGCTACTTCGCGTACCTGAACCTCTTCCTCTTCTTCATGCTGCTGCTGGTGCTGGGGAAATCGCTGCTCGTGCTCTTCGTGGGCTGGGAGGGCGTGGGGCTCGCCTCCTACCTCCTCATCGGCTTCTGGTTCGGCGACGTGGAGAAGGCCGCGGCCGGCAAGAAGGCCTTCATCGTGAACCGCATCGGCGACGCGGGCTTCCTGCTGGGGATGTTCGTGATCTACTCCGCGGTGGGCACGCTCGACATGCCGCACGTGAACCAGGCGTTCACGAGCGGGGCCGCCCCGGCCGTCTCCGCGAGCCTCGTGGGGCTGCTGCTCTTCATCGGCGCCACGGGCAAGAGCGCGCAGATCCCGCTCTACGTGTGGCTGCCGGACGCTATGGCGGGCCCCACGCCCGTCTCCGCCCTCATCCACGCGGCCACGATGGTCACGGCGGGCGTATACCTGATCGCGCGCATGTCGGGGATCTACCTCAACGCCCCGGAGGCCTCGACCGTCATCGCCGCCGTGGGCGCGCTCACCGCGCTCATGGCCGCCACCATCGCCCTCGCGCAGGACGACATCAAGAAGGTGCTCGCCTACTCGACCGTCTCGCAGCTGGGCTTCATGTTCGTGGCCGCGGGCGTGGGCGCCTACGGCGTGGCCGTATTCCACGTCTACACGCACGCCTTCTTCAAGGCCTGCCTCTTCCTCGGCGCGGGCTCCGTGATCCACGCCATGTCGGGCGAGCAGGACATCCAGAAGATGGGCGGCCTCGCGAGGAAGATCCCGATCACCTTCGTCACCTTCGCCATCGCCACGGCCGCGATCGCGGGCATCCCGCCGCTGGCCGGCTTCTTCTCCAAGGACGAGATCCTCTGGTACGCGCTCGCGAGCGAGCGCGGCGGCGCGGGCTGGCTGGTTGCCGTGATGGCGTTCACGGCGCTGCTGACCGCCTTCTACATGTTCCGGCTGCTGTGGCTCACGTTCTTCGGCAAGCCGCGGATGATGAAGGAAGTGGAGCACCACATCCACGAGTCGCCGCCGTCGATGACGGGCGTGCTCGCGGTGCTCGCGCTCCTCTCGGCCGTGGGCGGGTTCCTCTCCATCCCGCACTTCCTCGAGCCCCTCGTGGCGCTGCCGAAGACCAGGCCGGGGATGGATGCCTTCCACTACTTCGTGGTCGGCGGCTCCATCGCCATCGCGCTGGCGGGGCTCGCGGGCGCGGCCTTCTTCTTCGGCGGCGACGCCTCGCGCGCCGCGCGCGTGAAGGCGAGCTTCACCGGCGCCTACCGAGTGCTCAGCCACAAGTACTACGTGGACGAGCTCTACGACCTCGCGATCCACCGGCCGCTCCTGTGGGTCTCGGACAAGGTGTTCCTGCGCGTGGGCGACCGCTTCCTCATCGACGGGACGCTCGACGGGCTCGCGGGCGCGGCGCAGCGCGTGGCCGGGCGGCTGTCGCGCGTGCAGACCGGGAGCCTGCACAAGTACGCGCTCCTCGTGCTCGCCGGCATGGTGGCGAGCCTCGTCTGGATGTGGCGCAATGGCTGACGCGACGATCCTCTCGCTGGTCCTCTACCTCCCGCTCGCGGGCATGCTCGCCATCGCCGCGATCCCGGCGGGCCGGGACGGCGCCGTGCGCGCCTTCACGCTCGCCGTGATGGTGGTGCAGTTCCTGCTCTCGCTGGTCCTCTACGCGAACTTCGACCCGGCCGTGCCGGGCCTGCAGGCCGCCACGCGCCTGCCGTGGATCCCGCAGTGGGGGGTGGCCTACCTCATCGGGCTGGACGGCTACAACATCCTGCTCGTGATCCTCACCACGTTCCTGGGGCCGCTGGTCACGGCGGGCGCCTTCAGCGCGATCACGAAGCAGGTGAAGCTCTTCTACGCGATGGTGTTCCTCATCCAGTTCGCGATGCTGGGCACCTTCGTCGCGCAGGACCTCTTCCTCTTCTACATCTTCTGGGAGGCGATGCTCATCCCGATGTTCCTCATGATCGGGATCTGGGGCGGCGAGCGGCGCATCTACGCGACCCTCAAGTTTTTCCTCTACACCGCCTTCGGCAGCATCCTCATGCTCGCGGCGGTGATCTACCTGGTCTGGACGCTGCAGCAGTCGACGGGTGTCGTCTCGTTCGCCTTCGCCGACCTCTACAAGGCGCGCCTGCCGCTGGAGTCGCAGCAGTGGCTGCTCGCGGCCTTCGCGCTGTCCTTCGCGATCAAGGTGCCGATGGTGCCCTTCCACACCTGGCTGCCGGACGCGCACGTGGAGGCGCCCACCGCGGGCTCCGTGATCCTCGCGGGCGTGCTCCTCAAGATGGGCACGTACGGCTTCATGAAGCTGGGCTTCCCGCTCTTCCCGGACGCGACCCGCATGGCCGCGCCCCTCATCGCGTGGCTGTCGGTCGTGAGCATCGTCTACGGCGCCTGCCTCGCGCTGGTGCAGACGGACATCAAGAAGATCATCGCCTACTCCTCGATCAGCCACCTCGGCTACGTGATGCTGGGGCTGGCGAGCCTCGACCTGCTGGGCATCCAGGGCGCCATCGTGCAGATGGTGAGCCACGGGCTGGTCGCCGCCGGGCTCTTCCTCATGGTCGGCATGATCTACGAGCGCTGCCACACGCGCGAGCTGGCGGCCTACGGCGGGCTGGCCAAGGTGCTGCCGGTGTACTCCGTCTTCTTCCTCATCCTCACGCTCGCCTCCGTGGGCCTGCCCACGACCAGCGGCTTCACGGGCGAGTTCCTCGTGCTCCTGGGCGCCTTCAACGCGGCTTGGAAGCCGGCGGCGGTCGCGATCCCGCTCGGCGCCGCCGTGCTCGCGGTCACGGGCGTGGTCCTCGGCGCGCTCTACATGCTTTGGTTCGCGCAGCGCTTTCTCTTCGGCGCCGAGCGCGTGCCGCACGGCCCGGTGGCGGATCTCAACCTGCGCGAGAAGTCGATCCTCGCGATCCTGGTGGCCGCGGTGTTCTGGCTGGGGCTCTTCCCCGACTCGGCCATGAAGCGCACCGAGCTCGCCGCGCGCGAGTACCAGGAGCTGGTCGCGGGCGCGCGCGTCCCGGCCGCGACGAAGCTCACCGGGGCCGTCCCGGCGGAGGCCGCGCGATGAACTTCACCGCCGTCTCGATCTCCATGGCGCCCGAGCACCTGCTGCTCGCGGGCATCGTGACGCTCCTCGTCCTCGAGATCGCCGCAGACGACTCGCCGGCGGCGCTCCCGCTTTCCGTCCTCTTCGTGGCCGCGGCCGCCTGCGCCGCCGCGTGGCTGGGCTTCACCGGCTGGACGGGGGCACCGTTCCCGGGGCAGTTCGTCCTCACGCCGCCCGCGGCCTTCGCCAAGGCGATCGTGCTCGCGCTCGCGGTCCCGGTGCTCCTCATGTCGAAGGACGACTTCGGGCGCGGCGCCTTCTACCCGCTGCTGCTCTCCTCGCTCTACGGGGTGTGCCTGCTCGCTTCCGCCGAGAGCTTCCTCACGCTCTTCCTCGGCATCGAGCTCATGTCGATCCCCGTCTACGTGCTGGTGCTCATGGGCTTCCGCCGGCCGGAGAGCGCCGAGGCCGCGCTCAAGTACCTGGTGCTCTCGGGCACGGCGAGCGCCGCGTTCCTCATGGGCGCCTCCCTCATGTACGGCTCGACGGGGTCGCTGTCGCTCGCGAGCTTCGGCGCGGCGCTTTCCTCGCCCGACCTGCTGGCGCGCACCGCCGTCGTGATGGTGATGTCGGCCTTCTTCCTCAAGGCCGCGATCGTGCCCTTCCACGGCTGGGCGCCGGACGCCTACGAGGCGGCGAGCGTGCCCTCGACCGCGTACATGGCGGTGCTGGTGAAGGCCGGGGTGCTGGTGGCCGCCGCGCGCGTCTTCGGCACCGCGCACGTGGCCGAGCCGCTGGTGGGGCTGCTCGCGATCCTGCCGCTCGCCTCCATGGTGTGGGGCAACCTCGCGGCCATGCGCCAGGCGGGGCTGCGGCGCATGATCGCCTACTCCTCCATCGCGCACGCGGGCTACCTCTTCTTCGCCCTGCTGGGCGACGGCCCGGGCCGGTTCCAGGCGGTGGTGTTCTACCTCGCGGCCTACGGCGTCATGAACATCCTCGCCTTCGCGGCGCTGCCGTGGCACGCGCAAGACCAGGAGCGCGACCGGCTGGAGAACCTCAAGGGGCTCTTCCACACGCACCCGTTCGCGGCACTTCTCATCGGCATGGCGATGCTCTCGCTCGCCGGCATCCCGCCGTTCCCGGGGTTCGTCGCGAAATTCCTGATCTTCAAGAACGTGATGGCCGCGGGGTACGCGACCTGGGCCGTGCTGGGCCTGGTGGGCAGCTACCTCGGGATCTACTTCTACCTGCGCGTGATCCAGTTCATGTTCATGAGCCCGCGCGAGGCGGCCAGCGGCCACGCGCCGTCGCGCGGCATCGCCATGGGCGCGAGCCTGCTGTGCCTGGCGGGCTCGATCCTGGTGGCCGTCCTGCCGGCCTCGTTCCTCGCGCGGCTCTAGGCCGCGCCGCCCGCGAAGAGCAGCGCGTAGACGCGGTCGCGGTAGGTCCGGGAAAGCACCAGCTCCACGCCGTCGTCGAGGGTGACCGCCTGGTCGCCCGCGTGGATCGGCTCGATCGCCTTCACCCGCTCGATGTTCACGAAGGTCGAGCGGTGGATGCGCACGATGTTCATCTCGGCGAGCCGCGGCTCCATGTCGCGCATCGTGGCGCGCACCGTGTAGCGCTCGGCGCCCGCGTGGAACACGAGGTAGTTGCCGGCGGCCTCGACCCAGTCGATGGCCGCGAGCTCCACGAGCACGGTGCGCGAGCCCGCCTTCAAAGCCAGCCGCTTCATCCTCCGGGGCTCCCGATGCCGTGCTCCCGCGACGATGCCGATGGCGGGTGCGTAAGCGTCCATGCGCCGATCATGCGGGGCGCGCGCTCGGCGTGCGTTGCGAGTTGTTACGAACGTGCTCGCAATGTGGCGGGCGCGGGCGCGATCCGGCGGGCTCGCGCGAGGGCCTCGCGCGATTTCGTCGCGCGGGCGCGCCCCCTCGCCCCGCGAGCGGCCCGGTTCGTCACATAGTCGGCCGCGCCTCGCCGCGCGCCGCTAGCTTGCGGGCGTCGGCACCCGGGCCCGCTTTCTTTTCCTGGTTACCCATTCGGGCGAGATGCATCGGCGGGCCCGGGCGCCGGCGTTCGCAAGGAGAAGCGCCAAGTGAATCCGCTGGACTTTCCCCCGCACCTGCGGGCCGACGGGGAGGCGCGCCCTCGCGTGCTGCTCGTCGTCGTGCTCGCCGCCGCCGACGACGCCGTCGAACAGGCCGCGTGCCTCGAGCTGGGGGCGGACGCCTGCCTGCCGCACGACGTCCCCGGCCCGCTCCTGTGGGCGCAGGTGAAGGCGCTGCTGCGGCGCGCGCCGGCGGCGGCGGGCGAGGCGGGCACCGTTCGCGCCGGCCCCTTCGCCTTCGACCGGCGCGCGATGACGGTGCGCCTGGGCGAGCGCGTCGAGGGCCTCACGCCCCACGAGTTCGACTGCGCGTGGCTGCTCGCCGGCAACGCGGGCGCGGTGGTCACGCGCGCGAGGCTGCGCGAGGCGATGACGCGCGGCGCGGCCGGCGCGATCCGCGACCGCACCGTGGACGCCTGCATCTCGCGCCTTCGCCGCAAGCTCCTCGCGCTCGACGGCTGCGCGCGCCGCATCCGCAGCGTGCACGGGCAGGGCTACCTCCTCGACCCCGCGGCCTGAAACCCGCGCGGGACGAAGCGGTCCCGCGCCGGGGCAGGGCGTTTCGCGCGAACACGCCGCAACAAAAAAGCGCGCGGGAACGGCACGCGGGCGATTGTGTTCGCGCGTGCCGTTCGCTATAAATGGCCGCGATGCGTCCGCCCGGTGGGTAGCGGTTCCACCTCACTGGGAGTGTAGACATGAAGAACGGAAGAAGGCCCCTCGCCGCGGCGGTCGCGCGTGCGCTGGGGGCGGCGTGCGCGATCGCCGTGGCCGGCCAGCCGCTCGCGCAGGAAGCGCAGAAGGTCGAGAAGATCGAGGTCACCGGCTCGAACATCAAGCGCATCGAGGGCGAGACCTCGCTCCCGGTGACGGTGATCACGCGCGACGAGATCGACCGCTCGGGTGCCACCACGCCGATGGAGCTCCTGAGCCTCGTGAGCTCCAACAACAGCCTCGGCAACGTCTCGCTCGCCAACGTGATCGGCTCGACCACGTTCTCGGCGCAGACGGCCTCGCTGCGCGGCCTCGGCGGCGGGCGCACGCTGGTCCTCGTGAACGGCAAGCGCATCGACGGCTTCTCCGGCGAGGTGCAGGGCGTGCAGGGCGTGAACCTCACGGTGATCCCGTTCGCGGCGATCGAGCGCGTGGAGGTGCTCAAGGACGGCGCCTCGGCCGTGTACGGCTCGGACGCCATCGGCGGCGTCATCAACTTCATCGTGCGCACGGACTACCAGGGGGCGCAGGCCTCGGCGTGGTACGGCAGCCCCACGCGCAGCGGCGGCGGCGAGCAGCTGCGCGCAAGCGGCTCGGCCGGGTTCGGCGACCTCGCGAAGGACCGCTACAACGTCGTGCTCTCGCTCTCCTACGACAAGCAGGAGAGCCTCGACCAGCGCGACCGCAATTTTTCCAATACCTCGTACCGCCCGGACCTGGGCCTGGTCGCGATCTCGAGCAACAGCTTCCCGGGGCGCATCACCACCGGCGGCATCGGCGTGCCCGGCGAGGCGGAGCGCAACTGCGGCGAGACCACGTACTTCGAGGACCTCGGCGGGTGCTACTACGACCCCTCGGCGATCCGCGGCGTGCAGATGATCCCGGACAACGAGAAGTGGAACTTCTTCGGCTCGGCGCGATACCAGGTGAGCGACAGCACGCAGGCCTACGCGACCTTCCTCGCCTCGCGCGACGAGAACCGCTACGTGATCCAGTCGGTGCCCATCTCGAACCTCTTCACCTACGGGCCGAACGCGGACATCCCGGCGACCGTCACGATCGGCCCGACGAGCCCCTTCTACCCGCACGCGCTCGCCGCGGCCGCGGGCGTGGCGGGGCAAGTGCTCAACGTGCGCTACCGCGCGGTCGAGAACGGCTTGCGCGACACCTCGGACACCAACGTGAACAACCAGCTCGTCGCCGGCCTCAAGGGCGCGTGGCGCGACTGGGACTGGGACGCGGCCGCCTTCGCGAGCCGCGGCACGACGAAGAACCACCTGAACGGCGGCTTCCCGCTCTACTCGCTGCTGCTGCCGCTGCTCAACAGCGGCACCGTGAACCTCTTCGCCCCCAACACACCCGAGGTGGTCTCGCAGCTGCAGGCGACCAACTACGTGGGCGACACCTTCAACGGCACCTCGAAGAACGCGGGCGTACAGGCGAAGGCCTCGGCCGAGGTGCTGCGCCTGCCCGCGGGCCCGCTCGCCGTGGCCTTCGGGGCGGAAGCGCGCCGCGAGACGCTGGACCAGGTGCCCGAGCCCGTGCTCGCGACCGGCGACCTCTCCGGCTTCGGCGGCAACATCCTGCCCGTGCACGGCTCGCGCGACATCCGCGCCTTCTTCGCCGAGGCGAACGTGCCGCTCCTGAAGGGGCTGGAGGCCACCGTCGCCGTGCGCAGCGACCGCTACAGCGACTTCGGCTCGACCACCAACCCGAAGGTGAGCTTCCGCTGGGAGGCCACGAAGGCCTTCCTCGTGCGCGCCTCCTACGGGGAAGGCTTCCTCGCGCCGTCGCTCTACCAGCTCTTCACGCCCAACATCTCGAGCGTCACGGCCACGGGGCAGTCCGACCCGATCCGCTGCCCGGTGACCAACGACACGGGCCTCGACTGCGCGACCCAGTTCTCGATCACCTTCGGCGGCAACCCGGTCCTCAAGCCCGAGACCAGCAAGCACGAGAGCGCGGGCTTCGTGCTCGAGCCCTGGGCCGGCACGTCGGTGGCAGTCGACTACTTCCGCGTGCGCCTCAAGGACGCCATCACCAACGGCATCCCCTACGCCACGATCCTGGGCGACCTCGACCAGTACGGCTACCTCGTGACGCGCGGGCCGGCGGACCCGGCGTTCCCGGGCCTGCCGGGGCGCATCACCAACATCCTGCAGACCTACATCAACCTCGGGGCGCTGCACATCGAGGGCGTGGACCTCGACTTCCGCTACAAGACGCCCGCGCGGCCGTGGGGGCGCCTGCGCGTGGACGTCTCCGGCACCTACTACATCCGCAACGACGCGCAGAACCTCGACGGCTCCTACTCCGGGTTCGTCTCGAACCAGAACGCCGCCGTGGTCACGGGCGTGGTGCCGCGCTGGAAGCACTACGCTTCCGTCACCTGGGATTCCGGGCCGTGGTCGGCCACGCTCGGCAACACCTTCCAGTCGGGCTACGTGGACGTGCTGCCCGACGGCAACGGGGACCTGCGGCGCGTGAGCTCGATGACCCTGTGGGACCTGCAGGGGACGTACCGCGGCTGGAAGAACGTGGCGCTCACCGTCGGGGTGAAGAACCTGCTGGACACGGACCCCCCGCAATCGAACCAGGGCAATTCCTTCCAGGTGGGCTTCGACCCCTCGTACTACGACCCGCGCGCGCGCTTCGTGTACGCGAGCCTCGGCTACACCTTCAGGTAGGCCGGTTGGCCATGGGCGCCCGGAAACGCTATAATCCCGGGCTCCCTTGGCCGTCCAGTCGTACCGGGCCGGGGGATACGGCCTGGTAGCTCAGTTGGTAGAGCAGAGGACTGAAAATCCTTGTGTCGGTGGTTCAATTCCGCCCCAGGCCACCAGACAAAGCAAAGGCTTGTGACCCTTTCCGGGGCACAAGCCTTTTTCTTTGGTGCAGTACCTGTGCAATCCTGCAATGCGCGCTCTTCTCGATTCGAGAGGCGGGTGCGGTCGGCGAGCACAAGACTTGCCGACATCCATGAGGATTCAGGGGTTCCAAGTTACGCGATACCTCTTCGCCCTCTTGGCGAATGTCGTGATCATCGAAGTTGTCAGACTCGTCGGCGGGTCACTTGATGGCTTTTGTCCCGCATCGGGGGGCGCAATGCGCGCCGATTGACATGAAGTTGGCGAAGGGCTCATTCGGCTTGGCTGTTGGCATTTCCTGTGAGGCTCTTTTCGCTTGAAAAATTGACTTATAGGTCATAGAATCGAGTTGAATAGCAATTTATAGACTTATAAATCAATTATGGACTCTCTCCAAGAGCTAGGTGAAGCGGTTGCTGCGCGTCGGCGAGAAATGAAGCTCACGCAAGGGCAAGTTGCACAGGCAGCGGGGGTAAACCCAACGGTCCTGTCCCGCTTCGAGAGGGGCCGCGTTTCGGAATATGGCGCCCGCAAGCTCCTTCAGGTGCTGCTCGTCCTGGGGCTCGAAGTCGCATTTCGCGAGCGAGGGCATGCCGGATCGCTGGAGGAGTTGAAGCGCGAACGCGAGCAGCGAAGGCCCTGACGTGGAACTCTCCGTCTACGTCCTGGACCGCATCGTTGCCACCCTGGAAAGCATGGGTGACTTCAAGAGCGTGCTCACTTATCGGCCCGAGACCGCAAAGGACGATTTCGTCTCGCTGACGATGCGGGTACGCGCCGAATCCTGGACATGGCCGGATACACTCCCTCCGGTATTCCAGATGAACCTGCCCGAGGGGTACTTGCTCCAGGTCCTGCAGGAGAGGTTTGGGCCGGCGATCGGTGCCGACCCGATCAAGCTCCTCTCCATTGTCGGAAGGAACATGATCGGCAGATTGCGGGTCGTCGTGCCGGGCGTACCCTTGGACGAGGCACCGAAACCCGTGGATGTTGCGCAGTTGATGACGGGGGATCACTCCGAGGAGCGATTCCTGGCTCTTGTTCGCGAACACGCGACCAGCGGGATTTCCGGAATTCAACCCAAGTTCCTGGATGAGGAGTCGCCGTCGTCGGAGGTGTTTGCGAAGGGAAGCCTGAGAACCCGAAAGCACATCATCAAGGGTTCGGCGGCCAGGCTACCGTTCCTGGCCTTGAATGAGCATCTGTGCATGAGAGTCGCCGCCAAGGTCACCGAGACCGCGCGAACCGAGATCTCGCCAGACGGACGGCTTCTGATCGTGCATCGCTTCGATGTGGACGAGAACGGCCAGCCGTTCCGGGGCATGGAGGATTTCTGCGCTCTGCTGGGATTGAGGCCCGCCAACAAGTATGAGACGACATGGGAGCGGGTTTGCAAGGCGGTGAAGCAGCATGTCCCGGGAGAAAGCCAGAAGCGGGCGCTCGAGGAACTGGCGACCCACATGCTGCTTGCACACGCCCTTCGCAATGCGGACCAGCACGCCAAGAACATCGCGCTCGTGTACACGTCGGATCGGGATGTACATGTCGCGCCTTCGTACGATTTGTTCACGACTGCGGTCTACGAGGGCTACCACCTCAATCCGCCGGCCCTCTCCTTGATGGGGACGCGAACGTGGACTCCGGGAAAGTCCCTACGTACGGCACTGGCGTCGGTATTCGGACTTGCTCCAAGGGAGCAAGCGGCGATCGTCGAGAAGGTGTCCGAGGCCGCGACGGAAGTGGCACCTGAAGTCCGCCAATGGATGCGCGATCTGCCGGCATTTGAGGAGATTGGCACTCGGCTGCTGCGGACTTGGAACGACGGCTTGTCCACGTTGCGCAATGATCGCCACTACAGCTTGGGGGCTTGGGATGCGAGAGGAGCGCTCGAAGGCCTCACCGAGGTGCCTCCCCTGGGCGAAAGGAAGGTTCTCGTTGGCCGGTCGCCCGTTCCGGGTTTCTGAGCAGCGAACGCCTGGTGAAGTTTCTGTTCCAGGCCACCAGACATCCCGAAAGCCCGCCTCGCGCGGGCTTTCTTCATGGCGCCCTCCTAGGAGGCCACCGCCGGAAACCGCTTCCACAGGTTCACCACCTCGCCGAACCGCGGCGAGTCGGGGTGCACGTCCACGAAGTCCCGGACCACCGAGAGGAACTCGGCGCGCAGGCTCGCGAGGGAAAGAATCTCCAGGCGCGCCACCCACAGCGCCTCGTCTTCCGGGCGGTGGGCGATGGCCGCCTCCAGCAGGGTGAGGGCACGGCTGACCTGGCCGGAGCCGTGCAGGCGGCGCGCGCCCGTGATCGCCTTCTGCGCGTCGGCGGCCTCGGAAGCGGCGAGGAAGACGCCCGAGCGCGTGCCGCAGGGCTGGGCCGGCGCGCGCGAAGGGGAGGAGCGGGGAGTCGGGGAGGGGTTCATGGGGCGCCTCGCGCTATCTCGTCATTCTTGTGCACCGAGTGTGGCGGGGGGCGCGGCGACCCACTGTGAAAGATTGTGTCAGCCGGAGGCGGGCTCCAGCCGGTAGCCGTGCTGGTAGATGGAGGTGAGGCGCCAGCCGTGGCGCCCGTCGAGTTCCAGGGCGCGGCGCAGGCGGCTCACGTGGGTGTCCACCGTGCGCGTGCCGGACTCGAGCGCGCGGCCCCACACCTGCTCATAGAGGTAGCCCCGGGAGACGAGCGTCTCCCGCTTCTCGAAGAGGATGCGCGCGATCTCGTAGAGGCGCGGCGTGAGCTCCACCGGGCGGCCGTCCAGCTTCACGGTGCGGCTGCCGGTGTCGATGGCGTAGGGCCCCACCTTCTCGCCACGGGCGCCGGCCGCGGCGGCCTGCCGGCGGCCCAGGGCCTCCACGCGGGCCACGAACTCGCCGTGCCGCAGCGGCTTCACGAGGTAGTCGTCGGCGCCCAGGCTCAGGATCTGCACGATCTCGGCTTCCTCGTCGCGGGCGGTGGCGAACATCACCGGCACGCGCTGCGGCAGCTTCTGGCGGATCCACTCGAGGACCGCCTCGCCGGAGAGGTCCGGCACCATCCAGTCCAGCACGTAGACGTCGAAGGATTCGCGCCCGATGGCGGCGAGGAGCTCCGCCGAGCGCGCGAACCCGTGGCAGATGTGCCCGGCCGCCTCCAGCCAGCGCCGCTCGAGCGCGAGCTGGTCGGGGTCGTCCTCGAGGAGGGCCACGCGCAGGCGAGGGCGATCGGCCTTCGCGGGCGCGTGCCGGCCGAGCATGGCCTCCAGCGCGTCCGCCGCCTTCGCCAGCGCGCGCGCATCCCGGCGCAGCGCCGCCGACTCGATGTCGCGGCCGAGCTGGCCCATCTCCGGGAAGCCGTAGCCCGGCGCCGAGCCCGCGAGCCGGTGCCCGAGGACGCGGGCGGGCTCGAGCTCCCCCGAGGAAACGGCGGCGCGCAGGGCCGCCAGGTCGTAGTGGCGCCGCGCGAGGAAGGCAGGCACGAGATCCGCGACGAGGGGGTTCACCGTGCCGGGCTTCGGAGCCGCCTTGGCCATCTCAGGGTGTGCCGTGGAGGGAAGTGTGCGGTACGACACAAATCTTAACAGTCGCACCCGCCACCCGGCGAGGAAGATGGGTCCCGAGGAAAGACGACCATGACCCGAGACCCGAAACCCGCCGCCCCCCGCCACCTGCCCGCCCTGCTGCTGGCCGCCGCGCTCGTCGCCGGCCTGGCCCTGCCGTCGGCGCCGGCGCAGGCGGAGTCGCGCCTCGGCACGGGGTCGGCCTCGGCCCGCCTCGATTTCCGCATCGTCATCCCGCCGGTGCTTCGCCTGAAGACGCTGCACCAGCCGACGCAGGTCGTGGTCACCGAGCGCGACGTGCAGGCCGGCTTCGTGGACCTCCCCGAGGGCATGGCGGTCGAGGTCGTGAGCAACCTGCGCGCCGGGCACTCGATGATGTTCCAGGTCGCGAGCGCCGTGGTGAAGGCGGTCGAGGTGACGGGCCTGGGCGCGCCGGTGAGCGCCGGGGCCGAGGCCGCGATGGTGAGCTTCCCGCGCGTCAAGGGCGCGCCCACGCGCACCGTGCACAACCTCGGGTTCCGCCTGAGGCTCGCGCCCGGCGCCGCGCCCGGCACCTACCAGTGGCCCGTCGCGCTCACCCTCCTGCCGGCCTGACCGCCGAACCTGCCATGAAGATCCGCAACCGGGCGCGCGTGACCGCCCCCGCCCGCCGCACTATCATCGTCCCATCCCCCGAACGGGCCCCGCGCAGGCGGGGCTGCCTCTGCCTCGTGACCGCCCACGCGCGCCCGCTGCCCCGCGTCCTCGTCGTCGACGACGACCCCGACGCCCGCCTGCTCGTGGGGGCGATGATCGAATCCTATTGCGAGGCGCAAGTGACGCTGGTCGCCTCCGTGGACGAGGCGATGGACTCGGTGCGGCGCGTCATTCCCGACCTCGTCGTGACCGACGCGCAGATGCCGGGGCAGACGGGCCTCGACCTCATCCGGCGGCTGCGGGAAGTGCCGCGCGCCGCGCGCGTTCCCGTCGTCGTCGCCACGGCGACGCCGGAGCCGGCGCTGCACGACGAGCTGCTCGCCGCGGGCGCGCTGGCGATCCTCGCGAAGCCGCCTTCCCCCGAGGACATCGCCCGCACCATCGGCGCGGCGCTCGTGTCCGGCGCCGGCTGACCGCTCTCAGCGGGCCGGGCGCACGGCGCGCAGCAAGTCGAGCGCCTCGTCGAACTCGAAGTTCTGGACGTGTGCCGAGAACGCCGGCTGCGCGGCGCCGAGCGCGGCGCGCAGCGCGGCCTCCTCCTGCGCGCAGAGGGCAAGCGCCCGCGCGTCGCTTCGCAGCAGCAGCGCCTCGAGCTCGTCCAGCACCGCGGCCGCGGCCTTCGCGTCGATGGGGGGCGAGACCGCCGCCGAGGGCGGCGGCTCGGGGGGCAGCGCCGCGGCGATGAGCGCGAACTCGCCCGCGATGGCGTCGGGCAGCGTGGCCCCGTCCTTGCCCTCGCGAAGGCGCGACTCGAGTCGCGCCGCCAGCCCGGAGAGCGTCGTCGCGCCCATGGTGGCGGCCACGCCCTTGAGGTTGTGGGCCAGCGCGCGGGCGGTGGCGGCATCATTGGCGGCGAGCGCCTCGCGCAGCCGCGCGACGTCGGCGGCGCGGGAAGCCACGATGCGGGCGAGCAGCTCCAGGTAGCGCGCGGCGTTGCCGCGCACCACCGCCAGCCCGCGCGCGACGTCCATGCCCGGCAGCGCCGCGAGCCGCGCGAGCGCCTCGGCGCCCTCGCCGGTGGCCGCGGCCGGGGCGGCGGGGGCGAGCAGCCGCTCCTGGGCCGCGCCGACGGCCAGCCAACGCGACAGCGCCGCGTAGAGCGCCTCGGGGTCCACGGGCTTGGCCACGAAGTCGTTCATGCCGGCGGCCTCGCAGGCACGGCGGTCCTCCTCGAAGGCGTTGGCGGTCATCGCGAGTATCGGCACGTGCGCGCAGCCCGGCAGTTCGCGGATGGCGCGCGTGGCCGCCAGCCCATCGAGCACGGGCATCTGCACGTCCATGAGGACCAGGTCGTAGGCGCCCTCGCGCGCCATGGCCACGGCCTGCCGGCCGTCCTCGGCGGTGTCCACGGCGAGCCCCACGCCGTGCAGGAGCTCCAGGGCCACCTCGCGGTTGATCGGGTTGTCCTCGGCGAGCAGGAGCCTCGCGCCCGCGTGCCGCAGCCGCAGCCGCGCCTCGGCGTCGGAGTCGGCCGCCGCCGGCGCGGCCGGCTCGATGCCGCGCCCGCGCGAGAGCCGCGCGGTGAACCAGAAGAGGCTGCCCTGGCCCGGCGTGCTCTCGACCCCCACCTCGCCGCCCATCAGCTCGGCGAGCCGGCGCGTGATGGTGAGCCCCAGCCCCGTGCCGCCGTACTGGCGCGTGGTGGAGGCATCGGCCTGCTCGAAGGCCTGGAAGAGGGTGGCGAGCTTCTCCGGGGCGATGCCGATGCCGGTGTCCTCCACCTCGAAGCGCACCAGCAGCGCCTCCCCCGCCTCCTCCACCACCCGCGCGCGCAGCGCGATCCGCCCGCGCTCGGTGAACTTCACCGCGTTGGCCGCGTAGTTGAGCAGCGCCTGGCGAAGCCGCGTGGGATCGCCGCGCAGCCACGGCGGCACGGCGTCGGCGTCGATCGCCACGGCGAGCCCCCGGGCCTGCGCCTGCGCGCCGATGAGCGAGCCGATGTTGTCGAGCACCCCCGAGAGGTGGAAGTCGGTCGACTCCAGCTCCATCCTCCCCGCCTCGATCTTGGAGAGGTCCAGGATGTCGTTGATGATCGTGAGCAGGTGCCGCCCGGCCCCGTCGATCTTGTCGAGCCGCTCGGCCTGCTCCCGGCTCACCCCCGAGCGCTTCATCAGGTGCGTGAGCCCCACGATCGCGTTCATCGGCGTCCTGATCTCGTGGCTCATGTTGGCGAGAAACGCGCTCTTGGCCCGGTTGGCCGCCTCCGCACGCTCCCGCGCCAGCGCCAGCTCCGCCGTCCTCACCCGCACCAGCTCCTCGAGATGGTGCCGGTGGCGGTCGAGCTC
>Ga0209477_1000333_pt1 | contig 28822 bp, 23 predicted proteins | sample KloWWTupernatant_FD_187180 | JGI IMG/M metagenome (GOLD analysis project Ga0209477, IMG submission 187180) | Active sludge microbial communities from Klosterneuburg, Austria, studying microevolution and ecology of nitrifiers - Klosterneuburg... | ecosystem: Engineered > WWTP > Aerobic digester >...
GCAACCCCGTCGGTTGGTCCAGCAACCCCGTCGGTTGGTCCAGCAACCCCGTCGGTTGGTCGAGCTTGTCGAGACCTCAGGACGCCTGCGCAACCTCCGGCCATCTGTCGGCGTCCTCGAGCAGGCGTCGGTGGAAGCGCGTTTCGCCGGTGAGTTCGGGATGGAAAGCGACGCCGGTGATCGAACCCTGGCGGACGCCAACCACGCCACCGCCTAGGCGGGCCAGCACCTTGACCCCCGGGCCCCACCCCACGACCCGTGGGGCACGGATGAACGCGACCCGCACCGGCCCGTCCGTGGTCTCGAGGTCGACCTCGGCCGACTCCACCTGCGGGCCGAACGCGTTTCGCTGCACGGTCACGTCCAGCACACCCAACGACTGCTGACCCGGCGCCGGGTCAAGCACGCGATCGGCGAGCAGCACCAACCCGGCGCAGGTGCCCAGTGCCGGCAGACCGGACGCGATCGCGTCCCGCAGCGGCTCGAACAGCCCGAAGGTGCGTAGGAGCCGGTCGATGGTGGACGATTCTCCGCCCGGCAGCACTAGCCCGTCCACGCGCAGCCCGTCCGGCCCGGCCAGATCGGCCGGTACCCGCAGCAACTCGACCCGCGCGCCCAGCCCATCCAGGAGCCGGACGTGCTCGCGGACACCCCCCTGCAGCGCCAGGACGCCGACCCTCATCGCGAACGCTCCGCCGATCGCATGACGCAATCTCGTCCCGATAGCTCTGCCAGACCCCGGTTTGGGGAACCTGCCGACCATTGCGGGGCGAGATCGCGGCACGTCATCGCGATCACCACCCGCGCTCGGCCAACCGATGCGGCGCCGCCAGGTCGGAGACGTTGATCCCGACCATCGCCTCACCCAGCCCGCGGGAGGCCTCGGCGATCGCCGCCGGGTCGTTGTAGAGAGCGGTCGCCTTCACGATCGCGGCAGCCCGCGCGGCCGGATCGCCCGACTTGAAGATGCCCGAGCCGACGAAGACCCCGTCCGCGCCCAGCTGCATCATCAGGGCAGCGTCGGCGGGGGTGGCCACGCCGCCGGCGGTGAACAGCACGACGGGCAGCGTCCCGGTCTCGGCGACTTCGCGGACCAGATCGTAGGGCGCCTGCAGTTCCTTGGCCGCAACGTACAGCTCGTCCCGGTTGGCGGCGAAAGTGGCCTGCAGCCCAGCGATCTCGCGGCGGATCGTCCGGATGTGTTTGGTCGCCTCGGAGACGTCGCCGGTGCCGGCCTCGCCCTTGGAACGGATCATCGCTGCGCCTTCGGCGATCCGCCGCAGGGCCTCACCGAGGTTGGTCGCGCCACAGACGAAGGGCACGTCGAATGCCCGCTTGTCGATGTGATTGACGTAGTCAGCAGGCGATAGCACCTCGGATTCGTCGATGTAGTCCACCTTCAGGTACTGCAGCACCTGGGCCTCGACGAAGTGCCCGATCCGGGCCTTGGCCATCACCGGTATCGAGACTGTGTCGATGATCGCGCTGATCAGATCGGGGTCGCTCATCCGCGCCACGCCGCCTTGGGCGCGAATGTCGGCAGGGACGCGTTCGAGCGCCATCACCGCGACCGCGCCGGCGTCCTCGGCGATCCGGGCCTGCTCGGGCGTGACCACGTCCATGATCACACCGCCCTTGAGCATGTCGGCCAGGCCGCGCTTGACCAGGGGGGATCCAGTGAGAGTTGTCATGGCAGCAATCCTCCGGCTTCTTACTGGTACAAGCCAAGATCCAGAACCGATGCACTCTGACTGGGCCAGTATCCTGGAGGAATGCGCACCGCCCCGGAGATCACGCTCGCCTTGAGGCTTTCCGGCGACGGTCCGTTGCCGGCCCAACTCGCCTACGAACTTCGGCGCCTGATTTCCGACGGCGTGCTCGCTCCCGGCGACGCCCTGCCCTCCTCTCGGGCGCTGGCCGCCCACCTCGGCGTCTCCCGCGGCTCCGTGGTCGCGGGTTACGACCAGCTACTGGCCGAGGGGTACCTGGCCGCGAGCACCGGACGGGCCACGATCGTGAATCCGGCGCTGCGCCAACTGCGTCCACGACGTGACCCGGTGGTCCCGGCCGCGTCGGCCGTCGCCGAACCGACGCTCAACCTGCGCCCGGGCCGTCCCTGGGCCGCCGACGTGACCGGCGCCGCCTGGCGCGCGGCGTGGCGGCAAGCATCGCTGGCCTCGGTCGACCTGCCCGTCCCAACACTGGGCCTGCCCACGTTGCGGACGGCCTGGGCCGACCACCTGCGCCGGATGCGCGGCGTGCTGCGCGGCCCGTCCCAGATCGCGGTGACCGGTGGCGGCCGCGAAGGTCTGGCCCTGCTGCTGCTGGCCCTGGGCGGCACCCGCCCGCTGACCGTGGGCGTCGAGGAGCCCGGCTACCCCTCGCTGCGCAGGGTGCCCGCCAGATTCGGGGCCACGGTGCTGCCGCTGGCTGCCGACCGGCACGGTCTGGACGTCGCTGCACTGCCCACCGGGAAGGCCGCCCCTGACCTGCTGCTGGTCACGCCCAGCCACCAGTACCCACTGGGCGGCACGCTGCCGGTCGATCGGCGCCAGGCACTGCTGGAGTGGGCCCGGCAGCATCGGGTGGTAGTGGTCGAGGACGACTACGACTCCGAACTGCGCTACACCAGCCAGCCACTTCCGGCGCTGGCCGCGTTGGATGATCCCGCCGACGAGCGCGTAGTGCTGCTCGGCACCCTTTCCAAGACTCTCACTCCGGCTCTGGCCACCGGCTTCCTGGCCCTTCCCGGCTGGCTGGTACCGGCGGTGAGCGCGGTTAGGGCAGAACTGGGTAGTCCGGTCGGACTGGTCCCGCAGCTGGCCCTGGCCACCTATCTCGACTCCGGCGCGCTGCGCCTGCACACCCAGCGGGTCCGCAATCGGTACCGGCGCCGCCGGGCGCAGGTCGTAGCCGCACTTGCCGCGGTCGAGGGCATCCGGGTCTACCCGATGGACGGCGGGCTGCACGCCGTGGTCGAAACGGTCCGCCCCGAAACCGAGGTGGTCGCCACCCTGACCGCGGCCGGGGTGCAGGTCAGCCCACTGTCGCAGTACTGGTCCGGCGGCGGCACCCGCTCGGGCATTGTCTTCGGCTTCGGCGCCGTCGCTGAGGACGAGCTCGCCCGCGGCTTGAAGCTGATCGCCGCTGCCGCCGCCGCTCAACACTAGGCCCAGATCGAGTTCGGGCCGGCGTCCGCCGACTCTGGCAACTTCGCTCCCGAACAGGACGACCCCGGCATGGACAACCGTCGCGTCCGGGCCGTGCTGGCCTAACTGAACCGCTGAAGCGACTTCGCTCGTTTACACCTAACCGTCATCCCGGCCAAAGCCGGGATCTCTAGAAGGGCTCAGCAGGCGTACGGCAGCCTAGAGAGATGGTCCGACCGCGTCCCGCGCGACACTGAATGCGCGGACGCAGGCCCGCACGTCATCGGCAGAATGCGCGGCCGAGAGCTGCACGCGAATCCGCGCTCTCCCCTGCGGCACCACCGGATAACTGAAGGCGATCACGTACACGCCCTCGGCGAGCATCCGGTCGGCGATGGCCGCGGCCTGCCGGGCACCGTCCGCGCCCGGGAACATCACCGGCACGATTGGGTGCGCACCGGGCAGCAGCTCGAACCCAGCCGCGGTCATCAGCTCGCGGAACAAGGCCGCATTCGAGTTGAGCCGGTCACGGGCGTCCGCCGACGAGCTGACCAGCTCCAACGCGGCCAGCGAGCCGGCCACCACCGCCGGCGCCACCGAGTTCGAGAAGAGGTACGGACGCGCCCGCTGCCGCAGGAGCGCGATCACCTCGGAAGGTCCGCTCACATAGCCACCGGACGCACCGCCGAGCGCTTTCCCCAGAGTGCCGGTGATCACGTCCACCCGGTCGGCGACGCCGAACAACTCCGGCGTCCCTCGCCCACCGGTGCCGACGAAACCGACCGCGTGCGAATCATCCACGACCACCAGAGCGCCGTAGCGCTCGGCGAGGTCGCAGATGCCCTCCAGGGGCGCGAAATAGCCGTCCATCGAGAACACGCCGTCGGTGACGATCACTTTGCGACGGGCATCGGCGGCGGTCACCAGTTGGGCTTCCAGGTCGGCCAGGTCACGGTTGCGATAGCGGTAGCGCGCGGCCTTCGACAGCCTGATGCCATCGATCAGCGAAGCGTGGTTCAGCTCGTCGGAGATGATCGCGTCCGCCTCGCCGAAGAGCACCTCGAAGAGCCCGCCGTTGGCGTCGAAACAGCTCGAGAACAGAATGGTGTCCTCGGTGCCGAGGAACTTGCTCAGCCGGCGCTCCAGCTCGACGTGCTGGGTCTGCGTCCCGCAGATGAAGCGGACGGACGCCATCCCGAAGCCCCACTCGTCCAGCGCGGTCTTTGCGGCCGCGAGCACCGCCGGGTGGTCGGCCAGCCCCAGGTAGTTGTTGGCGCAGAAGTTGAGCACCGGCCCGGACGGTGTGGCCACCTGCGCCGACTGCGGGGTGGTCAGCTGCCGCTCGCTCTTGAAGAGCCCGGCCGCTCGAATCTCGCTCAGGGTGGTGGCCAGGTCATCGCGGAAGGCGTACATGCCGTCACCCTATTGCCGCAAGCGCCCAAGAGCAGGAGCTGATCCATGCCCTCGATGCACTCCAGCGCCCGATTTCCGGCCCCAGCGACCATCCAGGGCCGAAATCAGCTCACGACCAGTCGAGGATCACCTTTCCGCACTCCCCAGTGCGAGCGATCGCGAACGCCTCGGCCCAGTCGGAGGCGGGGAAGCGGTGGGTGATCACCGAGCGGACGGCGTCGGCGAACACCGGCGAGGTGGCCAGCATCGAGCTCATCAGGTACCAGGTCTCGAACATTTCCCGTCCGTAGATCCCCTTGATGGTGATCATGTGGGTGATCACCCGGCCCCAATCGATCGGGTACGGGTCCTTCGGCAGGCCGAGCATGGCCACCTTGGCGCCGTGGTTGAGGTTGGCCAGCATCTCCGCGACCGCCGACGGCGCCCCGGACATCTCCAGTCCGATGTCGAAACCCTCCCGCATACCAAGCTGGTGCTGCGCGTCGGCGAGCCGGGTGCGGCCAACGTTCACGCACAGGTCGGCACCGGCGCCCGCGGCCAGGCCCAGCCGGTAGTCGGACAGATCGGTGACCACCACGTGCTTGGCCCCGGCATGGCGGACGATCGCCGCGGCCATCACTCCGATCGGTCCGGCGCCGGTGATCAGCACGTCCTCCCCCACCACCGGCCACTGCAGCGCGGTGTGGGTGGCATTGCCGAGCGGGTCGAAGATCGCCCCCAGATCGGGGTCGATCGCGTCCGGTTGCAGCCAGACATTGGACGCCGGCAGCACCACGAAGTCGGCGAAGGCACCGTCGGTGTTCACCCCGAGCCCGACGGTGTGGATGCAGACGTGGCGCCGTCCGGCCCGGCAGTTGCGGCAGCGTCCGCAGACGATGTGGCCCTCCCCGGACGCCCGCGCACCCAGCGCGATCCCGGTCACCTCGGCGCCGACCTCGACCACCTCGCCGTAGAACTCGTGGCCGATGGTCAGCGGAGCGCGGACGGTGGAAGCCGCCCAGTCGTCCCACGATTCCAGGTGCAGGTCGGTGCCGCACAGGCCGGCCCGCATCACCCGGATCTTCACCTCGGTCGGCCCGCAGTTCGGCTCCGGAACGTCACGGAGTTCCAGTCCCGGTCCGGCGTGTGTCTTCACCAGTGCGCGCATACCGAGCACGCTATCGCCCGTCCGCGCAGCCCAGCTCGCTGCACGACCGATGCACGATCGGGGAGAAAGGAACCGCCAGCGCGCTAGTGAAACGTCAAGGTCCACCGCCTGACGCAGCAAGGGCCGGCCGGGATCACTCCCGACCGGCCCCGCTCACGTCCTACCGGGCGACTACAGGTTCCAGTTGTAGTTGCCGGCGTTCGGATCGGTGCTGTTGTCGACGACCACGGTCTTCATGATCTTGTCGGCGATGGTCTGACGCTTGGCGTCCCACAGCGGGAACAGCCAACCGATGTAGCAGATGACCGAGTCGACGATGTGGGCGAACTGACGGATGATGCCGTTGGTCGAACCGATCGGCTGCCCGGTCTCCTCGCTGATCAGCTTGGTCTTGGCGATGCTGCGGCCGAAGGTGACCCCGGTGGTGCCGCTCTTGTAGCCCAGGTAGACCATCCAGCCGACACCCAGGACGAAGTTCACCAGGCTGCCGAGGCCGCTGTTGACGCTGCTCAGGATGCTGCCGACGACGCCGATCACCAGGCCGGCGGCGACGTAGTCGATCAGGCCGCCGAGGGCACGCTTGGTCCAGTCGACCAGTGGTGCGCCGGTGGGTCCGACCGGTCCTGCAGGCGGGTAGGCGCCCGGCTGCTGGCCGTAGCTCTGGGCCGGCGGGTAGCCGGCGGGCTCGGGGAAGCCGGGGTTCGGCGGCTGGTTGTAGCCACCGGCAGCGCGGTACGGATCAGCGGCCGGAGGCAGGTTGAGGCTGTCGGGTGCAGCCGGGGGCTGGTAGCCACCGGACGCGGGGGGCTGGTAGCCACCGGACGCGGGAGGCTGGTAGCCAGGCACTGCCTCGTTCGGGTCCGGCGTTGTGGAGTTCTGGTCGGACATGCTTTTCTCCCTTACTGGTTGTTGATACTGATCCTAGGCCTGATCCGCCTCGCTGGGGAGGCGTGGATAATGGCGGAATGCCACGTGTCGCAGATGCCGCCCCGATTTGCCATCGGGACGGCCTGCGCGCGACCGCGATCTTCGGCGGCGTGGGCCTGGCGGTGAGTGGCCTGAACGCCGCCACCGGCATCGGATTCCCGTGCCCCTGGCGAGTGCTGACCGGCACGCTGTGCCCCTTCTGCGGGTCCACCCACCTGGGCGTGGCCCTGCTCCACGGCGATCTGGCCGGAGCCTGGACGGCGAATCCGTTCGTCTTCGTGCTGCTCGCCGGCCTGGTCATCGCCTGCGTGTTCTGGACAGTGGAGTTGGCCGGCGGCCCGGCCGTCCGGCTGCGCGGACGGTTGGCCGACCAGCGGCTCTGGTATGCCGTCCTCGGTGTGGCCGCGATCGTGTTCGCGGTCGTCCGCAATCTGTGACGCTCGCCTGCTGGTGACGCTCGGCTGCTGTGGCGCCCGGCTGCGGTCAGCGAAGGCGGGGTTCAACCCACTTTGAGCTGATTATGGAGCCTTCTCCAGCCGACTGCCACGGCTCAACCAAACTCTGACCGGTAATGAGGCCGAATTCTGGCCGAATAGCCGGTCCGAATTGGGTTGGTGGCGGCGAGGCCGCCGGGACGGTCGTCATGACCAGCTGAATGTGGGTTCATTGCCGTTCCGCCAGCCGTAGCAACCCCGCCGACCGCATGGATCACCGGATCGACAAGCTCGAGCTGGACGCTCAGCCCAGGACCGGCGGCGACAGCCGACGAGGCAACCGGCCTCTAGCCCGCCACAAACAACGACGGAGGCCCGGACCATTAGGTCCGGGCCTCCGTGCGTAACTGGCTCCAGTCGGGGGGCGGAGCTCAGTTCACACTGCGGCGGCGCCTGGCCAGAACCAGGCCAGTACCGGCAGCCAGCAGGAGCAGGCCGGTACCGAGGAATGCCGCAGTGCCGTTACTGCCGGTGAAGGCGAGGTTGTCGCCGTCACCGTCGTTAGCCGCCTCCGCAGCCGTGAGCCGGCTGACCCGGACGAAGTCCTGGCTGTCGTTGTCCGTCGTGCTCAGCGCCGCATCAGTCAGATTGGTCGGCAACTCACCCAGCCCGATGGTCTCGGTCTTGTCACCGGTCGCGGGCGCGACGTATGCGACGTTCCAGACCTTGCCCTTGAACGAGGCGCCCGGCTTGGCCACCACCGTGATCGGGCTACCCGAAGCACCTGCCGCGAGCGGGCTGTCCGACGCACACACATTTGCGGTGCACTGGTAGCCCGCACCCGACATCGAGACCAGGACCAGCTCGCTCGGCAGCAGTTCGGTGACCGACCAACCGGCCAGAGCATTGACGGGACCGTCGTTGCTCGGGATCAGTTCGAAGGTGACCGTCTCGCCGCGGTAGAGCAGCTCCTCGCTGGTACGGGTCTTGGTGAGCTTCAGGTTGTACTTCACCAGGCCCGCGTCGATCGTCGGATCATCAGCCAGCTTCGGCGTAGTCAGGTTCGATCCCGACTTCGGCGAGGTGAAACTGAACTTCCCGGTCACCACGTCAGCGTTGCTGTCCTTCGCCACATCACCAACCAAGGCGGGGATGAAGCTTGCGCCGTCCGGCTTGACGAACTCGATGGTGTACTTCGTCTCCGCGAGCAGATCCTTGAAGGCGTAGTACCCAGCCGCATCCGTCTTGGTGGTCGCAACCAGCTTGCCGGCCTCGTCGTACAAGTTGACCTTGACGTCGGGAACGGCGGTCTCGCCATCGGTCTGCGCACCGTCGCGGTCCACGTCGTACCAGACGTAGTCACCGACGCTGACCAGCTTGACCAGACCGGCATCGAAGGACGAGTTGTCTTCGTCCACCTCGGTGGAACCATGGAGGTTCTTGCCGTCCTTAGGAACGGTGATGTTCACCTTTCCGGCCGCGTCGGCGTCCGAGTCGAGGAGATCATCAGCGCCGGCGTTGGCCTGCGTGAAGACGGTGTTGGCCGGCTTCACGAACTCGATGGTGTAGGCCTTCGTCGTTTCCAGGTTCTGGAAGTAGTAGTAACCGTCCGCGTCTGTCTTGGTGGTGGCAATTACCTTGCCGGCATCGATCAGGTTGACCACAACATCCTTGACCGGCAGTTCGGACTTGTCCTGCACGCCGTCCTTGTCGGTGTCGTACCAGACGAAGTCACCCACACTCACCAGCTTGACCAGGCCCGCATCAATGGTCTTGAGGTCCGGGACGGTCTTGGAGTTGTTGCCGGACGCCGGTGCTTCAACCTTCACCCGTCCGGTCGCCGGATCGGCGTCCGAATCGAGTGCGTCGTCCGAAGGCGCATCCTGCTGGGTGAAGACGGTGTTGGCCGGCTTCACGAACTCCACCACGTACTTGGCGCCCGGGGTCAGGTCATCGAAGTAGTAGTAACCGGCGCTGTTGGTCGTCGTGGACTTGAGGAAGGTCACCCCGTCTTCGGCGTACAGCTTGACCGTCACCTTGTCGACCGGCAACTCGCCCGCATCCTGAACGCCGTTGCGGTTGGTGTCGTACCAGACGTAGTCGCCGATGGACACCAGTGGCTTGACGTCCAGTTCGGCCTGGGCGTCGTTATCAGTAGTCGGCGTGGACGTGTCGGTGCCCCAGCCAGCCTCGCCGCTACCGGTCTGCGCCTTCGGAACTGCCAAGCCGATCGTCTCCGCCACCTCGGAATCGGACGGCGACACGTAGGCCACGTTGTGCAGCCGGCCCACGACATCCGCACCGATCTTCGCGGTCACCGTGATCTTGGCGCCGTCACCCTTCGGCAGGGCAACCAGAGACTCACAGGTTACGACCCGGCCCGCCGCGGAAATCTCGCAAGGTTTGTACGAGTTCCCGCCGGTGGCCGAAAGAGCGGTCAGACCCGGAGGCAGCAGATCGGTGACCGACCAACCCACCAACTCAGTCGCTGGACCGTCATTCGAAGGGGTCAACTCGAAGGTGACCGTGCCACCCTCGTAGTAGGGACCGCTCGACACCACGGACTTGCGCAGCTGCAAGTTGTACCTCACCACCCCGGCATCGATCGTTGGCACGTCAGCCTGATCCTTGCCGACCTTGTTCAATCCCGTGGCGGGCGTGGTGACCGTTGCGACCCCGTCCGCCCCGACGTTGCTGTCATCGGCAGCAGTCGCGACCAAGCCCTTGGTGGTGAACGTCTCGGCGGCGTCCTTGATGAACTTCACCCGGTAGGTGGTGCTCGCCTCCAGGTTGTTGAAGTTGTAGACGCCGTTCACGGTGTTGGTGACCGCCAGCCGGCTTGCCTCGTTCATTTCGCCGGTCGCGGGGTAGATCTCGACCTTCATGTCGGAGTAGGCCGAGTCTGCGTCACCCTGCAGGCCATCGCGATTGTTGTCGTACCAAGCAACATCGCCGATCGAGACATAGGGAGAAAGCGTGATCTTCGCCTCGGCGTCGTTATCGGTGCTGCCAGGAACGGTTGTATTCGTGCCATTGGTGGGCGCCGTCCCCAGCGGGTTCGTCTCCGGCACGTCCGTGCCAAGCTTGTCGACATAAGCGACGTTCTTGAGGTCGCCCGAGATCGCGTTGTTGGTCACCTTGGCGGTCACGGTGATCGGTGCACCCAGCTCGGGGCTCGCGACGGTACCACCAGCGAGCGGAACATTGCTGGTGCAGACATCTGCGACACAGGTGTAGGTGTCTCCGCCGACCATGCTGACCAGGGTCAGGTCGCCCGGCAACAGCTCCTTCACACTCCAGCCGGCTTTCGCCGTCGACGGACCTTCGTTCATCGGTGTCAGGGTGTAGGTCACCGTGTCGCCGAGACGAATCTTCTTGGTCGGGTCGTTGAGAGTCTTGGTGAGCAACAGGTTGTACTTCACCAAGCCTGCGTCGATGCCGTGGTTGTCCGCCTGGTCGGGTTCGGTCGAGTTGTTTCCGCTAGCCGGAGCGGTGAACCGCACCAGGCCGTCGGCGTCCGAGTCAGTCGTGTCGCCAGACGCTGAGTTGTCGGTCTTGCCGCCAACGTTCGCTGTGGTGAACGAGGTGCCGTTCGGCGCGACGAACTCGATCGCGTACTCGGCACCTGGCCTCAGGTTGGCGAAGGCGTAGTAGCCGTTACCGTCGGTGTGCGTGATAGGCCCGGCGGTTATGGTCTGCCCGTTCACCGTGTAGAGCTTGACCTCAACGCCTGCCACCCCCGCCGAAACCGGCTCGTTCTGCAGCCCGTTGCGGTCGTTGTCGTACCAGACATAGTCACCGACAGACACCAGTGAATCGAGGTTGATCTCGGCTTCATCGTCGTTGTCAGTGCTGTCAGGAAGGGTGGTATCCGTATTGTTGGTGGGCTTCGTACCCAGCGGCTTGGTTTCCGGCACGTCGCTGCCGGCCTTATCGACGTAGGCGACATTCCGAAGCTTGCCTGAGGCCGAGTCGCTGATCTTCGCGGTCACCGTGATCTTGGCGCCGGAGATGGGGGACTCTTCGGTACCGCCGACCAGAGCAACCTTGCTCTCACAGATCGCTGCGGCCTTGTCGCAGGTGTAGGCCGTCTCGGGCCCCTCGATGCTGACCAGCGTCAAATTCGATGGCAGCAGTTCCTTCACCGACCATCCAGCCAGTGCCGTTGAGGGCCCCTCATTCTTCGGAGTGAGGGTGTAGGTCACCGTGTCGCCCGGGTAGAGCTTTCCGCTGGTCTCCAGATGCTTGTCGAGAATCAAGTTGTACTTCACCAGGCCAGCGTCGATCTTCGGCTCGTCCGGCGAGCTGAGTGAGTTCGAACCGGTGGTGGGAGCAGTGAACTTGGCCGTCAGGCCCGTGCCTGGATCGACATCCGAGTCGTCCCCGGCCGCGGTGGCCGCGCCCGCACCCTTGATGGTGAAGGAGTAGCTGGCAGGCTTGTCGAACTTCACGAAGTACTCGGCTCCGGCGGTCAGGTTGTCGAAGGAGTAGAAACCTGCGGAGTTCGTGGTGGTGGTCTTGAGCACGGTGGTGCCGTTGGCTGCAAGAAGCGTGACCGGAACGTTCGCAACCGGGGTGGCCGGAACCTCGTCCTGCTTGCCGTTTCGATCGTTGTCGAGCCAGACGTAGTCGCCGATCGAGACCAGTTGCACGACGCCTGCATCCCAGGTGGGGTCGATGCCTTCAGATGCACCCAGGGTGGTGGCACCGGACGGCAGCAGGCCCGTCGTGGTCTTCGTCAGGTCCGACGACGAGCCAAGGGTGATCGCGGGCGTGTCGCCCGCAGAATTGGCGTCGGAGTCGGTTGCAGCGGTGCCCTTGCCGGTCGAAGTGAAGGCGTATTGTGCCTTCTGGGCGTCGGTCAAGGCGAAGTTCACCTTGTATGAACCTGCGGGGAGCTTGTCGAAGCAGTAGAGGCCATCCGCGCCCGTGACAACAGCTGCCACGGCTTGAGCGTCCACATCGGTGGCTGGTGAACCATCCGCCTTGGTGAGAGACACAGTCACTCCAGCCAAGGCCGACTCGCCAGCGTCTTGCACGCCGTCGGCGTCCGTGTCGATCCAGACCTTGTTGCCAAGGGCGTACGACTTGGCCACGAAGCCGAAGTCAAGCGTGAGGTCCTCGTCTCCGTTGCTGGTCAAGTCGCTAGATTCTGCGATCCAGGTTGACGAATCATTTGCGGCGTGTGGCGTGGAGCCCTCCCCAGCAAGCGTCGGTACGTAATTGGCCAGCGCAGCCTTGGTCGAGGTGTCATCACGATCGATCGATACGGTGTAATGCTTGCCGGCCGCCAGTGCGGGCAGGTCGGCGAACTTGTAGAAACCATTCTGGTCCGTAGTCGCTGGCCCAACTCCGGGGACGGCGTTTCCGTCTGGGTCGGTGAGCTTGAGCACCACGCCCGGAATTCCGGGTTCGCCCGCGTTCTGGTCGCCCAAGCGGTTCGTGTCAACCCACACGAAGTCACCTACCGAGACCTTCTTCACATTCGTGGTCGCAGTGTTGGTGAGAATGATAGCCGCGTTACCACCCTTGGTTGCCGTGAGGGTGGCGGAGCCATTGCCGTTGTCGGTGACTCCGGAACCGGTGAAGGCGACGTCACTCCAGGTGATTCCGCTGACTGCCGGGGGCGTCAGCTCGGTGATCGTGAATACGGTTCCAGCGGGGACGCGCTTGCTGATGAATGCCTCGCCGTTTGCCTTCAGCACCCCGGTCTCTTCGTGGGTCGTGCCGGACTGCACCCAGGTGTACTTGAACGAGAACTGGGTGTCGTCTGGAACGTTCGATTCACCGCTACCAGCAAGTGCCTTTGTGATGCTGAACTTGCCAAGATCGTCACCGCTGCCAGTGCCACCGGCCGATGCGTGATACTCCAGTGCGCTGCTGACCTTGTTGCCAGCCACTTCAGCTTCATTCTTTACGATGTCACCCTCGTAAAGGTCATCACCGGTCGTCGCAAAGCTCATCTGGTACGTGCTGGTCGCGTTAAACGGCCCGGTCAGCGTCAGGTCGAGAACGGTTCCGGCTGTGTTGAACCCGCCGCTGTGTGGCGTGTCGTCCCAGCTCCCGCCCGCGGACTTCACAGCCACATTCAGGTTCCCTGTAAATACCAACGCAGGTGTGGCCTGGCCAGGGGGAGTCAACTCATCATGAATACGCACAGAATCCATGTCTTGAATCTTCGAGCCGGGGATCGCAATCTCCCACATCACTGTGGTTCCCTCAACCCAGCCGTTCTTGGCGATCTCGGTCACCTCCGGCTGAGGGACAATCCCGCCCTCTCCCGGCAGATCGATCTGATACGTCTTTTCGAGGGTGAAAGTCACGGTCTCAACGGTGGTGACTTCCAAGGCAATGACCGTGAAGAACAAGTTCCCGTGCACGTTGCTCAGCCCGTCGACCGAGCTGTTCAGCGTGCACTCGAGATCTTGGCTGTTGGCCGCAGTGGTGCAACTACCGACCGAGGTAGTCCCGAACGTCAGGTCGAAAGTAGCGGCTAGTACGCCGAACACGCTCGGCAGCGTCATACCAAAGGTGTCCCCACCCTTCGCGCCATCGGGCACGGACCAATCGGCGTAGAGCTTGCGCTGCCAACCTTGAGTTAGTGGCTCATCGTCGGATTCGAAAACAATCGAGTCACCATGGATCGCAGCGGGGTAGGTGAAGCTCGCTGCGGCCGCCTGGGTCGCCGGGCCTGTGATGAGGCCGATCAGCGACAGTGTGACCGCCGTCAAGAATGCAAGCAACGCGCGCATCTTGGGCGAGAAGCCCGTCAGGCCTCCAGACCGAACTGCCAGTTGGGACATGCCACACTCCACTCTCTCGTGCGCCCAAAGGACGCAGAACCTTCCCCGGTATCCAGTATATGGTGCCGCGATTCAGGAGTGGTCAGCTAGAAGCCGACCCAACATCGTCAAACCGAGTGCCACAATGTTTGCCATCGGGCAAAGTTGACCCTCATCTTGATGAACAGGGTCTCAACCAACGGTTCAGGCCTTGTAGGGTCGGACGCGCAAAGTGGAGGAGTGCATTGAACACTGAGGATGCCGCCAGCGGTCATGCGATGCGTGGTCTGCGCCTGCTGCTTGAGGCCTACGCATCGGCGGAACTCCCCCAGTGGGACCTGTTCGCCAGCAACGTGCGCGCGCTCTACGTACCGGCTGGGTCGCTCCTGTTCAGTGCCGGCGAGACCCACCCCTACATCTACTTCATCCAGCGCGGCTTCCTGAAGGCGCAGATGATCGATCCCGGCGGCCGGGCGACCACGGTGTTCTTCCCCGAAGAGGGGGACACCCTCGCTTCGATGTCCGCGATGGGTGCCGAGGGCATCCGGAGGGTGGCCTCCCGCGGGTTGCATCCTCGCTCGAAATCCCTGCAGGCCGCCATCGATGGCGAGTCACTCCTCACGGTCACCGCAATCGAGAACAGCCTCGTGCAGCGGATCAACTACCGCGTGATCGAGCACCTGTCGAGCCAGTACCTGCAGTGGGCGCGGCTGACCACCACTATCGCTCTCATGCACGCCACCCTGCTGCAGGCCGACGCGGCCTGGCAGCGAGGCTCGGCTGAGCAGCGCTACCGGCAGTTGGTCGACCTCAACCCGGGGTTGGTGAAGCGGGTCACCCAACGCGACCTGGCCAGCTTCCTCAACGTCACTGAGGCTTCCCTGAGCCGGATCGTGAAGCGCGTTCGCAGCGGCGCCGAGCCCACTGACGACGACGACCTGGGAATCGATGAGTTCAGCGTTGGCTGAGCGCCGAATCGGCGTTGACTAGCGCAAACCCCCCGGAGTATCGGCCGAATCGATCCGTCCGGACGGATGCATGATCTTCTGCAACTCACCGAGACTTCACATCACCGTCACAGCCAGACCGCGCATCGTGGTCTCATGAACCAACCGGAAGACGATCGTTCCCGCGGGCTGCTCGCGCTGAGGGCCGCAGGGGTGAGCCTTGGCGTGTTGGGCGCCACGTTCGGCGGCGTCTCCGGTTGGTTCACCCTCGAATCCACCTACGAGCCCGCCGCCACCGTGGTCGTGGCAGCGGTCGCGCCCAGTTCGGCGTCCGGCAGCCTTTCGGTGACAGCAACGGCAGTGCACACCCGAACCGGCCGTCGCTGATGGTTGCGGTCGACCGCTGGGACGCGCTCGGCAGCTGGTGCGAGGTGCTCACCCTCGATGCCGCCGACCTCCCGGACGTGGCCGAGTTGGCCCGGACTCGCGTGGCGGCCGTCGATGCCGCCTGCTCTAGGTTTCGTGCCGATTCCGAGCTCTCCGGCCTGGTCGGTGGGCGTCCCCAAACCGTCAGTCCAGTGCTTGGGCAGGCGCTGGCGGCCGCACTGCGCGCGGCCGAGTTCAGCGCAGGACTGGTCGACCCGACCGTGGGCTCGCGCGGACCGCGGCGCGCCGGGACGGACTGGCGCTCCGTCCGCTTCGATCCGGACTCGCGTCGCCTGCTGCTTCCCGAGGAGACGGAGCTCGATCTGGGCGCGATCGGCAAAGCGTGGGCCGCGGACTGGATCGCGCAGGCCTGCACCGAAGAGCTGGGCGTCGGCGTGCTCGTCAACCTGGGTGGCGACATCGCCGTGCGCGGACCCGTCCCGCCCGGAGGCTGGCAGGTCGAGATCGATGACGAGGACGTTGCGCCGCCGGGACGGCCCGTGATCGCGGTGGGTTGGCCCGGCGGGCTGGCAACTTCGGCTTCCGACCTCGGCTCGGCGGGTGCCGGGGCCGAGCTGGGCCAAGGCGCGTCGGCGCGTCCCGTTCTCGACCCGACGACGGGGATGCCGGCAGATCCGGCCTGGCGAAGGGTGACCGTGGCAGCCCGCAGTTGCGAGCGCGCCAATGCGGCGAGCCTGGCCGCGATCATTCTCGGCGACTCGGCGCCGCGCTGGCTGACCCAGCGCGAACTGCCCGCCCGGCTCGTGCACCGCGACGGCATGGTCGTGCAGACCAATGGCTGGCCGTAACAGCGCTTCGTCGACTGAGCGCCGCTAGGCGGCTCAGCGCATGCCGTAGCGGCCGTAGATGCCCGGCTTGATGCTGCGCAGGGTGTCGGCGATGTCGCTGAGATTCAGCCCGGGATCGGTGCCGGAGAGCTTGGCCAGGTAGCGGGTGCCCGCGGTGGCCAGACGTTCACGAACCTGCTCGACGGTGATTCCGGTCACCTCCGCGGTCTCGGCGTCGGTCAGCTCGTCCCAGAAGCGGTACTGCAGGATCTCGCGGTCTCGTCCGCGCAGATTGCTGAGTGCCTTGAGGAAGTTGTCGCCAGGCGTGCGGGTCGGACGCTCGACGAACGCGCCACCACGCAGTCGCTCCATCAGGTTGGAGCGCTCGGCGTGACGCTGGAAGCTGACGAACACCACCTTCTCGATCGCCTTGTAGAGGTCCTGCAGACCGTGGTCCTTGCGTTCGTCGAGCCGGCTGAAGACCTCCGCAGCCATGTCATGCGGGTCGGCCAGCCCCATCGCCCGCCACTCGCAGGCGGTCACGACCAGGTCATGGAACTGGGTGCGCAGGTCGTCGACGTTCACGAATCAGACCTTAGTCCAGCCTGGCCTGGGCCGACGGGCCGCCTGGTGGGCCGGTTGTCCGGTACGCGCAGGCTCACTGGACGCGCGATCAGCCGCCTGGTTGCGTCCGCTCGCTGCACTGAGGGCCACCCTTCGTCGCCCAGCGCCTGCGTTTCGGTCGAGAGCCTGTGCCCTGGTACGGGCAGATGCAGGAGGGGTGGCTCTCGACGGGGAAGGGTGGCTCTCGATGATCGGGATCAAGTCGCCGATGGCGCGGCTTGATCCGGGACAAGAATCGTCGACCAATTCAGCGTTACACCTCGTTGTTTGAGGTTTGGGCGAGCAGTTTGCGTCGCTTGTGCAGTAGTTGTCAACAGGGGTGGAGTTATCCACAGATCACAGTGTTCGCCCTATGCAGAATTCGAAACAGGCCGTAGCATCTCGGGAATCGTCGAGGAGGCGGCCGCCCTGAACGCTCAGGGCGGTCGATGGCGAGAAGGGGACGGCTGATGGCCGGGGGAATTGGGGTTGGCGCCGCGCTGCGCCCACGGCGCAATCTGCGCTGGATCGCGGCCGGGGTACTGGCGGTGAGCTTGGGCGCACTGGGTGCCGCCCTGCTCTACTCCGATATCAGCAGGGCGGTGACCGTGGTTACGGTGAACCGAACGGTGTACCGCGATCAGGTGATCACCGAAGCCGACCTCGGCATCACGTCAGCGGTGCCCGCCACGGGCCTCGAGATGGTGCCCTCGGAGCAGCTCGCATCAGTCATCGGACGCACCGCCCAACTCGACCTCACCCAGGGCACTCTGCTCAGTCCACGTTCCTTCGGCGATCCGGTGACCGAGCCGGGACAGGTGCGGCTCGGTCTACGGCTGGCGGCCGGACGCATCCCGTCCGCAGCCCTGCCGCCAGGGGCACGCGTGCTGCTCGTACCGATCGGACGCGACGGAGCCGATCCACCGCCCGGCGCGAGTGTGGTGGCCAAGATAGCGACGGCAGCGGCCGTTCTCCCCGATGGCGCTTCGATCGTCGACGTGAGCATCGCCGAATCCGAAGCCGAGCGGGTGGCCCGACTGGCTGCGGCCGACCAGGTGGTCCTCGTCCAGTTGCCCGGGGTGCCGCGATGAGCACCCTCGTGTTCACGAGCGCCGGACACGCGCCGGGCGTGACCGCCCTGACCATCGCGTTGGCCTTGCACTGGCCGAACGATGTGCTGCTGGTCGACTGCAATCGCGAACCCGACCAATCGGTGCTGGCCGGCTACTTGCAGGGCGTCGATCCGGCCGGACGCGGACTGGGCGGCGTCCTGCAGTCGCATCGCGAACGGCGTCCGATCGCCGAGTGCCTGCCCGCGCTGACCCTGCCGCTTGATGCCTCCGGAACGCGTGACTTCCTGCCCGGTTTCGCGCACCCTGGCATGGTCGCGCTGTTCGAACAGGTGTGGCCGGACTTCGCCAGTGCGCTCGACGGGGGCGAGCGCGTCGTGCTGGTGGACGCCGGCCGGATCCGTCCGAGCGGACTGCCTTCACCGCTGGTCACGTCCAGCGCCGGGGTGGCTGTGGTCACCGGTTCCCGGCTGGTCGACCTGGCGGCGCTGCGGCTGTACCTGCCCCTGGTGGTTGCCGTAGCCGGTGAGGATCGGGTCGGTCTGGTGGTGGTCGGCCCGGGACGTCCGTACGGCACCGGCGAGATCGGCGAGCGGTTCGGCGTCCCGGTGTGGGGGAAGGTGGCCTGGTCGCCGGTCGAAGCCGCGAGGTTCGCGGCCGGTGAACCGGCCCCGCGACGTCTGGCCAACCCGTACGCGACCGATGTCCGCGCGCTGGCCGCGAGCCTGGTCGAGCGGACGGTGACCCAGCGCACCTTGGTCGGGGTCCCGCGATGAAACGCCTTCTGGACGTGGAGTTGCTGGCGGGTCCGAGCGAGTTCGAGACCACGTTCAGCCGGGAGCGTCTGATTGTCGAGCGGCCCGCCGATCCGATGATCGACTGGCAGTTGGTGGTGCTGCTGCGCCGGAAGGCGTCCGAGCGGATCACGGCGGCGCTGGCCGAGCGCGGCGGAGCGCTCGGCGACGTGGACCGGCGCCTGCTCGGCAGATCGCTGGTGAAACAGGTGGTGCGCGACCACGTCGACGGCCTGAGCACGAACGGCGAAGCGCTGTGGCCGATGGCAGTCGAGGATTCGTACGCCCGAGCGGTGGAAAGTGCGATTTTCGGATACGGCCGGCTGCAGCCGCTGTTCGAGATTCCCGAGGCGGAGAACATCGAGATCCACGGCTTCGACTCGGTCGTTGTCCAGTTCGGGGACGGGCGGCGGGAGACCCGTCCGCCGGTGGCGGAAAGCGACGGGGAACTGGTGGAGGCGATCCGGTTCCTCGGCGAATCGGTCAGCCCGGCCAGGCCTTTCGACGACGCGCACCCGATGATGACGCTCGCGCTCGGCGATCGCTTTCGGCTTCATGCCATCGGCTTCGGCTTGAGTTATCGGCCCTCGGTGACCATCAGGCAGCACACGCTCACCAGGGTGACACTGGCCGATTTGGCCGCCGGCGGCATGATGCCCATGGAGGTGGCGCGGTTCCTGCACGCCGCCGTGCTGGCGCGGAAATCGATGGTGATCTCAGGCGACCAGGGTGCGGGAAAGACCACCCTGCTGCGGGCGTTGATCGCGGCGATCCCCCAGAACGAGCGGTTCGGCACGCTCGAAACCGACTATGAACTGCTCACCCACCTGCAACCGAACCGCCGCAACATGCTCGCATTGCAGGCGCGGGTGGGCATGGGCGAGATCCAGGACGGACGCCGCGTTGGCGAGTTCACGGTCGCCGACCTGATTCCCGAGGCGCTGCGGCAGAACCTCTCCCGCCTGATCGTCGGCGAAGTGCGTGGCGGTGAGGCCGGGGCGATGTTCGAAGCGATGACTTCCGTTGCGGGCACGTTGTCGACGACGCACTCGCACTCGGCCGCGTCCACGATCGACCGGCTGGCCTCGCGCGTGGCGCAGGGTGGGGTGCTGACCGTGGACGAGGCCTACCGCCAGGTGGCCCACCACATCCATCTGCTGATCCACGTCCGACTATCGGACGACACGTGGCGCGGCGGAGTGCGCACACGCGCGATTTCGGAGATCAGGCAGCTGACCGGCGGCATGGAGGGTGGGCGCCCGGTGACCCACCTCACCTATCGCAGCGGCGATCCCGGCTCGTTCAATCCCGACGCCGACCTGGTCGCCGAGTTGGCCGAGTTCGGTTCGGGCTGGGACGCATGATGGGCACCTTCTTCGCGTCCGTCTGCGGCCTGCTGATCGTCGGTGGTCTGGTGCTGGTGATCGCCGGCTTCAACAACACGCCGCGAGCAGCCAGCACATCACCGTCCGGGTCGCGGAGATCCCCGTTGAACGGCGGGATCGGCGCGGCGATCCGACGACGCTGGTGGCAGTTGCTGCTCGCGGTCGTCGCCGGCCTGATCGCGGCGAGCTACACGGGTTGGCCCCTGCTCACCGTGCTGGTGCCGGTCATCGCCTACGCGCTGCCGGTACTGCTGGCCGCGCCGCCCAACCGAGACCTCGCCCTGCTCGAAGCGCTGGACCGCTGGGTGCGAACGCTCAGTTCGCTGCTTCCCACCGGCCGTTCGATCACCGACGCGATCCGGCTGTCCGGACGCCAGGCGCCCGTCCTGCTTGCACCGCTTCTCCGCCTGCTCACCGCCCGGCTCGACGACCGTTGGACCATCCAGCAGGCGCTTCGCGCGCTCGCCGACGATCTCGACAGCCCTGACGCGGACGCCGTTCTCGCCGCACTCTCCCTCGCCGCCCAGCGCGGTGGCACCGGCGCCGCGGCAACTCTGGCCGCTCTCGCGGACAACATCCAGGAACGCCTGCGTGCGCTGCGCGAGATCGAGACCGAGCGCGCCAAACCACGCATCGTCGTGCGCCAGGTGACCGGCGTGACCCTGGTCGTGCTCGCTCTCGCGTTCCTGTTCGGCGGCCAGTTCTTCGCCCCTTACGCGTCCGGCGTCGGGCAACTACTCCTTGCGCTACTGGTGGCGGCCTATCTCGGCTCGCTGTTGTTCTTGCGCCGAATGACGACTCCGCGTCCCCGACAACGCATCCTTGGCGGGTCGGCATGAACGGGATGCTCGCCGCGATCGCGCTCGGCGCGCTCACCGGCTACGGGCTGTGGGCCGTCGCCCGGGCGTTCGCCGTCCCTCGTCCACGCCTGGCCGACGCCCTCGATCTGCTGGACGGACGCCTGCTCGCCGAAGCCGAACCCGCCGCGGTCGGGCTCGATCGACTGGGCAGCTGGTTACGTGCGCGACTGCGCCGACCAGCGACCGCGGCCACTCTTCGACGGCTGAAACTCGCCGGACGCAGCCTCGATCGCCACTTCGCGCACAAGGCGCTGTTCGCGTTGCTCGGTCTGGTTCTGCCGACCCTCTTCGGCGCGGTGCTGGCAGTGGTGGCCGGTGTCAGTCCGCTGCTGCCGGCCGGGCTTGGCCTCGTGTTCGCGACCATCGGTTTCGTCCTGCCCGATGTGCTGCTGCGGCAAGCCGATTCCGAGGTGACCGCGGACGCGACCGAGGCGCTGCTCACCTATTTCGACCTGGTCACGCTGGAGCGCTTGGCCAACCAGTCCGGCAGCCAGTCGCTGCGGTCGGCGGCGGCGCTCAGTGACGTCACGATCTTCGCGTCCATCCGGGACGCCCTGGAACGCGCCCGGCTGGAACAGCGGGCGCCCTACCCCGAATTGCAGAGGCTCGGCGCCGAACTCGGACTCCCCGCGCTGGTCGACATTGCCGACGTGATGGCTCTGGACGAGGCCGGCGCGACCCTCTCTGGAGCTCTGCGCGCCCGCGTCCGCGAACTCCGTGACGCCCACCTGACCGAAGCCAAGATCGCGGCGTCGGCCGTTTCGGAACGAATGGCTCTGTTCATGGTCGTGCCTTCGTTGGTCTTCGGCCTGTTCTTCCTGGTCCCGCCGCTGCTGCGCCTGATCGGCGCCTGACCCCATTGATGGTCCCTTTCGAAGGAGGAGAGATGAAGTTCCTGCACCTGGTGATCGCCGGTTTGGTGGCCCCTCGACAAACTCGGGCACGAGACGAGCGCGGGCTGTCCCAGTCCACCGAGAACGCGATCCTGCTGGCCGGTGCGGTCGCGGTCGCTCTGATCGTGGTCACCGCGGTCACCGTCTACGTCTCGGCCAAACTGCCCCGACCGTGAACCAGCGCGGGCTGGCCGAATCCACCCAATGGGCGGTGCTCGCGCCCACCTTGCTAGCCCTGATCCTGGGACTGGTGCAGCTGGGCGTCTGGCTGCACGCCCGGACGGTGGCTGCCAACGCTGCCGCGGCGGTGGCCGATCTTCGGGTGATGGGCGCCTCCCAGGATTCGGCCGCCCGCGAAGCTGGGCGACGCATCGCAGACAACGGCGGACTGCAGGACGTCTCCATCGGTCTTGCTGCGCATTCGGACGTGTTGGTCGTGACCGTCTCCGGCCGGGCTCCGCTGTTCTTCGACCTCGGGCAGGGACGGATCGCCGAGACCGCCGTCCTGCCGCTGGAGAAGGTGGCGCGCTGATGGTTGACAGCCTTCTGATCGCACGCCCGCGACTTCATGCCTCAAGCAGCAGGCGGGGGCCCTTCGTGACGGTTCATTCGTTCCTCACGAACCTCCTCAGGGACCGTTGGGGGGTACACCCCGTTCTCACGAACCTCCTCAGGGACCGTTGGGGGGTACGCCCGGCTCTCACGAACCTCCGCAGTATTGATCCACCCCTCGGCTGGTCGAGCTTGTCGAGACCCCGCCCTCTCGGTGGATCGCGGCTCAGAGAACGGTCGGGGGTACGCCCGGCTCTCACGAACCTCCTCAGCATTGATCCACCCCTCGGCTGGTCGAGCTTGTCGAGACCTCGACCTCTCGGTGGGTCGCGGCTCAGGTTCAGTTGTGGGGTCACGAACGCCCGCGAGCGGGGCTCCATGGCGGTCGAGTTCGCCCTTCTGGTGCCCGTCCTGGTGCTGCTTTTCGGGCTCGTGGTGGGGGGTGCGCGAGTCTGGCTGGCCCGCGGCGCCACTGACCAGGCCGCTGCCGCCGCGGCTCGCGGCGCCTCAGTTGAACGCAGCGTCGTCGACGCCGAGAGAGCCGGACGCGAACTCGCCCAGGCCCAGGTAGCGGCCTCCGGACTGCGTTGCGGCCGACTCGCCGTAACCGTAAGGGCAGCCGCCCTCGGCCAGGTCGCAGGAACGCCGGGCCGCGTCGAGACCACAGTCACCTGCAGCGTCCCGATGGCCGACCTCCTCGTGCCGGGCTGGCCGGGAGCCATCGACGTCACCGGGCGAGCCAGCGCCGTCGTGGACAGATATCGAGGTCGAGAATGATCCGCCTGCTTCGAGGGATCGGCGCCCTGGCGATCCTGTCCGGGGTGATGATCGGCGCCCCGGTTGCGCTGTTGGCCTGGGGACGGGGTCCGTCGGGCTGGTCGGGACTTCTTCGCCCCGACGACGGCTCGCTGCTACTGGTGGTGCTGACCGCGGTTGGCTGGGTCGCCTGGGCCTTGTTCACCGCCGCGACGACCGTTGAATCCGTCCGCTTGCTGGCCGGGGTGAACCTCCGCGTCCCGCTGTTGGGCGGACTCCAGCAGCTGAGCGCAGGGTTGCTGCTGGCCGTGCTGGCGTTGGCCCCCGCGTCCGCTTCTGCGGAGGCGCCGCCGGCGCCCAGCCTGACCGTGACAGTGCCACTGGCAGTGTCGGACACCAAGACCGTGGCCGAACCCGCTGAGATCTCTGCGGGAGCCGAGGACGACGGTTATCTGGTTGCGGCGGGCGACGACCTCTGGGGCGTGAGCGAAACGCTCCTGGGCGACGGCGGCCGCTGGCGGGAGATCGTCGCCGCGAACCCGGAGCGCCTTCAGGACCCGACCGCGCGGCTCGCGCCGGGCACACGCCTTGCCCTCCCGGCCACCGCCCCCAAGCAGGTGGTGGTCGAACGCGGTGACACCCTCAGCGGCATCGCCCTTGAACGCCTCGGCACGGCCAACCGCTGGCCGGCCATCGCTGCCGCCAACGCCGACCTGATCGACGATCCCGACCACATCGAAGTCGGTTGGCGCCTCGACCTACCGTCCGCCCAGCACGCCTCGCGCGGCGCCGAGCCATCGCTCAGCCGGGACGGCGACGCGCAGACGCCCCAGGCCGACGACCAAGCCTCCGCCGGCGACGAATCCGAGACCTCAGGACCGGACGGTTCGGAGACTCGTGCGAACCCGTCCGCCGAGCCTGCCGACGCCACCACGCTCCCCGAGCCCGGCGGTCCCCGAGCCGGAGAGGGCGAGGCGCCCGAGCCCGCCCAGGCAGCCGCGTCCACAACACTCCCCGCACCCGTCGAGGGGTCGGAGGCCGCCCACAGCCAGGACACGGAACCCGACGACGACCAGACCGGGCTGCCCGCGATCGGGGTGTTCGGCTCCCTGGCTGCAGCAGCCGTGATCGGTGTGCTCGAGACCAGGCGCTACCTTCGGCTTCGCTCCCGCCCGGTCGGCCGACGCCTGTTGCCTGCGACCGAGCCGGCCACCCGGTTGCGGACGGCGATCGGCGGACGCCAGCGCCCCGACCGAATGGCGGCGCTGGACAAGGCGATGCGGGCGATCGGCGAGCACTGCTTCCGCAATCACCTCGCGCTGCCGGAGTTGGAGCGGGTGGCGCTCGGCGAGACCACGATCGGCTTCCACTGGGCGGGGTCCGCGGGCGCGCCCCCGTCCGGCTTCTCCGGAGACCGGACCACCTGGCGCTTCGACCTCGCGCCCGACCTCGATCCGAGCGACTGGCCGTCTCCGTACCCGGCGCTGGTCAGCCTGGGCACCACCGAGACCGGCGAGACCCAACTCGTCGATGCCGAACGGTCACGCGTCCTCGGCGTGGCCACCGGCTCCGAGGAACTGCGCCGCTCGACGCTCGCCGCGATGGGCGTCGAATTGGCCTGCGCACCCTGGAGCCAGGACGTGCAGTTGGTCGTCACCGGTGACGACACCGAGCTGCTCACCTTGGCCGGCGGTGACCGCGTCCGAGTCAAAGCAGATCCGCACGAGGCGATCGCCGAACTTCGGACGGTGGTCAGTGCTCGAAGAAGTGCTCTGGGCGACATTCCGCTGGCAACTCTGCGCGTCGATCCCGACCGAGCGGACGCGGTCACGCCGATCGTCTTCCTGCTGAACACCGCGGCAGACCCGGCGACCACCGCCGAACTGGACGGCCTGTTGGCCGGCCAGCCAACCGGGGTGGTGGTCCTGCTCGGCACGGACTCCGTCGCCCCCGCACTGTGGCACGTGGGCGGCGACCCCTACGCACCCTCGGGCCGGCTCGCCGGACAGCCGGGCAGCCTGCTGGCGCACAGCATTCCGGAGGCCACGCGCACCGGCGTCGCGTCCCTGCTCTCGACTGCGGACGACCCGACCGACACCCCGGCCCCCTGGTGGGGCGACCCGACCGACAACGTGCGGCCACTGCCACAGCGCGCCCACCGTGGAGAGGAACCCATGGACATCGTCAGACTCCTCCCCGCCCCAGGCGCACCGCAGGTAATGCTGATCGGCCCGACCGAACTGGTCGGCGCGAGCGGTCCGGAGCCCCTCCGCTCCCGCCAGCAACTGATCGAGGTGTGCGCGTGGCTGCTTGAACATCCGGGCAGCAGCGCCACCGAGATGTCCGCGGGGCTGTCCGTGGCCGAGGGCACCCGGCGCTCGAACCTGAGCCGGTTGCGGGCCTGGCTCGGCACGGACCCGACCGGTGCCCTCTACCTGCCGGACGCCTACACCGGCCGGATCCGGCTGCACCCCGCAGTCACCTCCGACTGGGAACAGCTGCAGTTGCTGCTGCGTCCCGGTGCCGATCGGGTGGCGGACGCCGTGCTGGTGGCCGCGCTCGAACTGGTGCGCGGGGCACCGCTGGCTGACGCCACGCCGGTGCAATGGCACTGGGCGGAGGTTCTGCGGACCGACATGACCTCAGCTCTCCGCGACGTGGGCATGGTGCTCGCCGACCGTGCGCTCGCCAACGGCGACATCGACCTGGCTCGCTGGGCGGCGTCCCGTGCGCTGGTGGTGGCACCGGATGACGAGCAACTGCTCTGCGCTCGCATTCGCACCGAGCATCGCGCGGGAAACCGTCCCGAAGTGGAACGACTGGTCAACCAGGTTGCCCGGCAGTCCCGTGTGCTGGGTGTCGATCTGCTGCCTGAAACCGTGGAGCTCTGTCAGCAGGTCATCGAGGGACGCCTCCGCGCGCAGCGCGCCTGAACCGGGAAAGGCATCGATTTCGCGAAGTTTCGTTCGCAAGACTCACAAACTCCTATACTCCGGCGGGTAACCAAACAATTCGGAGCATCGATGGGCGCACCTCGATTCAGTCGCTCCGCCCTGGTGAACGGGTGGGCGATCGGCATCGCCGTGTTCGCGCTCGCCGTCTGGTTCGCCGGTCCCCTCGTGCTGATGCTCGGCGGGCTGAGCGTCGCCGGCTACCTCATCTACACCGGTCTTCGACTGGGCGGACGCTGGCAGTGGCCGCTCATCATCGCCGGCACGCTCCTCGCCCTGCTCGTGGTGCTGCCGACCCTCGACATGATGTTCGGCACTCCGAACTGAGAGTGGCCGGCTGAGAAGTCCGCAATTCTCAGTGGGTCTCGAACCACTTGTCGCGGTAGTCGCGCACCAGAGCCGGCCAGTCGGTCTGGATGGCGTTCACGCCCAATTCGAAGATCGGCCCGTACGCCTCGTCCGGCGACTTTGAAATGGCCAACTCGTCGTCCAGACCGCCGAACAGCGGAATGCCGGTGTTGAGGGTCACGGTATTGACGAAGACGAACACCCCCATCGCCTGGAACTCCTCGATCACCGACGCCGAGAACCAAGGCGACTGCGGAGTGTTGGAGATCAGCTCCACGCCGACCGTGTTCAGCTGCGGGTCGTTCACCACTCGATAAACATCGTTGGGCGAGGCGCAGATGGGCACGAACGGGAACTTCACCCGGAACTCCCGCAGCCGCTGCAACGCTGCATCCTCCCAGGCCGGGCATTTCATCAGCAGCTGGTGTGCCATGTACAGCCCGTCCAACGCCAGCAACATGTTCGGCCATCGCCACCAGGAACGGTCGATGTTGAACAGAGTGTCGGTGTCCTTGAAGCCGCGCAGCAGCGGCAGCAGGTGCTCGACCCGCGCGCGACGTCCGGGCCGATCCACCCACGTGTACGACAGCCGGTCGATCTCCTCCGCCGTGAGGGTCTGCAGGTTCGCCTCGATACCCAGCAATTCGGGCTCGCAGCCGTCGTGGAAGCAGTAGAACTCACCGTCCACCGACGACGAGACATCGATCTCCACCAGGTCGGCCCCAGAAAGGAAGGCCGCCTTGATCCCAAGCTCGGTATTCACCGCGATGCTGCCGCCGCCGCTGCCCCGATGAGCCGAGATGAGCAGCCTTCGGCGCTCGAGCATCGAGTTCACGTGAGCGTTCATGGCCTCGAACTTCGCTTGGCCGAACATCGGACCTCCGCAGTCGTGGGGTGTGCGACCGCTATGTCAGCACACTCCTGACCCTACCCTCGACCATGGCCGGATAATCGGGCGGAGCCAATAGTTCGAACACCCCTGTGGGAGGATGTTCAGGGCTTGAGCGAAGGAGTGTCATGGCCGAATTCCTGTACGAGGATCTGCTGCCGATCGGGGAGGACACCACCCCCTACCGGCTCCTCACCACCGAAGGCGTCGAGACCGTCGAGGGTCCGGACGGGCGCAGATTCCTGAAGGTGGCGCCCGCGGCGCTGGAGCTGCTCGCCGAGACCGCCATGCACGACATCGCGCACTACCTGCGCCCGGCGCACCTGCAGCAGCTGCGGAACATCCTCGACGACCCCGAGGCCAGCGGCAACGACAAGTTCGTCGCGCTCGACCTGATGAAGAACGCCAACATCGCCGCGGGCGGCATCCTGCCGATGTGCCAGGACACCGGCACTGCGATCATCATGGGCAAGCGCGGCCAGCAGGTGCTCAGCGAGGGCACGGACGAACGTCCGCTGTCCCGCGGCGTCTACGACGCCTACACCAAGCTCAACCTGCGCTACTCGATGAACGCCCCCATCACTACGTGGGACGAGAGGAACACCGGGACGAACCTGCCCGCGCAGATCGAGCTGTACGCCGACACCGCACCCGGGCATGAGTTCACCTACAAGTTCCTGTTCATGGCCAAGGGCGGCGGCTCGGCGAACAAGAGCTACCTCTATCAGGAGACCAAAGCGATCCTGAACCCCGACTCGATGATGAAGTTCCTGGACGAGAAGCTGCGTTCGCTCGGTACGGCAGCCTGCCCGCCGTACCACCTGGCCATCGTGATCGGCGGCACGTCGGCCGAGTTCGCCATGAAGACGTCCAAGTACGCCTCGGCGAAGTATCTCGACTCGCTGCCCACGTCCGGCTCGATGAGCGCGCACGGTTTCCGCGATCTCGAACTCGAGGAGAAGGTGCTCGAACTCACCCGCCAGTTCGGCATCGGCGCCCAGTTCGGCGGCAAGTACTTCTGTCACGACGTCCGGGTGATCCGGCTGCCGCGCCACGGCGCGTCCCTGCCGGTGGCGATCTCGGTCTCGTGCTCGGCCGACCGGCAGTGCCTGGGCAAGATCACCCCAGAGGGCGTGTTCATCGAGCAACTCGAACGCGAGCCCGCGCACTTCATGCCCGACACCACCCACGAGCACCTCGAGGACAGCGAGGTCGTCGAGATCGACCTCGGCCGGCCGATGCCCGAGATCCTCGCCGAGCTGAGCAAGTACCCGGTGAAGACCCGGCTCTCCCTGCACGGCACGGTGATCGTGGGACGCGACATCGCGCACGCCAAGATCAAGGAGCGCCTGGACGCCGGCGAGCCGATGCCGCAGTACCTGAAGGACCACCCGGTGTATTACGCCGGTCCGGCCAAGACGCCGGCAGGCATGCCGTCCGGTTCGTTCGGGCCTACCACCGCCGGACGCATGGATTCCTACGTCGACCAGTTCCAGGCGGCCGGCGGCTCGATGATCATGCTCGCGAAGGGCAATCGTTCCAAAGCCGTGACGGACGCCTGCAAGGCGCACGGCGGCTTCTATCTCGGCTCGATCGGCGGCCCGGCGGCACGCCTGGCCCAGGACTGCATCACCAGCGTCGAGCTGCTGGAGTACCCCGAGCTAGGCATGGAAGCCATCTGGAAGATCGAGGTGAAGGACTTCCCTGC
>Ga0209477_1000335_pt1 | contig 28773 bp, 21 predicted proteins | sample KloWWTupernatant_FD_187180 | JGI IMG/M metagenome (GOLD analysis project Ga0209477, IMG submission 187180) | Active sludge microbial communities from Klosterneuburg, Austria, studying microevolution and ecology of nitrifiers - Klosterneuburg... | ecosystem: Engineered > WWTP > Aerobic digester >...
GGGACCGAGGTAGCCAGCCTTGATGGCCCGCCTACTGCGCCTCGAATTCGAAGGAATGCTCGACCACATGATGTCGTGCGGTAACGCGCGCGAGGACATCTTTCTGGACGACGAGGATCGGACCTCCTTCCTCAGCCTAAACCCGCAAAGAACAAGACCTGACCCCGCTCTGCGCTCAGCCTAAACCCGCAAAGAACAAGACCTGACCCCGCTCTGTGTGACCCCGCTCTGCCCGCTACCAGCTGTCATCGGGTTCCTACGGCGCGACAGGCTGGCCGCTGGCCAGCGATCGCGCCGCGGCTTCGGCCAACGCCAGCGCGGCCACGCCATCGGCGTAGCCGACTGAAGCGGCTGCGCCATCGAGCATGTCGGCGAAATGGTCCATCTCCCCGCGATACGCCTCGGCATAGCGGGCCAGGAAGAAGTTCTGGAAGCGGTCGCTGGCCGCGCCGCCCTCCCCCCATGTCTGCACCGTTGATTCGAGCACGTTGTCCGCGCGCACCATGCCGGCCGAGGCATAGGCCTCGATGCGCTGGTCGTAGCCGAAGCCCGAGCGGCGGCTGTTGGCGATCACGCACAGGCGGCCACTTGCGGTCTTGAGCACGGTGCGGGCGGTGTCGATGTCGCCCAGGCGACCGATCTCGGGATCGACCAGGCAACTGCCGGCGGCGTAGACCTCGATCGGCTCCTCGCCGAGCAGCCAGCGCGCCATGTCGAAGTCGTGGATCGCCATGTCCTTGTACAGCCCGCCCGAGACCGCGACGTAGGAAGGCGGCGGCGGCGAGGGATCGTTGGAGGTGATCTGCAGGCTTTCCAGCGTGCCGACCACGCCGCTGTCCAGGCGCGCCTTGAGCGCACGGAAATTGGGATCGAAGCGGCGGTTGAAGGCCAGCAGCAGGCGCGCCCGCGACAACACGACGCCGGCCGCGCGCGCGCGCGCCAGATCCTGGTCGATGGGCTTCTCGCAGAAGATCGCCTTGCCCGCCGCCGCCGCGCGCAGGCTGTATTCCAGGTGCGTGTCGGTGGAGCTGGCGATGATCACGCCGGCAATGGTCGGCTCGGCCAATGCCGCCTCGACACTCGTGGTGGTCGTGCCCCACTCCGCCGCCAGTGCCGCAGCCACGTCCGCTACCGGATCGACGATCCCGGCCAGCGCCAGGCGCGGATGGCGCGCGGCGTTGCCGGCGTGGATGCGGCCGATGCGGCCGGCGCCGATCAACACGACCTTGTGCATGCGGCTTTCCTGGTTCATGGCCGGATCGCCCTGCCGTTGCGCGCCGACTCGCCGCAAGCCTCGGCCAGCGCCAGCGCGGCGAGTCCGTCGGCATAACCCACGCTCGAAGGCACGCGCCCCTGCGCAACCTCGGCGAAGTGGTCGAGCTGCGCGCGATAGGCCGCGGCGTAGCGGGTGGCGAAGCCGGGCCGGATCGGCGCCGACAGCGCGCCGGCCTCGGTCAAGGTATGCACGGTGTCGTCGGCGACATTGCCGGCGCAGAGCATGCCCGCCGAACCGAAGGCCTCGATGCGCTGGTCGTAGCCGTAGCCGCTGCGGCGCGTGTTGGAGATCACGCACAGGCGTCCGCTCGCGGTCTTGAGCACGGTGCGCGCCGTGTCGACATCGCCCTGGCGCCCGATCTCGGGATCGACCAGGCAACTGGCCGTGGCATAGACCTCGACCGGCTCCTCGCCCAGCAACCAGCGCGCCATGTCGAGGTCGTGGATCGTGAAGTCCTTGAACAGGCCGCCGCTGGTCGGCACGAAGCCCGGCGGCGGCGCGGCCGGATCGTGGTTGACCAGCTGCAGCGACTCCAGCTTGCCGATCGCGCCGGCATCCAGGCGCGCCTTGAGCGCGCGGAAGTGCGGATCGAAGCGCCGGTTGAAGCCGAGCACGAAGCGCGCGCCGACGAACTTCGGCGCCGCGGCGCGCGCCTTGGCCAGATCGAGGTCGATGGGCTTCTCGCAAAACACCGCCTTGCCCGCCGCCACCGCGGCGAGCGCATGGGCGAGGTGCTGGTCGGTGCTGCTGCAGATCAGCACGCCGCCGATGGCCGGGTCGTCGAGCACCTGCGCCAGCGGGGCCACGGTCGCGCCCCAGCCGGCCGCGATCGCGCCCGCGTCGGGACGCGGATCGACCACGTACTTGAGCCGCAAGCCGGGATGCCGCGCGGCATTGCTGCCGTGGGTCATTCCCATCCTTCCGGCACCGATCAGCGCCACCTCGATCCGGTCCAAAGCCCGCTCCGATTGCCCCGCAGGGCAACTTGGAATTTAATTTCTACCCATTAGTGTAATAGAATTTCCACGAAATGGGGCGCACGTTCCACACTAGGCCCCTGCGCCGCCCCGCGGCGACCCCCGCGATCCAGGAGCGCCCGCATGGCCGAGTCGAGCCCCCCGCCGCGCACCGCCGACGAACTGCGCTCGGCCATCCTTCTGCGCTACGACGCGATGAGCAAGCGGCTCAAGCAGATCGCGCGCTATGTGCTCGACGAACCCAATGCGGTTGCGCTGGAAACGCTCGCGGTGCTGGCCGAGCGCACCGGCGTGCAGCCCTCGGCGATCGTGCGTTTCGCCAAGTCCTTCGGCTTCGACGGCGCGTCGCAGATGCAGCGCCTGTTCCGCGACGGCTTGATCTCGGGCAGCACCACGCTGGGCTACAGCGAGCGCGTGCGCGAGTTCACCCGCAGCGTGGATGGCACCGCGGTCGGCGATCCGGCCCAGGTGCTGGCCGAGTTCATCGAGGGCAACATCCTTTCATTGCGCAACCTCGGCCAGGTCATCGATGCGGCCGCGATGCAGGCCGCGGTGCAGTTGATCGTCGCGGCCGACACGGTCTACGTGGCCGGCTTCCGGCGCTCGTTCCCGGTGGCGGCGTACCTGGCCTATTCGCTCCACCAGGCCGACAAGAAGACCGTGCTGATCGATGGCATCGGCGGGCTCATGCGCCAGCAGGTGCACGCGATCTCGCGCCGCGACCTCCTGATCGCGGTCAGCTACCAGCCCTATGCCGAGGAGACCGTGCACATGGTCGAGGCGGCGGTGGCGCACCAGTGCCCCATCCTCGCGATCAGCGACAGCCTGGTCAGCGCGGTGGCGAAACCCGCGAACCAGGTCCTGCAGGTGCGCGAGGCCGAGATCCGCAAGTTCCGCTCGCTCTCATCCTCGATGTGCCTGGCCCAGGCCCTGGCCATTGCCTATGCCTTCGCCGCCTCGCGTTGAGCTTCCCGGCCCGAACAGCGCCGGATTGAAACAAAAGTTACCGTTTCCGATAAATTAGAATGTACGTTACACTGAGGGCCCGCAAGCGCGGGAGGCCTGGCGGGAGGCAGCCGGAATGGTGGCGCAGGAGCTACGACTCGACCTGATCACGATCGGCCGTTCCTGCGTCGATCTCTACGGCGAGCAGCTGGGCGGCCGGCTCGAGGACATGAGCTCGTTCGCCAAGTACATCGGCGGCAGCCCGACCAACACCGCCGTCGGCGCAGCCCGGCTCGGCCTGCGTTCGGCGCTGGTCACCCGGGTCGGCGCCGACCACTTCGGCCGCTACATCCGCGAGCAGCTCGCGCGCGAGGGCGTCGCCACCGACGGCGTGCTGACCGATGCGCAGCGCCTGACCGCGCTGGTGTTCCTGGGCATCCGCGATCCCGACACCTTCCCGCTGATCTTCTACCGCGAGAACTGCGCCGACATGGCGCTCACCGTCGCCGACATCGATCCGGCCCTGGTGCGCTCGGCGCGCGCGGTGCTGGTCAACGGCACCCACCTGTCGCAACCGCAGGTCTTCGAGGCCTCGCTCGCGGCCTGCCGGATCGCGCGCGACGCCGGCGCGCGCGTGGTCTTCGACATCGACTACCGGCCGGTGCTGTGGGGCCTGACCCGCAAGGACCAGGGCGAGAACCGCTACGTGGCGGACGCCGGCGTCACCGCGCGCCTGCAACAGGTGCTGCCGCTGTGCGACCTCGTGGTCGGGACCGAGGAGGAGATCCACATCCTCGGCGGCGCGGGCGAAACCCTCGCGGCCCTGCGCGCGATCCGCGAGCGCAGCGCCGCCTTGCTGGTGTGCAAGCGCGGGCCGCAGGGCTGCGTGGCCTTTCCCGGGCCGATCCCCGCACGGCTGGACGAGGGCGTGGTCGGGCGCGGTTTCGCGGTCGAGGTCTACAACGTACTCGGCGCCGGCGATGCCTTCATGGCCGGCTTCCTGCGCGGCTGGCTGCGCGACCTGCCGCTCGAGACCGCGTGCGAATACGGCAACGCCTGCGGCGCGATCGTGGTCTCGCGCCACGGCTGCGCGCCGGCGATGCCGACCTGGGAGGAGCTGCAGCGCTTCCTCGACGGCAGCGCGCGGCCGCTGCGGCTGCGCGACGACGCCGAGCTCGAGCACCTGCACTGGGCCACCACGCGCGAGCGCCACTACGACGAGCTCACCGTGCTGGCGATGGACCATCGCAGCCAGTTCGAGGACCTGTGCCGGGAGCTCAAGGCCGATCCGGCGCGCATTCCCGAATTCAAGGCGCTGGCGCTCAAGGCGGTGGACCGCGTCGCGCGCGGCGACCCGCGCTTCGGCGTGCTGCTCGACGGCCGCTACGGCATGCGCGGCCTCGAGGCCGCCGCCGACACCCCGTACTGGATCGGGCGCCCGATCGAGCTGCCCGGTTCGCGCCCCTTGGCTTTCGAGGGCTCGCCCGACGTCGCCACCGAACTCCAGACCTGGCCGCGCCACCACGTGGTCAAGTGCCTGGTCCTGTACCACCCCGACGATGCGGACGAATTGCGCGAGCGCCAGCTGCGCCAGCTCCTGCGCCTGCAGGACGCCGCGCGCAAGACCCGCCACGAGCTCCTGGTGGAGATCATCGCCGGGCGCCACGGCGCGGTGGCCCCCGACACGGTTTCGCGCGCAATGCAGCAACTCTACGATGCCGGCATGAAACCCGACTGGTGGAAGCTCGAACCCAGCGACGATGCCGCGGCCTGGTCGCAGGTCGCCGCCACCCTCGCCGCCAACGATCCGCTGTGCCGCGGCGTGGTGCTGCTGGGCCAACTGACCTCGCACGAGGCGCTGCTGGCCTCGTTCCGCGCCGCGGCCTCGACCGAGGTGGTCAAGGGCTTCGCGGTCGGGCGCTCGATCTGGGCCGAGGCGGCGCAGCGCTGGATGGCCGGCGAGATCGACGACGAGGCCGCGATCGCCGATCTCGCGCAACGCCTGGGCGTGCTGGTCGAGGCCTGGCGCGCGGCGAAGGGCAGGGCAGGGACGTCGGCAGGCCGTGTCGCTGCAGCCACCGTGGTGGCGCGATGAGCACCGTGCGCCTGACCGCCGCGCAGGCGCTGGTGCGCTGGCTCTGCGCGCAATACGTCGAGGTCGACGGCGCCGAACAGCCGTATTTCGCCGGGGTCTGGGCCATCTTCGGCCACGGCAACGTGGCGGGCCTGGGCGAGGCGCTGTACGCCGCGCGCGATGTGCTGCCGACCTGGCGCGCGCACAACGAACAGGCAATGGCGCACGCCGCGATCGCCTATGCCAAGCAGATGCGGCGCCGCCGCGCGATGGTATGCACGACCTCGATCGGCCCGGGCGCCACCAACCTGGTCACGGCAGCCGCGCTCGCCCACGTCAACCGCCTGCCGGTGCTGCTGCTGCCCGGCGACGTCTACGCCAGCCGCCGGCCCGATCCGGTGCTGCAGCAGCTCGAGGATTTCGGCGACGGCACGGCGTCGGCCAACGATTGCCTGCGCCCGGTGTCGCGCTACTACGACCGCATCACGCGGCCCGAGCAGTTGCTCGACGCGCTGCCGCGCGCGCTGGCGACCCTGCTCGATCCGGCGAACTGCGGGCCGGTCACGCTCGGGCAGTGCCAGGACGTGCAGGCCGAGGCTTGCGACTGGCCCGAGGCCTTCTTCGCGCGCCGCGTCTGGCGTATGCGCCGCCAAGCCGCGGATGCGCGTGAGCTCGACGCGCTGGCCGCGGCGCTGCGCGCGGCGAAGCATCCGCTGCTCATCGCCGGCGGCGGCGTGCTCTACAGCGGGGCCGAAACGGTGCTGGGCGAGTTCGCGCGCCGCTGCGGCCTGCCCGTGGCCGAGACCCAAGCCGGCAAGGGCGCGCTGCCCTGGAACCACGCCTGCGCGCTGGGCTCGATCGGGGTCACCGGCTCGAGCGCCGCCAACGCCGCCGCCGCGCAGGCCGACCTCGTGGTCGGCATCGGCACGCGGCTGGCCGATTTCACCACCGGTTCGCGCACGTTGTTCCCGCAGGCACGGACGTTCCAGGTCAACGTGCAGGCCCACGATGCGCACAAGCACGGCGCGGAGCCCGTCGTTGGCGATGCACGCGAAGTCCTTGTAGCCCTTGCGGCCGCACTCGGCGACTGGCGCTCCGGCGCGATCGAGAACCATCGTGCGGCGGTGGCCGGGTGGCACGCCGCAGTCGACGCCGCCACCGCGGGCGAGCCGGCGCGCACGCAGCCCAGCGACGCGCAGGTCATCGGCGCGGTCCAGCGCGCGCTCGGCGACGACGCGATCGTCGTGTGCGCCGCCGGTGGACTGCCCGGCGAGCTGCACAAGCTGTGGCGCACGCCGCGCGCGGGCGGCTACCACGTCGAATACGGCTATTCCTGCATGGGCTACGAGATCGCCGGCGGACTCGGGGTCAAGATGGCCGAGCCCGCGCGCGAAGTCGTGGTGATGGTCGGCGACGGCAGTTACCTGATGCTCAACTCCGAACTCGCGACCTCGGTGATGCTGGGCCACAAGCTCATCGTGGTGCTGCTCGACAACCGCGGCTACGGCTGCATCAATCGCCTGCAGCGAGCCACCGGCAACGCCAGTTTCAACAATCTCCTCGCCGACACCGCGCACGACACCTTGCCGTCGATCGACTTCGCCGCGCATGCGCGCAGCCTCGGCGCGCAGGCCGTGCATGCCGCGACGCTGGTCGAACTCGAAGCCGGGCTGGCCCAGGCCCGCGCCGCCGAGCGCAGCTTCGTCGTGGTGATCGACACCGATCCGCTCAAGGCCACCGAGGCCGGCGGCTGGTGGTGGGACGTGGCGGTGCCGGAAGTCTCCGCGCGAACCGAGGTCACGGCCGCGCGCCGCGACTACGAAGCCGGCACGCGCCGCCGCAAGGACCTGTCATGAGCATCCGCTTCGGCGTGAGCCCGATCGCCTGGGCCAACGACGACATGCCCGAACTCGGCGGCGACACGCCGCTGGACGACATCCTGCGCGATATCCACGAGCTTGGCTTCGAGGGCGTGGAGCTCGGCGGCAAGTTCCCGCGCGATGCCGCCAGCCTGCGCGAGGTGCTCGCGCGCCATCAGCTGGACCTGATCGGCGGCTGGTACAGCGGCTCGCTGCTGAGCCAGCCGGCGAGCGAGGAAATCGCGGCGCTGCAACCGCACCTGGCGCTGCTCAAGGCACTGGGCAGCACGGTGTTCGTGTTCGCCGAGACCAGCAACGCGGTGCACGGCAACCGCCGCGTGGCGCTGGATGGAACGCCGCGGCTCGCCGCCAGCGAGTGGCCGCGCTTCGGCGCGCGCCTGACCGAAGTGGCGGATTACATCCAATTCCAAGGCCTGCGCTTCGCCTACCACCACCACCTGGGCACCGTGGTCGAGCGCGGCGAGGACGTGGAGGCCTTCCTGCGCCACACCGGCGCCACGGTCGGCCTCACGCTCGACACCGGCCATGCCGCGCTGGGCGGGGTCGATGCGCTGGCGCTGATCCGCGCCCATCCCGCGCGCATCGCCCACGTGCATTGCAAGGACGTGCGCTGGGATACGTTCAAGCGCGTGCGCGATTCGGGCGCGAGCTTCCTCGACGGCGTGCTGGCCGGGATGTTCACCGTGCCGGGCGACGGCGGGCTCGACTACGGCCAGGTCATGCACGCGCTGGCGGGGATCGGATACAGCGGCTGGATCGTGATCGAGGCCGAGCAGGATCCGGCACTCGCGGACCCGCGCACCTATGCCGAGCGCGGCCTCGCCACCGTGCGCGCCGAAGCCGCACGCGCGGGCCTGCGATGAGCGGGCTGCGCGTCCGACCGCACGCCGCCGATGCCAGCGGCACGGTGCTCGAGGTCACCCCGGCCAGCGCCGGCTGGCGCCACGTCGGCTTCAAGCTCGTGCGGCTGGCCGATGGCGAACGCCACGCCGGCGGCGAGGCCGGGCGCGAGGCTTGCCTGGTGATCGTGGCCGGCAGCGCTGACATCGAAGCGGGCAGCGAACGCTACGCCGCGGTCGGCGGACGCGCCACGCCCTTCGAGGATCGCGCGCCGGGCGCGGTGTACGTGCCCGCCGGCGTCCCGTACGCGGTGACCGCGCGCGGCGCGGTCGAGCTCGCGATCGGCTCGGCGCCCGGCAGCGGGCAGGGCGAACCCCGCCTGATCGAATCCGCGCGCATGTCGCGCGAAGCCCGCGGCAGCGGCACCAACACCCGCTACGTGCGCAACATCCTGCCCGAATCCGAGCCGGCCGAGAGCCTGCTCGTGGTCGAGGTGATCACGCCCGGCGGGCACTGGTCGAGCTACCCGCCGCACAAGCACGACACCGCGACGCCGGCGCAGGAGACCGCGCTCGAGGAAACCTACTACCACCGCTTGAACCCGTCCCAGGGCTTCGCCTTCCAGCGGGTCTACACCGACGACCGCACGCTCGACGAGACCGTGTGCGTCGAGGACGGCGACGTGGTGATGGTGCCGCGCGGCTATCACCCGGTCGGCGCCCCGCACGGTTACGAGCTCTATTACCTCAACGTGATGGCGGGTCCGTCGCGCCGCTGGATCTTCCGCAACGATCCGGCCCACGCCTGGATCGCCGGCGCCGCCACCCCGCGCAAGGACTGAAGGCATGCGCCGCATCGGGCACTACATCGACGGCCGCGTGGTCGCCGGCACCTCGGGTCGCCACGCCGAGGTCCATGATCCCAACCACGGCCACGTGCAGGCGCAGGTCGCGCTGGCCTCGGACGAGGAACTCGAGCGCGCGATCGCCTCGGCGGTCGCGGCGCAGCGCGAGTGGGCGCGGGTCAATCCGCAGCGCCGCGCGCGGGTGATGCACGAATTCAAGCGCCTGCTCGAAACCAACATGGACTCGCTCGCCGCGCTGCTCTCCGGCGAGCACGGCAAGGTCCTGGCCGATAGTCGCGGCGACATCCAGCGCGGCCTCGAGGTGATCGAGTTCGCCTGCGGCATCCCGCACCTGATGAAGGGCGAGTACACCCAGGGCGCGGGCGCCGGCATCGATGTCTACTCGATGCGCCAGCCGCTGGGCGTGGTGGCCGGCATCACCCCGTTCAACTTCCCGGCCATGATCCCGATGTGGATGTTCGGGCCGGCCATCGCCTGCGGCAATGCCTTCCTCCTCAAGCCTTCCGAACGCGACCCCTCGGTGCCGTTGCGCCTGGCCGAGCTGATGCGCGAGGCCGGCCTGCCGCCGGGCGTGCTCAACGTGGTGCAGGGCGACGCGGAAGCCGTGCAGGCGCTGGTGCGCCATCCGGCGATCAAGGCCGTGAGTTTCGTCGGTTCCTCCGACATCGCGCAGTCGGTGTACGCGCTGGGCGCCGCGCACGGCAAGCGCGTGCAGGCCATGGGCGGGGCCAAGAACCACGGCATCGTGCTGCCCGACGCCGACCTCGACCAGGTCGTGGCCGACGTGGTCGGCGCGGCCTATGGCTCCGCGGGCGAGCGCTGCATGGCGCTGCCGGTGGTGGTGCCGGTGGGCGAGGGCACCGCCGAGGCCCTGCGCGCGAAGCTCCTGCCGGCGATCGCGGCGCTGCGCGTGGGCGCATCGACGGACCCGGGCGTGCACTACGGGCCGGTGATCAGCGCCGCGCACAAGGCGCGCATCGAAGCGCATATCCAGATGGGCGTGGACGAAGGCGCGGAGCTGGTGGTCGACGGCCGCGGCCTGCGCGTGCCCGGCCGTGAGGACGGCTTCTTCCTCGGACCCACGCTCTTCGACCACGTCACGCCGCAGATGCGCACCTGGCACGAAGAGATCTTCGGCCCCGTGCTGCAGATCGTGCGCGCGTCCAGCTTCGAGGAGGCGCTGGCCCTGCCCAGCAGCCACCAGTACGGCAACGGCGTGTGCATCTACACCCGCAACGGCGACGCCGCGCGCGAGTTCGCCGACCAGGTCGAGGTCGGCATGGTCGGGATCAACGTGCCGATCCCGGTGCCGGTGGCGTACCACAGCTTCGGCGGCTGGAAGCGCTCGGGTTTCGCCGACCACAACCAGTACGGCATGGATGGCGTGCGCTTCTACACCCGGGCCAAGACCGTGACCCAGCGCTGGCCGCGCGGCGCGGTCGACGCCGAGCACGCCTTCACCATCCCGGTCCTGCGCTGAGCATGGCCGCGCGCCCGCACCCGTCCCTGCCGTCGGATCCGACCTGGAGCACGCCGTGACCGCGGGCATCCTGAAGTTCTTCACCACCGGCGCCGACCGGCCGGAGATTTCCGACCCGGAGGCGATCGACGAGATCTACCACCGGCATCGCGTGCGGGTGATGCTGGCGATCACGCTGGGTTACGGCCTGATCTACACCTGCCGGCTCGCGCTGGGCGTGGTCAAGAAGCCGTTGATCGATGCCAACGTGTTCACGCCCACCGAGCTCGGGCTGATCGGCTCGGCGCTGTTCTACACCTATGCGCTGGGCAAGCTCACCAACGGCTTCCTCGCCGACCACAGCAACATGAAGCGCTTCCTCGCCTTCAGTTTCCTGATGACGGCGCTGTGCAACCTGGCGATGGGCTACACCACCGTGCTGTGGGGCGCGGTCCTGGTCTGGGGCCTCAACGGCTGGTTCCAGAGCTTCGGCGCGCCCGGCGGCGTGGTCGCGATGACCGCGTGGTTCTCCAACCGCGAACGCGGCCGCGCCTATGGCGTGTGGAGCACGGCGCATTCGATCGGGGAGGGCCTGACCTTCCTCGTGGTCGGGGCCGCGGTCGCGGCGCTGGGCTGGCGTTGGGGATTCTGGGGACCGGGCATGATCGGGATCGCGACCGCGATCGGCGCCTATCTCCTGTTGCAGGACCGCCCGCGCACGCTGGGCCTGCCCGAAGTCAACGCCTGGAAGCGCGACTACTACGCCGAGACCCCGCGCCCGCACATCAAGTCGGTGCTGGGACTGCAACTCTCGGTCCTGAAGCTGCCGGCGATCTGGGTCCTTTGCCTGGCCAGCGCCACCACCTACGTCACCCGCTACGCGATCAACTCCTGGGGCATCCTGTATCTGCAGGAGGCGCGCGGCTACTCGCTGCCCATGGCCGGCACGCTGCTCATGACCAGCACCCTGGCCGGCATCGTGGGCGCGGTGGCCTACGGCGTGATCTCGGACAAGCTGTTCAACGCGCGCCGCCCGCCGGCGAACCTGCTGTTCGCGGTGCTGGAGCTGATCGGACTGGCGCTGATCTTCTTCGGGCCGACCAACCTCTACGTGCTGGTCGCCGGCATGCTGCTGTTCGGCATGGGCCTGACCGGGCTGGTCACCTCGCTGGGCGGCCTGTTCGCGGTCGACATCGCGCCCAAGCGCGTGGCCGGCGCGGCGATGGGCGTGATCGGCATCTTCAGCTACATAGGCGCCGGCATCCAGGAGCACGTCTCCGGCGCGCTGATCGAGCAGGGCATGACGCTGGTCGATGGCGTGCGGCAGTACGATTTCGGTCCCGCGATCGCGTTCTGGATCGCGTCCTCGGTATTGTCCATGCTGCTGGCCGCGAGCCTGTGGCGCACCCGCCTGCGGGATTGATCGTGCTCAAGCCCACTGCCGAACTCCAGGTGATGATCGAGGCGGCGCATGCCGCCGGCGCCGGACTCAAGGCGCGCTTCGCGCAGCTGGCCGAACTCGCGGTGCGGGCCAAGACCGGCCCGGCCGACCTGGTGTCGATCGCCGACGAGGAGGCCGAGCGCACCACGCACGCGATCCTCGCCCGCGCACGCCCGGCCTACGGCTTCCTCGGCGAGGAAGGCGGCGTGCGCGCCGGCAGCGACGACGCCCACACCTGGATCGTCGATCCGCTCGATGGCACCACCAATTTCCTCTATGCGTGCCCGCTGTGGGGCGTCAACGTCGCGCTCGCGCGCGAGAATCGCGTGGTGGCCGGCGTGACCTACCTGCCGATGGTGGACGAGACCTACGTCGCCGCGGCAGGGCAGGGCGCCTGGCTCAACGGCCAGCGCCTGCGGGTGTCGTCGCGCGGCGTGCTGGCCGAGGCATTGCTCGCCTGCGGCATTCCCTTCGCCGGCAAGCCCGACCATCCGGTGTTCGCGCGCGAGATGGCGCTGCTCAGCGCCCAGGTCGCCGGCATCCGCCGCACCGGCGCCTGCGCGGTCGACATGGCGTGGGTAGCCGCGGGTCGCTGGGATGCGTACTGGGAACGCGCGGTCAACGCCTGGGACATGGCGCCCGGCGTGATCCTGGTGCAGGAGGCTGGCGGCCTGGCGACCTCGGTGACCGGCGCCGCGCTCGATCTGCATGCAGGCAACATCTGCATCTCCAACGGCGCGCTGCATGCGCGCCTCGTGGACCAGCTCAATCTCGCCCTCGCTGCGGAGCGCCACCCGTGAAGCTCGAGCGCCGTTCGCTGTTGCGCCTGGGCGGCCTTGCCGCGCTGATGGCGTGGTTGCCGCGCTCGATCGCAAAGGCACTGGGTTACCCGCGCGCCCTGCAGGGACCGATGATCGGCGCGCCGGGCCCGCACCATTTCACCGTGTGGGTGCGCACCAGCGGTGCCTTCGAGGTCGTGCTCGAAGTCGCCACCGACCGCGAGTTCCGCCATCCCGTGCCGGGCGCACGCGCCACGGCAAGCGCGGATCCCGCCCACAACTTCTGCGTGACCCTGCGCGCCGAGGGGCTGCAGCCCGACACCGCGTACTGGTACCGGCTCACGTACCAGGGCGAGGACGACCGCCATCTGTTCCTGCCGCTGCGCACCCGCACCGCGCCGGCCGGGCGCGCCGATTTCCGCCTCGCCTTCGGCTCCTGCTGCCGCCTGCAGTACGACCCGGTGCAGCCGATCTGGGACACCGTGCGCGGGCTCGAACCGGATCTCTTCCTGTGGCTGGGCGACAACATCTACGCCGACAGCGACCAGCCGCACGCTCTGGTGGACCAGTACGCGCGTGGCCGCGCGGTCGAGCGCCTTGCGCCCTTCCTGCGCACGACGCCGCAGCTGGCGACCTGGGACGACCATGATTTCGGCTTCAATGGTTCCGACGGCACCAGCCCGGTCAAGGCGGAGTCGCTGGCGGTGTTCAAGGACTTCTGGGCCAACCCCTCCTACGGCGAGGACGGCAACCCGGGCGTGTACTTCAAGCAGAGCTACGGCGGCGTGGACCTTTTCGTCCTCGACGGCCGCTACCACCGCGACCCGACAACGGACCCCGACACGGCGGCCAAGACCATGCTGGGCCCGGTGCAGAAGGCCTGGCTCAAGCGCGAGCTCAAGGCCAGCATCGCGCCCTTCAAGGTGATCGCCGCGGGCGGCGGCTGGTCCTCGGCCGAGAACGAGGACGGTGGCGATTCCTGGGGCGTGTACCTGACCGAGCGCAACGAGATCTTCGACTTCATCCGCGATGAAGCGATCGAAGGCGTGGTCCTCATCTCCGGCGATTCGCACATGGGCGAGCTCAACTGCATCCCGCGCTCGGGGCAGGGCGGCTACGATCTCTACGACCTGTGTTCCTCGCCACTGGCGCAGATGCCGGCGGCCAAGCACACGCGCCAGACACCCGAGATGCGCGTGCGCGACACCTGGACCCGCACCGTCAACGTCGGCGTGATGCACTTCCGGATGCGCGGCGACACCCCGACCTTGAGCTACACCCTGCACGACGTGCTGGGCGAGGCGGTGTGGGAGCCGCTGGTGCTGACGCCCGATGACCTCAAGAACGGCGTGCGCAGCTGGGACCGCCTCGCCGATCCGCTCGAGCTCGAGCGCCTGGAGCGCTTCAAGCAGGGCAAGGGCTACTACGGCTACGATCCGGGGCCCGACTGGCCTAACCGCCCGTACTACGACGCAGAGTAAGCAGGAACTGCAGCGGCACGCGATGCTCGCGCCGCTCGCGTCCAGCCAGCGGCTCTTCCGAACGCGGGCCGTCGTAGAGCGACCGATCCTCGCCGATGTCGCGGCCGAACAGCTCGCTCGCCTCCGCGCGCAGGCGCCAGCCGTCGCCGAAGCGGCGCTCGAGGTACATGCTCCACGCCTCGCCCTCGCGCTCGCGGGCAACCTCGTCGAAGCGATAGCTGGTCTCGACTTCGGCCAGGGTCAGGCTCAGCCCCCACGCGAGCCGCCGCGCCGGCAGGGTCTGGCTCAGGCTGAAATCGCCCTCGCGCGGGGCCTCGTCGGAGATGCCGCGCGTGGCGCCGGTGGTCGGATCGGTCACCTCGCTGCGCCGCCACGACACGGTCGAGGCGAAACGCATGCCGCGCAGTCCCAGGCGATCGAGCGAGGCCGACAACTCCACGCTCGCGGTGTCGCGCGTGCCGTCGCCGATGTTGCCGGGTGCGTCGAAAGTCTCGCCGTCGGCACTGATCGGCACGCGATCGACCACGTCGTCGATGGCCTCGTGCGCCAGCGTCACCACCAGCGCGCCGTCGTCCCAGAAGCTGCGTTCCCAGCTCGCGGCGAGGCGCCAGGTCTGGTCCGGCTCGAGCTCGGCGTTGCCGGCGCTGACCACGCCGGTGTCGAGCGCGGCCGAGGCGACGAAGTCCTCGAAGTCGAGCTGGCCCACCGTGCGCGCGAGCGAGGCGCGGAAGCGATCCTGCGCGCGCGCCTGCCAGCTCACCGCGACACGCGGCTTGGGGTAGAGGAAATCGCGTCGCAGCGGGCTGTCGCCACTCTGGCGGATCTGCGAGCCCTCGACCGCGAAGGCGCCATCGACGGTCCAGTCCGCGCGCGGCTGCCAGGTCGCGCCCAGCGAGGCCTCGGCGCGGTGCTCGCGCAGGGTGACGTCGGAGCCAGGCACCTCCACCGGCATCCCGTCCTCGCTCAGCTGCGCGGTGCTGTCGAGGAAGTTGTACGCGCCCTCGAGACCGGCCACCACGGTCAGCGTGTCGGAGCGCTCCTGCACCCAGTCGGCGCGGGCCAGGCTCTCGCCGCTGTCGGTGTCCTCGGCGAAGCGCTCGTCGCCCGAACCGTCGCGCTCGGTCGAGAGCAGTTCGAGCCAGCCCAGTTGCTGGCTCGCCATCAGTTCCAGCGTGGTGCGCGGGCCGAGCGCGCGCTGGTAGCGCGCGCCGAACTCCGCGTCACGGTAGTCCTGGTCCTCGCGCACGCGCTCGGTCGCGGGCGCTGGCGCGCGGTAGAGGGTCTCGATCGACTGTCGGTCGCGCTGGCTGCGCAGGGCCCCGTCGAGCCTGAACTCGCCGGCCCCGGCCGGCCGGCGCCACGCGCCGCTGGCGGCGACCTCATCGAGCGTGCGCTGGGTCGAGGTCTGCGCGTCCTCGAGCGGCGCACCATCCGCGGTCTCGCTGCGCAGCGAGCCGGCGCCGCTGTCGTCGTCGAGTTCCGGCGTGGCGGCCAGCGCCAGTTCGAGCGCGCGCCCGTCGCGGCGCCGGCCGAATTCGAGCGCCACGCGCGGCCGCAGCCAGTCCTCGGCCATGGCCACGCCGGCTTCCAGCGCCACCGGCGAACGGTCGGCGGTCCGCCGCACCACGTTGACGACCACCGCGTGCCCGGCCATCTCGATCCCGCCGCTGCCCCCGCGGATGCGCTCGATGCGCGCTACCGACGCGGCCGGAATGCGGCGCAGCAACTCCTCCAGGTCGTCGCGCTTGCTGGCCGGGTGGGCGCCGTCGATCAGCACGTTGCCCTGCGCGCCGACATAGCCGCGCACCTCCGGGTCGGCCCCGACCAGGACGAAGCCGGGCACGCGTTGCACCATGTCGAGCGCGTTCACCGGCGCGGCCGCCGCGAAGGCCTGTGGCTCGTACACCGTGAGGTCGGCGTCGGGCACGTCGCCGGCGTGCGCCGCCGCGGCCAGCAACAGGCCGAGCAGCAGGGCGGCGGGACTGGCGAGTCGGGGCATGCGCGACGGATTCCGCAGGGGATCGCGCATCGTAGGCGCGCATCGCTGACGCTGGCATGTGCGCGGTCGTCAGCGTAATGTCAGGCGCGGCGCGGCACGATGGCTCGCATGAAAACCCCATCCACGAGGTTCCAGGCCCGGACCGCGCCGCGTCGCGCCGCCGCTCCGGCGTTCGCCATCCTCGTCGCCCTGGCGCTCGCGCTCCCGGCCACCGCGCCGGCGCGCGACCGCGATGACCAGGTCGAGGCCCTGGCATTGCTCCAGCGCGGCGAGATCCTGCCCCTGGCCAGCGTCCTGCCGATCGTGCAGCAGAACGTGCCCGGCGACGTCATCGAGGTCGAGCTCGACCACGACGACGACCATGGCTGGGAATACGAGGTCAAGGTCCTGACTGCGAACGGGCGCGTGCGCGAGGTCAAGCTCGACGCCCGCAGCGGCATGGTGCGCAAGATCGAGGACGATTGATGCGTTGCCTCGTCGTCGAGGACGACCCCGACATCCAGGCCGACATCCGCCGCGCGCTCGAGGCCGCGGGCTTCGTGATCGACGTGGCCGGCGACGGCGAGGCGGCCTGGTACGGCGGCGACACCGGCGACTACGACGCGGCAGTGCTCGACCTCGGCCTGCCGCGCCTCGATGGCCTTTCGGTGCTGCGGCGCTGGCGCACGGCGGGCCGCGCGTTCCCGGTGATCGTGGTCTCGGCGCGCGGCGACTGGACCGAAAAGGTCGAGGGCATCGAGGCCGGCGCCGACGACTACCTGGCGAAACCCTTCGAGATGGGCGAACTGGTCGCGCGCGTGCGCGCGCTGGTGCGCCGCGGGGCCGGGCGCCTCACGCCGATGGTCGAGATCGGCCGCCTGCGCCTGGACACCGCGCGCATGAGCGCGACCTTCGACGGCGCGCCGGCGAAGCTCTCGCCGCTCGAATTCCGCCTGCTCGACTACCTCGCCCACCAGCCCGGGCGCGTGGTCTCGGCCGGCGAACTGGCCGAGCACCTCTATGGCGCGGTCGAGGAGCGCGACGCCAACGCGATCGAGGCCGTGGTCGCGCGCCTGCGGCGCAAGTTCGGCCCCGACATCGTCGGCACGCGGCGCGGCTTCGGCTACGTGCTGGAGCCCGCGGGGTGATCGCGGGCTCGTTGCGCTGGCGCCTGCTGCTGGCCGCCGCCGCCGCGATCCTGCTCGCGCTGGCGGTGGCCTGGGTGTTCATGACCCTGTTGTTCGAGTGGCACCTGTTGCGCCGGCTCGAGAGCGAGATGACGCGCGATGGCGCGCGCCTCGCCGCGGCGCTCTCGATCGGCGCCGACGGCGCGCCACGGGTGGCGCAGGCGCCCGCCGACTCGCGCCTCGACACCCCGGCCGGCGGCTACTACTGGCAGGCTTCGAGTCCCGGTGGCGTGGTGCGCTCGCGCTCGCTGTGGGACGCGGAGCTGGCGCGGGTCGAGGACGCGCCGCTGGACCAATGGCGCCGGCGCCAGGCCAGCGGTCCCTTCGGCCAGTCGCTGGTCGTGGTCGAGCGGCGGATCCGGCCCGATGCCGGTGGCGCGGCGGTGCTGGTGCAGCTGGCCCAGGACGACGCGCCCGTGCGCGCGGCGCGCGCCGAGTTCGGCCGCGAGCTGGCGGCGTTCCTGCTGCTGCTGTGGCTGGTGTTGCTCGGCGCGGCCTGGTTGCAGGTGCGCCTGGGCCTGGCGCCGCTGGCGCGCGTGGGGCGCGATCTCGCGGCCCTGCGCGACAACGCGGTCGCGCGGCTGCCCGACCCGCCATTGCGCGAGATCCAGCCGCTGGCGGATGCGATCAACGCCCTGGCCGACGCGCGCGGCGAGGAGCTGGCGCGCGCGCGGCGCCGTGCCGCCGATCTCGCGCACAGCCTCAAGACCCCGCTGGCCGCGATGGCCGCGCAGAGCCGCCGCGCGCGCGAGCAGGGCGCCGCGCAGGCTGCGGACGGGCTCGATCGCGCGATCGACGCCGTGCACCGCACCGTCGAGGCCGAACTCGCGCGCGCGCGCATCGCGAGTGTCCGCCGCGACTCTGGCGGGCAGGCGCCGGCGCGTGCCGCTGTCGAGCGCCTGGTCAACGTGCTCGAACATACCGACCGCGGCGGCGAGCTCGCGTTCATGATCGAGATCCCGGCCGGATTGCAATTGCCGCTGCATCCCGAGGACCTGTCCGAGTTGCTGGGCCCGGTGCTGGAGAACGCCGTGCGCTACGCGCGGCGCCAGGTCCGCATCGCCAGTGCGGAGGAAGCCGGCGCCAGCCGACTGTGGATCGAGGACGATGGTCCGGGCATCGATGCGGCGCTGGCGGGCGACGCGCTGGTCCGCGGTGCGCGCCTGGATGAAGCCGGGCCCGGCACCGGGCTGGGACTCGCGATCGCGGGCGAGCTCGCGCAGGCCACGGGCGGCAGGATCGCGCTCGAGCGTTCCGAGCTCGGCGGTCTCAAGGTGTGCCTGGACTGGAAGCGCAACGGCTGACGGTCGGCACGCCGTGCGTCAGTCCTCCCGCAGGGCCTCGGTCGGCGACACCCGCGCGGTGCGCCGCGCCGGCCACCACGCTGCCAGCAGTGCCAGCGCAGCCAGCCCGATCGGCACCAGGCCGAAGGACCACAGGTCGAAGGTGCGCAACTGGTCGGTGAAGCTCGCCGCCAACCGCGACACCGCGAAGGCCAGCGGCCAGCCGATCGCGAGGCCCAGCGCGACCTGCCGCGCCGCGCCGCGCAGCATCTCGCGCGTGACCCGCCCGACCTGCGCGCCCAGCGCCAGGCGCACGCCGATCTCGCGCCGCCTCTGCACCAGCAGGTAACTGACCAGGCCGTAGAGCCCGATGCAGCTGATGCCCAGCGCGATCCAGCCCAGGGCGGCGGCCACGCGCGAGGCGATCAGGAACGGCAGGCGCTGCACCTTGACCGCACCCAGCATCGGCATCAACTGGCAGTTCTGGGCCGGTTCCGCGCGCACGCAGGCCCGGGTGATGGCGTCGAGCGTGGCCGCGGAGCTGTCGCGCGTGCGCAGGACCAGGCTGCGGATCGCCGGCGATCCGACCGTGGCCGGCAGGTACACCGCGCTGGCATCGAGTCCCTTGACGAACCAGGCGCTGACCACGTCCTCGACCACGCCCACCACTTCGACCCGGCCGGCGCGCAGCGAGCCCAGGTCCTCCTGCGGCGGCAGGTCGAACACGCGGCCGACCGGATCCTGGCCGGGCCACAGGCGCTCCGCCGTGCGCCGGCTGACCACGACCACGGCGGCGCCGGCTTCGTCGGCGGCGCGCAGGCCGCGCCCGCGCAGGCGCTCGAGCCCGAACACCTCGAAGTAGGCTGCATCGACCGCGCGCACGAACAGCGGCTCGGTGCGTCCATCGACGACGGCCGCGGCGCGATGAGGCGAACCCATCAGCGGCGTGCGCGAGGCCAGCGCCACGCGCTCCACCTGCGGCAGCGCCTCGAGCGCATCGACCAGTGTAGGAGTCGGCCGCTCCACGTGCACCGCCACCGTGCGCACCGGATCGAAGCCCAGTTCGGTGCGTTCCACGATGCGCGCATTGCCGGCGATGAGGCTGGCCAGCACCAGCAGCACCACGCTGACCGCGAGCTGCGCCACCATCAGTCCGGCGCGCAGCCGCGAGTCGCCGCCACGCTGCAGGGCGCGCATGTCGGGCTGGGCCGCGCCGCCGCCGCGCCACGGCGCGGTCGCCAGCAGGGCGGGCAGTCCGCCGAAGGCGAGCGCCGCGAACAGCGCCAGCGACACGCCGTAGGCGATCACGTTGGCGTCGATCGCGACCTCGACCAGGTCGTAGCCGAACTCGCCCATCAACCCGAACAGCGCGCCCTGCATCGGCAGCACCAGCAATCGCGCCAGCGCCAGGCCCAGCGCCGCCGCGACCAGGGCCAGCAACACGCACTCGACCATGAGCTGCACCAGCAGCCGGCTGCGCGGCGCGCCCACCGACACCCGCACCGCGAGCTCGCGTTGGCGCGCCGCGAAGCGCGCCAGCACCAGGTTGGCGAGGTTCGCGGCCGCGACCAGCAGCACCAGCGCGAACGCGAGCGCGATCGGCAGGCATGCGCGCAGGATGTCGCGCAGGTCGGAGGCGCGCAGGTAACCGCTGCGATGCTCGACCCGCGCGCCGGCCACGCGCTGCTCCGGCTCGCGTTGCGGGTTGAAGGCGCGCGCCCGTGCATCGAGCGCCGCCGCCGCCTGCGCCGCGCTGACGCCATCGGCCAGGAATCCACCCAGCTCCAGTCGCAGCGAGTCGTCGACTTCGTCCGGCCGCAGGCGCCGGTAGTCGTGGTCACGCAGCCAGAAGAGCGCGTTGAGCGGCGTGGTGCCGGTGAATTCCGGCGGCGCGATGCCGATCACCGTGTAGGGCCGCGCGGCGATCTCGATCACGCGGCCCAGCGCCGCCGGATCGGCATCGAGCAGGCGTCGCCAGCCCAGGTCGCTCAGCACCACCGTGGCGGACCCGGAATCATCGGGCGCAGTTGAATACAGCCGCCCGCGTGCCGGCGCGATCCCCAGGAGCTCGAAGTAGTTGGCCGAAACCGCTTCGCCGCTGGCCGAGCGCGTGCCCTCGGCGGTCACCGGCAGGCGGATCTCGCGCATCGAGTACACGCCGGCGAAGCCGGCCGGTGGCTCGGCCACCAGCGCATCGGCCTTGGCCAGCGACCACAGCGCGAGCGTGGACTGTTCGGCGTCCGCCGCCTCGAGCGACACCCAGCGCTGCGGCGCGGCGATCGGCGGCGTGCGCAGGGCGAAGGCGTTGAACAGCGCGAACAGCAGGGCATTGGCCGCGATGGCGCTGCCCAGCACCAGCAGGGCCGTCGCGGCGTATCCCGGGTTGCGGACCAGGCCGCGCAACGCATAGCGCAGGTCGCGCACGAGGTTGTCGATGAAGGTCAGGCCGCGCGCGCGCCGGCACTCGTCGCGCTGCAGCTCGTTCAGGCCGAGCTCGATCCGCGCCAGCCGCCGCGCCGCCGCCGGCTCGAAGCCCTGCGCCACCAGGTCGTCGCTGCGCGCGTGCAGGTGGAAGGCGAACTCCGCATCCATGTCGCGCTCGAAATCGCGGCGCCGCGCCAGCGCGCGCCACCACAGGCGCAGGCGCGCCTTCACGCCAGCACCTCGGCCCGCGTCGCGCCCAGTACCGCGTCCATGGCCTGCACCAGCGCATGCCAGTCGTCCAGGTCCCTGGCCAGTCGCGCCCGCCCGCTGCGCGTCAGGGTGTAGTACTTGGCCTTGCGGTTGTTGTCCGAAAGGCCCCACTCGGCCTCGATCAGGCCCTGGCTCTCGAGCCGGAACAGGGCCGGGTACAGCGCGCCCTGCTCGACCGCGAGCGCGCCGCGCGAGGCGCGCTGGATGCGCAGCAGCAGGCCGTAGCCATGCTCGGCGCCGAGCGATGCGGCCTTGAGCACCAGGAGGTCGAGCGTGCCGGGCAGGAGCGTGGCGGTCGGCATGGGTCACCTAAACGGATTAGGTGAGTAGCTTAGTGCGCTCTCCTAAGCTGTCAAGGAAGGAAGTCATGGCCGGCGCAAGGCCGGACCCGGCCTAGCCGGGTGCGACTGGCCGCGGATTGCGTTCGGCGAAGTCGAGCTGGTGCCAGTAGGGATAGGTCGGCTTCGAGCGGCTGGCGGCATCGAGCGTCGCGACCTGCGCGGGCGTCAGGCTCCAGCCCAGCGCGCCGAGGTTGTCCTTCAACTGCGCTTCGTTGCGCGCGCCGATCACGATGTTGGCGACGCTGGGGCGCTGCAGCAGCCAGTTGAGCGCGACCTGCGGGACGTTGCGGCCGGTCTCCTTCGCGATCGCGTCGAGCGCATCGACCACCGTGTAGAGATGCTCGTCGTCGACTTGCGGCCCGACCGCGCCGCCGCCCTGCTGGATGCGGCCCTCGGTGGGCGCCCGGCCGCGACGGATCTTGCCGGTGAGGCGGCCCCAGCCCAGCGGGCTCCAGACCATCGTGCCCAGGCCTTGGTCGAGCGCGAGCGGCATCAGCTCCCACTCGTAGTCGCGCCCGATCAGCGAGTAGTAGCCCTGGTAGGCGACGTAGCGGCCCAATCCGTACCGCTCCGAAGCCGCGATCGACTTCATCACGTGCCAGCCGGAGAAGTTGGAGCAGCCGATGTAGCGGATCTTGCCGCTGCGGGTCAGGTCATCGAGCGCGCCGAGGGTTTCCTCGACCGGCGTGAGCGCATCGAAGCCGTGCATGAAGTAGAGGTCGATGTGCTCGGTGCCCAGGCGCTTCAGGCTGGCCTCGCAGGCGCGCACCAGGTGGAAGCGCGAAGAGCCCTTGTCGTTGGGACCCGGACCCATCGCGAACGAGGCCTTGGTCGAGATCAGCACCTCGTCGCGGCGACCCTTGAGCGCCTGGCCCAGGATGGTTTCCGACGCGCCCGCCGAGTAGATGTCGGCCGTGTCGAAGAAATTGAGCCCGGCCTCGAGGCACAGGTCGACCAGGCGCGTGGCCTCCTGGACGTCGCTGTTGCCCCAGGTGCTGAACAGCTTGCCGGCCCCGCCGAAGGTGCCGGTGCCGAAGCTCAGCACCGGGACCTTGAGGCCGGAGCGACCCAGCAGTCTGTGTTCCATTCGCCTTCCTCGTCGATCGCGGTTGCCGCCATGGTGGGGACGCGATCGCGGCAGCGCAATACCGGCGCGCGATGCGCCAGATGCCAACCATCCCCCGATGGGTTCAATCGTGCCGCAGCGCCGCCATCGGATCGATCCGCCCCACGCGCCGCACCGGGAGCCAGCTGGCCAGCAGCGCGACCACCGCGAGCACCCCGCAAGCGGCGGCCAGGACCGTTGGATCGTGGCCCTCGAGACCGTACAGCACCGTGCTGGCCGCACGTCCCACGCCCAGCGCCGCCAGCAGGCCCAGCGTGCCGCCGACGAGCGTCATGCGCCCGACCTGGCCCAGCACCATGCGCCGCAGGCGCCTTGGCGCGGCGCCGAGTGCCAGGCGCAATCCGATCTCGCGCGTGCGCTGCGCCAGCATGTAGTTGAGCACGCCGTACAAACCCAATGCCGCGAGCGCCGTGGCCAGTGCGGCGAAGGCCAGGGCCAGCTTGCCGACGAAGCGGTCGGCGCTGAGCAGCACATCGATCTGCTGCGGCATGGTGCGAAGCTCCTCCAGCGGCAGCGAGGCATCGTGCCGCGCGACGGCGGCTTTGGCGGCGCCGAGGATCGCTTCCGGCGCGGCCGCCGTGCGCAGGTAGAACCGCATGCTGCCCAGTGCCCGGTCCTGCCGCCGCGGCAGGAAGAACTGCGGCGGCGTCTCGCCGCGCAGGTCGCTGTACTTGCTGTCGCCGACGAGGCCGACGATCTCGATGTCGAGTTCGGCCTGGTCGCCGAAGGCGATGCGCTTGCCGACCGGGTTCGTACCCAGGCCATAGCGTTCGACGAAGCGGCGGTTGACGATCGCCACTTTGGGCGTGCCGGGCGCATCGCTGCGCTGGAAATCCCGGCCGCTGAGGAGCGGGATGCCCAGCGTGCGGAAGTAGCCCAGCCCGACCAGGTTGTACGGCACGCCACGTTCCTCGGCGGGCAGCGCGGCCTGCCCCTCGATCGACACCGTGCTGCTCCATTCGTCGTGCGCCAGCAGCAGCACCTGCGAGGACGCCACCGAGGTGACGCCCGGGATGGCTGCCAGATCCTCCTCCAGCGTGTCGTAGAGGCGGGTTGCGCGTTCGTGCGTGTAACCGTTGCGCTCGGGCGAGATGCTCAAGGTCAGCACCTGGTCCATCGCCATGCCCAGTTCCACCCGCTGCAGGTTGATGAGGCTGCGCAGGAACAGGCCGGCCAGCACCAGCGAGGCCATCGACACCGCGACCTGCGCGACCGCCAGCACGTTGCGGAAGCGCGCGGCGACGCGCGAGGTGCTGGCGCCGGTCGCGCTGCGCAATACCGCGATCGGCTGCACGTGCGCGAGCTGCAGCGCCGGGAACAGGCCGAACAGGGCCGTGGTCGCCAGCGCCACGGCCGCGGTGAAGCGCAGGGTCGCGCCGTCGAGTCCGACCGTGAAGCTCTCGGCGCCCGACATCGGCAAGGAAGGCGCCAGCAAGGCGATCGTGGCGCCGGCCAGCGGCAGGCTGGCCGCCGCGCCCAGCAGGCCCAGCAACGCCGCCTCCACGCCGAGCTGGCGCAGCAGGCGGGCACGGCTGGCGCCGATCGAAGCCCGCAGCGCGATCTCGCTGGCGCGCGCGGCACCGCGGGCCAGCAGCAGGTTGGCGATGTTGAGGCAGGCCACGACCAGCACCAGCGTGGCCGCGCCGAGCAGCAGCGCCAGCGGCAACGCGGCGTTGCGCGCCGCCGTGCTCTGGCCGCGCGCTCCGGGCGCGAGTTCGACCCGGCGGGCCGCGAACTCCGCCTTCTGCGCGGGATCGAGCGCACTGTTGAGCGGCAATTCGACCTCGCGCACGATCGGACCGTAGATGCCATTGAGGTCGGCCTGCGCACGCGCGATGTCGATGCCGGGCTTGAGGCGCGCGAACAGGTACATCCAGTAGCTGGTGCGATCGGTGGTTTCGTCCGGCGCGCGCCGCAACAGCGCCCAGCGCTGCGTCATCGGCACGAAGGCGTCGGGGCGCACGCCGAAGGTGGTGCCGGCAAAGCCCCGCGGCGCGACCCCGACGATGGTGAGGCCCTGGCCGTTGATGCGCAGCATGCGTCCGATCACGTCGGGTGCTCCACCCAGCGCGCGCTGCCAGTAGTCGTAACCCAGCACCGCGTGCGGGGCGCTGCCCGCCGCGCCATCGTCGGCGGCACCGAGCAGGCGACCCAGCGCGGGCGCGAGGCCAAGCACGCGGAAATAGGCGCCCGAGACCAGGGTCGCGCGGCCCGTGGTCGTGGTGTCGCCGTAGGCGAGGCTGGCGGGAATGCTGGTGTGCGCGGCCAGGCCCTCGAACGGCGTCTGCGCGCGCTCGAGGTCGCGGAACATCGGATAGCTGAAGATGTCCTCGCGCGGCCCGGCCATGTTGGTCGAGGTGTTGCCGGGCTTGGGCCCGGGCGCGCTCAGGTTCACCAGGCGTTCGGGCGCGCCCACCGGCAGCGGGCGCATCACCACCTGGTGGTAGAGCGAATAGATCGCGGTGTTGACCCCAATGCCGAGCGCGAGGCTCGCGACCGCCACCAGCGTGAGCACGGGCCGCGCCAGCAGGCCGCGCAGGCCGTAGCGCACATCGGCAAAGAACGATCCCATGGCTGGCTCCTGGCCGCGCGGACGATGCAACGCGCGAACGCGCGCTTGCCTCGCAGCAAGCAATCGCTATGCCGGTGTGGATCCATGCGCCAAGCCGTTGATTTGGCTCACGCGCGTTCGGCGTCGTTTGCGCGCCACGTTCGATATCGAACGCCGGGCATCGCCAGTGGTGGTGGGCGAGCGAGTCGCCGTTCGACGCGGGGGGGGGGCGGGTGGATACTGCGCTCGATCAGTAGGAGGTGGCCCATGCGCACTGCACTTGGTCTCGCCCTGCTCCTGGGCTCCGCGTCCAGCGTCGCCGAGCCGCTGCCCCTGTTGCCGTACGTCAGCACGGTGTTTGCGGGCGGTAGCGCGCGGCTGTCGCTGCGCCAAGACGAGTGCTACAGCTGGGGCGAGCCCATCATAACGTCGCAGGGCTACCAGTTCGTGGTGATGCAGTCGGTGACCGCAATCCTTGGTTGTACGTCCGGCAGCGTCCGCAACGAGACCATCCTTTTCGCCAGCAGCATTGCGCTCGGCACGTACCGACTGACCTACGCGCCAATGCCCATTGGCTTCGGCCCCATGCCTGGGTGGGTCGAGGAGTTCCAGGTACGGTCCGCTTCGACGGGCAAGTCCCTGCAGATCGAGCCAGCGAATCCGCTCGCCATGGAGCCGATCGACGCCTACTTCACGATCGCCGGGGGATGCGAATGGGTGACCGGCTTTCGCATCGTCGACAACGCGCTGCGGGTCGAGCTCGCCAGCGACTTCAGTTCGCCAATGAATTGCGATGGCATCGAGACGGCGGGGTTGACGATCGGCGCCTTCCCGCCGGGCAACTACCGCCTCGAACTCGCGCGCCCGGTGGGCGAGGGCGGTGCGGTGGTCGCGAGCAACGAGTTCGTGGTGCGCCCTGCCGAAGCACCGAGCGCTTTCCGCCAGATCTGGCCGGATCGATCGGGCCTCTGGTACAGCCCACAGGACGACCCGCGCACCGGCATGTCGCTCGTCCACGCCGCCGATCCGGCCGGTCGCTCGGCACTCACGGGCATCTGGTATCGCTACGACGCCACCGGCCGGGCCGTCTGGTACATCATCGAGGCCAGCGGCGGCACCGGCTACAGCTATCGCGGCAACGTGTACGAGTACGCAGCTACCAATCCAACCGCTCCCGCCTGGCAGCGCCAGGTGGATGCCACGCCCGTCGGCACCATCCAGATTTCCTTCGGTTCATGGCAGGACCGCCACACGCGCGTCGACGCGGTCGTCAACGGCCAGGCGCAGGTGTTCCAGATCGAACGCTTGCGCTGGCAGCGCAGCGCCTGGATTGGCATCGCGCCGCCTTGAGCGCGTCTGGATACGCTGCGCGGCGCTGCGACTCGTCGGAATTGGTGGGCCTGCCAGGACTCGAACCTGGAACCACGAGATTATGAGTCTCTTGCTCTAACCATTGAGCTACAGGCCCCGCGAAACGAGAGTCTAGGGCGACGGCGACCCGGCGGGTATCGCCGCATCCGGCAACGGCCGCGCATCGACCAGCCAGCGGCGGTCGATGACGCTCGCGGTGCCGCGCTCATCGACTGCGGTGAGGCTCATCGGCAGGCGCGCGCGGCCGGGTGGCCACGGCGGCTTCTCGCGCGCGGCGAAGCCAAGGGCCGCCGAGCCGCGCGCGAGCGGATAGATCCCCGCCACCACCGGGTCCGGCGCGGTCGGCAGTGCAATTGGCTCGCTATCGCCGAAGCGCAGCTCGAGGCGCACCAGCGGTACCGGCGACAGCACCCAGCCTTCGATCGCCAGCAGGTCGCCCTCGACGCGTTCGTCCACCGGCTGGTTGAGCACGCCCACCGCCAGCGGCAGGCGCAGGGCCGCGTGCCCGAGGCCGAAAGCGATACCCAGCGCGGCTGCGAGGCCGAGTGCGCGCAGCGGCAGCGCGCGTCGATCCGCGAACAGCCGCGCGAGCGCCAGCAGCCACGCGGCCAGCGCGGCGTTCGCGGCCAGGTGCAGGTGCCGCGCCAGTTCGCTGTAACCGTCGCCGAGCACCGAGGAGGCCCAACCCAGCGCCACGATCGCGCCGCAGGCGGCCAGCAGCGCGTCGAAGGCCAGCGCGATCTCGAGCGGGCGTCGCGGCGGGAACAACAGGCGCACCCCGGCACCGAGCCCGAGCAGCACGGGCAGCAACCACAGCACGGCGTGGAAGCGGAAACCGCGCGGCGCCAGCGCATCGGCGATGCTGGCGTGCAGGCCCAGTGGGCCGGGCGCCAGGCGCGCGTGGTGGCCGCCGGCCAGTTCGCCCACGTAGGGAATCCGCCACGGCGTCGACATCCCGAGGCCGCGGGCGAAGGCCACGGCCAGCGTGCGCGGTTCGGTGGCGAGCACGCGTGCCAGGCGGCCCGGGCCCACCGCGGCGATCGACGGGCACTCGGCCAGCGCATCGCGTCCGCGCCGCAGATACCAGTTGGTGTGGACCAGTTCGTCGCAGGCGGGTTCCAATCCCAGGCGCTCGCGTAGCGCGACCGGATCGCGCGCCGCCGGCAGCACCGCGCCGAACACCGTGTCGATGCGGTTGGCGTGGCCCAGCGTCGGGTGGCGCGACTGGATCGTCACCGCCAGCGCGATGCAGCCCAGCGCGACGGCGAGGCAGGCCAGCAGCGCACCGCGCGCCGGCAGCCGGCGCGCGCGCCGCACCAGCCACGCACTCGCCACGAAGACCAGCGGCAACAGCAGGTGCTGCACGCGCGCCGCGCCCAGCAGCGCGCTGCCGGCGATCAGCGCCAGCCACGCGCCGCGGCTGGGCCGCGGTTCCAGCGCCAGCACCGCGAGGCCGAGCAGCGCCCACCAGGCGCCGAGCAGGGCCGGCGCCTCGGTGTAGAGCGTTGCGTACCACAGGGTGTTGAAAGGATCGGCCACCAGCAGCGCGAAGGCCAGCGCGTGCAGCAGCAGGGCGCCGGCGCGCGCGCGCAGCCGCCACGCGCCCCAGGCCGCGATGGCGAGCGCGAGCGCGGCGTACAGTGCAGCCAGTCGTCGCAGCGAGTACGCGCCTGGATCGGGATCGTGCAACGCGCGCAGCACGCGATCGGCGCCGAGCGCGAGCTGCGTCAGCGCGACCGCGCTCGACGGATAGCAGTTGGCGGGGTCGCGCGCGCCGCGCAGGTAGCGCGCGACCGGCGCCTGCGGATGCGCGGCGCGTTGCTGCGCCGCATCCGCCAGGTCCGGCCACAGGCCCAGGCAAGCCGAACTGCGCAGCATGTCGAACTGGTTGGCGTAGCCGGCCAGCGGTTCGTGCGCCACCAGCGTGAGCAGGCGCGCGGCGCCCAGCAGCAGCAACACCCAGGCCAGCGTGCGCAGCGCGGCGCCGCCGCGCGCCGGGCGCAGCGGCGCGCCGATCACAGCGCGACCACGAACACGCCGGCCAGCGCGACCGCGGTGAGCAGGCTGGCCGGATCACGCAGCGCGTACAGGATCGGGTCGCCGCGCAGCGCGCCGCGACCGGCCAGGGTCCAGACCCGACCGAGCCAGTACAGCAGGATCGGACAGGCCAGCCAGATCCAGGCCGGGCGCGCGTACAACACGCGCACGTCGGCGCTCTGCACGTA
>Ga0209477_1000338_pt1 | contig 28695 bp, 24 predicted proteins | sample KloWWTupernatant_FD_187180 | JGI IMG/M metagenome (GOLD analysis project Ga0209477, IMG submission 187180) | Active sludge microbial communities from Klosterneuburg, Austria, studying microevolution and ecology of nitrifiers - Klosterneuburg... | ecosystem: Engineered > WWTP > Aerobic digester >...
GGTGCGGCGACCAGGACTGGCTGGCGGCCCAGCTCCCCAGCAGGCGGAGTGCGTCGGTGGTCGGAGACGCCGGCTCGGCCGTGTAGATCAGGAACTGCAGGCCGGGGTCTTCGGTGACTTCGAGCCCTTCGTAGGTGAAGGTCAGGTCGCCGACGACGGGATGGTGGAAGTGCTTGACGCCACTGCCGTGCCGGCGGACGTTGTGGGCCCCCCAGCGGGTTCGGAAGTCGTCGCAGCGGGTGGAGAGCTCACCGATGAGGTCGTGGAGCCCCTTGTCGTGGGGGTCGCGTCCGGCCTCGGTTCGAAGGATCGCCACGGTGACGTCCGCGGCGGCCGCCCAGTCCGGGTAGAAGCTGCGGGCGGTGTCGTCAATGAAGGTGTAGCGGGCGATGTTGGGCACTCCGTCGCCCATCGCGTACAGGTCGTGGTAGAACGCCCGTCCCAGCAGATTGGTGGCCAGCACGTCCATGCGTCCGTTGCGGATCAATGCCGGGCAGGCGGTGATCGCGTCGAGCGCCGCCTGTAGGCCCGGACGAACGCTGCCCGATCGCGATGCCCGGCTACGTCGCTGCACCACGGACCTGTTGTTGGCGGCGCGGGCCAGATCGAACAGATGTGACCGTTCGGCTTCGTCCAGCTGAAGCGCGCGGGCGATCGCCTCCAGCACACCGTCCGAGACGCCAGCGAGCGCGCCCCGCTCGACCCGGGAGTAGTACTCGACGCTGACGTCGGCGAGCATCGCCACCTCGGCACGGCGAAGCCCGGGCACGCGCCGGTTGGCGCCGGCCGCGAGGCCCGCTTGTTGCGGGGTTACCCGGGACCGGCGGGTCATCAGGAACTCCCTGATCTCGCTGCGGTTGTCCACGGCGACAAGGCTACGACGCCCGGACGCGAACAGGGGTACCCCATCAGTGCCTGTCAGACCGCACTGACGAGGTGTTGGCTGGTGACGTGGAGAAGAACCGATCCAGCCAATGGAACGCTGCCGAACTGGCCGCCATTGACGACGCCGACGACCTCAGGATCTCCCCGCTGCGCCCGGACGGGGTCACGTACGGCACGCCGACCTGGATCTGGGCTGTGGTGGTCGACGGCGAGCTCTTCGTGCGCGGCTACAACGGCACGGCGTCCCGCTGGTACGGCGCGGCCATGGCCCGGCCTTCCGGGCGCATTCACGCTGCGGGCAGCGTCCACGATGTGCTGTTCGAGCCGGCGCCGGCCGGCCTTGCGGACGCGATTGATGCGGCCTATCGCACCAAGTACGCCGGCAGTCCCTACCTGCCCCCGATGGTCAGCGACCGGTCGCGCGCCGCGGGCGTCAGGATCCGTCCGGCAGCCCACTGAACCTCTCGAAAGGAATCGACTCATGCAAACACGCGTTCTTGGACAGTGCCTCGAGGTCTCCGCCATCGGGCTGGGCTGCATGACCACCACTGGTGGCTACAGCGACCACCCTGATCGTGACGAGATGATCGCCATGGTCCGTGGCGCGATCGACCTCGGCGTGAACTTCTTCGACACCGCCGAGATCTACGGCCCGCATGCCAATGAGGAACTGGTCGGCGAAGCCCTGGCGCCGATCCGCGACCAGGTGGTCATCGCCACGAAGTTCGCCCAGGACATCGATCCGGTCGAGCGAAAGGGGCGCGGACGGATGCTGCTCCCCGACGAGGTGCCCGTGGCCCTCAACGGCTCGCTGCGCCGTCTCGGCGTGGAGGTGATCGACCTGTACTACCAGCACCGCGTCAATCCCGAGGTACCGATCGAGGAGTTCGCCGGGGTGCTCGGCGAGCTCATCGACGCGGGCAAGATCCGGCACTGGGGCATGTCCGAGGCCGCAGCGGCCACCATCCGCCGGGCGCACGCCGTCACGCCGGTGACGGCGATCCAGAGCGAGTACTCGCTGTGGTGGCGCCGTCCCGAGGAGGGTGTGCTCGACGCGTGCACGGAGCTGGGCATCGGGTTCGTCCCGTTCAGCCCGCTCGGCAAGGGCTTCCTGACCGGCACCGTCGACAGCAACACGACCTTCGAGCAGGGCGGCGACCTGCGTGCCCTCATTCCCCGGTTCGCGCCGGATGCGCTGGCGAAGAACCTCGCGCTCGTCGACGAGGTCAAGAAGGTCGCACAGGCCAAGGGCTGCACCCCTGGCCAGGTCGCGCTGGCCTGGCTGCTGGCGCAGAAGCCCTGGATCGTCCCGATCCCCGGCACCACGAAGCCCCACCGCCTCGCCGAGAACGCCGCAGCCGCCGACATTGCGCTCTCCTCTGATGAGGTGGCCGCACTGACCGCGGCGTCCGACGCTATCGAGATCGAGGGCGGGCGCTATCCCGACTTCCTGGAGGCTCAGACCAACCTGTGAGAGGGCTAACGGGAGGCGGGTCGCCCTGGTGAGGAGTGCCAGGACAGGGCACCCCAGCTGTGGTTGATCGTCTCTAGGGTGAGCCACATGGCACCGACCGACCACGAACCGCACACCGCAGCCGAGCTCGTCGAGGGCATCGACCCGCTGGCCGTGGAGGGTCTCGTGGACGAGGCGGAGGAACTGGCGCAGGAGGAAGGCCTACCCGATGCCCCCCACGCGGGCATCGTGATCACGATCGCCTCGATGGGGTTCTTCCTGATCACCCTGGACATCTCAATCGTCAACGTCGCGCTGGCGCGCATCCGGGCCGAACTCGGTGGGGATATCACCGGGCAGCAGTGGATCATCGACGGCTACACGCTGCTGTTCGCCGCCCTGCTGCTGTTCGCCGGGAACCTGTCGGACCGGATCGGGGCGAAGCGTGCGCTGGCGGTCGGAATCGCGATCTTCACGATCACCTCGGCCGCCTGCGCAATGGCCCCGAGCACCGCGCTGCTGATTGCGGCCCGCTGCGCGCAGGGGGCGGGGGCTGCGATCATGCTGCCCGCCTCGATGGCGCTGGTCCGGGAGGCCTTCCCCGATCCCGGACGCCGCGCCCGCGCGCTCGGAGTGTGGGCGGTCGGCGGTGCCGTCGCCGGCCTGGTCGGGCAGCCTCTGGGAGGCCTGCTCACCACGTACAACTGGCGCTGGGTCTTCATGATCAACCTGCCGGTCTGTGCGGCGATGCTCATTTTCATCGCATGGGTCTCGACGTCGCCGAAGCGTCCCCAGCCGTTCGACTGGCTCGGACAGGTGCTGGCGGTCGTCGGCCTGGCCAGCCTCGTGTGGGGCCTCATCGATGGCGGCCACGGCGGCTTCGGCACTGGGCCAGTGGCTATGTCCCTCGTCTTGGCCGTGGTCTCGCTGACCGGGTTCGTCCTCGCCCAGTCGCGCGTGCCGCACCCGATGATGCCGCTCGACCTGTTCCATGCCCATGGCTTCCGGATCGCGCTGCCGGTTGGCTTCGCATTCATGGTCGGGAACTTCGGCAACGTGTTCGTGATCGCCCTCTACTTGCAGCAGCACCTGGGGTTGCCCCCGCTCAACGCGGGACTGGTCTTCCTGCCGCCGGCGTTCTTCGCGATCGCCGGCAACCTGGCCAGCGGCTTCGTCACCAACCGGTTCGGCGCGCGCATACCGGTCGTCGCCGGCCTACTGTCGATGGTCGTCGGCCTGGTCGCTCTGGTCTTCACGGCGCCGCTCGGCCTGCCCTGGCTGATGGCGATCTGCATCATCCCGATCGGCGCCGGCGGATCGCTGGCCATGCCCTCGGTGACCAGCGTCGTCCTCGAGGGCGTCCCAGCCCACCAGGCCGGCACGGCCAGCGCCGTGTTCAACACGTTCCGCCAGGTCGGTGGTGCGGTGGCGATCGCAGTGTTCGGGGCCCTCATAGCCGATCCCGAGCAGATCGACCGGGGCCTGCGGCTCAGCTTGGGCATCGCCGCGGCGCTGATCCTCCTCGCGGCACTCAACAGCCTGCGGATCCGGCCGAGGGTCGAAGCCTCGGCCTGACCCGTCCGACGACGGTCCCTATGCGGTCGGCCCCATCACGGCATGGGTCTGGTCGATATCGGGACGCAGGTGCCCGCCCTGCTTCGCCCGCTTGGTGATGGCCACGACCTTCGGAACCACGTTCGACCGGCTCCAGTCGTGGCGGGCAGCAGTGATGCGATCCTCACCGAGGATTTGCGCCAGCCTGCGATCGCTGAGCTGGAGCTTCAAGACCGCCTCCAGGTAGTCGATAAGTCCGCCACGGGGTCGGCCAGGGCCCCGGTTGGAGCGCGCGCTGATGCTGAGGACACGATAAGGGCACGAACGCGAATTCTGCGAGGGACAACCTGCCCCTGACTAGGGGAGATAGGTTGTGGAGCTAACGGGATTCGAACCCGTGGCCTCTTCCATGCCATGGAAGCGCGCTACCAACTGCGCCATAGCCCCATGTCCCGTAGGACGGTTCCCTACCCTACCTAGTCGGGCGGGGGTTTGTGAAATCGGCCGGGTGGACGTCCTTGCAGGTGCCAGATCACCCGATGGACGGTGATCAGCAGGGCCAGCCAGGCTACGCCGAACAGCCAAGCGAAGACCACGTCGGTGAACCAGTGATGACCGAGGAACACCCGGCTCAACCCCATCGGAATCGCCCACAGGAGCGCTGCCAACACGGCCAGCCCGCGCACCCACAGAGTCCGGCTCAGCCACACCACCAAGTACGCCAGCATGCCTGCCACCACCGTGCTGTTCAGCGTGTGGCCGGACGGGAACGAGAAACTCTCCTCGTACGGCGGCACCGCCTCTGCCAGTGGCGGACGGTTGCGCGCGATCATCGCCTTGCTCACGATCGTGAACGTCACCGACCCAGCGGAGGCGACCAGCATCAGCACCCACGCCGTCCGTCGCCGCCAGCGCCACCAGATCAGGCTCGTCAGCGTCAATCCCAGAACCACCATGGGCGCCGTCTTGCCAAGGTTGGTGAACGCGGTCACCCAGAACTCCGAAGCCGGTGTTCGCGCGCTGAGCGCCCGATCCAGGATCGGTCGGTCGAGCCCGCTCACCCCGTCGGCGTCCACCACCGCGTCGTAGACCCACGCGCTCGCAAGGATCATCGCAGTGAACACCGCGATGCCGACCGCACCCGTGATCAGCAGAGCCCTGTCCACCCGGGTCGCTGCCACCGGCGGGGGAGTCTGCATTCGTCGAGGCTAGCCGAGTGCGGGAATAGCCCGCGTGGTACTCGGGTTCAAAGCGGCAAGGTCATCTACGGAAGAAGGACGCGACATGACGGTTCGATCAGCGCAAGCGCATTGGGAAGGCTCGCTCATCGAGGGCGAGGGCGAGGTCGAGTTCCTCAACTCGACCTTGGGCAGCGTCCCGGTCGACTGGCGGTCGCGCTCGGCGGAGACCGAGGGCCGCACCAGCCCCGAGGAACTGATCGCCGCAGCGCACTCCGCCTGCTACTCGATGGCCCTCTCCCACGCGCTCGCCGGCAACGGCACCCCACCTACCGCGGTCGACACCAGGGCGGACGTTACCTTCGTCGCCGGCCAGGGCATCACGGGCATCGTCTTGACCGTCCGCGCGAGCGTGCCCGGCCTGACCGCTGACCAATTCAGCACGTTCGCCGAGGCGGCCAAGACCGGCTGCCCGGTGTCCGCCGCGCTCACCGGTACCACGATCACTCTGGACGCGGCCCTGGTCTAGCCCGGTTTCCACCACGGACGCGGACCCCTGCAGCCTTACCTGAGATTCTGCTCAGATTCTTCAAACAGGTATTGGGACTCTTTGGCATGCGCGCGATCCTATGAGGAGTCGAGCGGAGGGACTGGTGCCGGTGATGGGTTCGCCGATGCGGCACGCCATCGAGCCGACTCCCGGACGCCTGCGTGGGTTCTTCGGCCGGGTCAGCCGTCGGGTGGTGCTGGTCACCGGCCTCGCCCTGGTCACCGGGCCGCTGGTGTACATCCTGCTGCCGATCCCGTCCGGAGCCGCTCCCGGCACCCCGACCCTTGCAGTGGCTGCCGCACCCCTCATCCAGCCGGTCGTCGCGCCCTCGGCGGCCCTCGTGGGCGGACTCGTCGAGACCGACGACCTGAGCGCCGATCCGATCGGTGTGATCACCGGCACACCAACCTCAGACGTTGACGGACTGATCGGCTGGCCGGTCACCGATCACAGTCCAACGACCGGCTTCGGTTACCGCAGCGATCCCTTCACGCACCGCCAGCGCTGGCACGACGGCGTCGACCTCGGCCAGCCCTGCGGTGACCCCGCCTGGGCCTCGCTGGACGGGACGGTGACCTACGCCGGCTGGGCGGGCGGCTACGGCAACCGGATCATCCTTCGCCACGCGGACCGTGCCGGGCACAGCTTCGAGACCGCCTACAACCACCTGAGCCACATCGACGTCGCCGTCGGTCAAGTGGTGAAGCAGGGTGACACCATCGGGCACATCGGCTCGACCGGCCGCTCCACCGCTTGTCACATGCACTTCGAGGTGATCCTTGACGGTGCCTACGTCGATCCGATGCGCTTCCTTACCGGAGACCAGACCAAGGCCGATCTCAGCCGCCGGGTGGGCAGCTACATGCCGCAGGGGCTCGCGTCCCCGTCCGGCACGACCAGCCCGTCCGGCACGACCAGCCCATCCGCCACCGCAGGCAAGACACCCAAGCCGTCCAGCGCCACGCCGAGCCCGAGCCCGGGCACCACCGTCGCCAGCGCCACCACTGCGTCCGGCACCAGTCCGGACGCAGCCACGCCCGAAGGCGTGACTCCGGCCGACGCCACCAGCGACCCTGGCACTCCGGTCGGCTCGACGCTCACACCGAGCGCCAACAGCCCGACTCCCGAGGCGACCCCGACGCACACTCCGACGCCGACGCCCACTCCGACGCCCACGCCCAGCGCCGAGAGTCCCACCCACGAGTCGCCCGAGCCCTCCACCCCTGACGCGGGCACGCCCGCCCACGAGGCCAGCACCGAGGAGTCCGCGGGGTAGCCAACCGGTACGATGCCCGAGGCTCACGACAGGGGACACCAATGACGGGTACCGAAGAGCAGCCGCTCACGCGCGCACAGCGCCTCGACCGGCTGCCGTTCACCGGCAAGCACGCCAAGTTACTGGTTGGCTCCGGCGTCGGCTGGGCGCTCGATGCGATGGATGTGGGTCTCATCGCCTTCGTCATGGCTGCGCTGCGCAGCGAGTGGCAACTGGACGGCACCACGCTTTCTTGGATCGGTTCGATCGGCTTCGTCGGTATGGCGCTCGGCGCCAGCCTCGGTGGGTTGCTCGCCGACCGCATCGGACGCCGCCAGGTGTTCGCCATCACTCTGCTCATCTACGGCGTCGCCACCGGTGCGTCCGCGCTGGCCACCGGGGTGGCTGCACTCATCGCGCTGCGGTTCGTGGTCGGCCTCGGCCTCGGCGCGGAGCTGCCGGTCGCGTCCACGCTGATCAGCGAGTACGCACCCAAGCGGATCCGGGGCCGGATGGTCGTGGCGCTCGAAGCCTTCTGGGCGCTCGGCTGGCTGGCTGCGGCACTGATCGGCTACCTGTTGATACCGAACGTGCCCGAGGGCTGGCGGTGGGCCCTTGCGATCGGGGTGGTCCCAACCGCTTACGCGGCCGTGGTGCGCTGGGGGTTACCCGAATCGGTGCGGTTCCTCGAACTGAAGGGACGCTTCGACGAGGCCGAGCAGGCTGTCGTCGGCTTCGAGAAAGCCGCCGGCGTCGAGTCGGTACCCAGCCCGAACGAGGTGCCCCACGTGCCGGCGAGCGAACTGTCGATCTGGTCGCCGACGTACCGGCGCCGGACGGCCGCACTCTGGGCGGTCTGGTTCCTGATCAACCTCTCCTACTACGGCGCCTTCACGTGGTTACCCACCCTGTTGGTGGAGCGTGGCTTCCCCCTGGTGAAGTCGTTCGGGTTCACCGTGATCATCACTCTCGCCCAGCTGCCCGGCTACGCGATCGCGGCCTGGCTGATCGAGAAATGGGGGCGACGCAGCACTCTGGCGACCTTCCTGGTCGGCTCGGCCATCTCTGCGACTGCTTTCGGATTCGCAGCCACCGACACCGCGATCATCGTGGCCGGCTGCGCACTTTCCTTCTTCAACCTCGGGGCTTGGGGTGCGCTGTACGCGATCGGTCCGGAGGTGTACTCCACCGGCGTCCGCGGTACGGGGACGGGTGCCGCGGCCGCGTTCGGACGGATCGCGTCCATCCTCGCGCCGCTGAGCGTCCCGATCCTGCTCGGCGGTGGGGGACTGGTGCTGGTTTTCGCGGTCTTCGGGGTCGCCTTCCTTATGGCGGCCGGTGCCGCACTTCTGCTACCCGAGGCCCGCAACCGGCCGTTGGCCTGATCGCCGCGGGCAGACTTGCCCGATGAAACGCGCCGTCGTCGCTGTACTGGCCGCGCTGGTCCTGTGCGGGTGCTCGTTCGGCTCGGCGCAGCCGGCAGGGGTCTCGACAGGCTCGACCCGCGCGCCTGGCTCGACCAACGCAGCGGCGGACTCGACCGACAGACGGGTGCTGGCCACGAAACTGGACGTGCCCTGGGACTTCGCCGCACTTCCGGACGGCGACCTCCTGCTCACTCTCCGCGACCGGGCCGAACTCGTCCGAATCGCGCCCGGAGCCCCACCCGCTCTTGTCGCCCAAGTTGCGGACGTCCGTCCGGGCGGCGAGGGCGGGCTGCTCGGCATCGCCTTGTCGCCGGACTTCGCCACCGACCAGTTGGTGTTCCTGTACTTCACTTCCGCGGACGACAATCGGGTGGTGCGATACCGCTACGACGGCACTCTCGGCGACCCGACCCCGATCCTCACCGGCATCCCCAAGGCCGGCAACCACAACGGGGGACGCTTGCGCTTCGGGCCGGACGGCAATCTCTACATCGGCACCGGAGATGCCGGGCGCACGGAATTGGCGCTGGACTTGGACTCGCTCGGTGGGAAGATCCTGCGGGTGCGTCCTGACGGATCTGTTCCCGAAGACAACCCTTTCGGGAACCCGGTCTACAGCTACGGCCACCGCAACGTGCAAGGCCTCGGTTGGGACGCGTCCGGGCGGTTCTACGCCAGCGAGTTCGGCCAGAACGCCTACGACGAGCTGAATCTGATCGAGCCGGGCGCCAACTACGGCTGGCCGCAGACCGAGGGCGCCACCAACACGGATGGAGTGACCGCACCGCTGCTCGTGTGGACCACCGACGAGGCATCCCCCAGCGGGATCGCAGTCAGTCCGCGAGGTGACGTCTACGTCGCCGCCCTTCGCGGCGAGCGGGTGTGGCACAGCGAGCTAACCGCGGACGGGATGAGCCGTCCGGAGGTCTTCCTCGACGGCTACGGACGCGTCCGCGCAGTCGAGATCGTCGGCGACGAGTTGTACGTGCTCACCAACAACACCGCCCGCGGAACCCCGAGTCGGGACGACGACCAGTTGATCGCCGTCCCCTTGGGGTAGACGTCACATCTCCGGCGACGCACCCCAGATGCGGGCGAGGTAGTCGCGCATCGAACGGTCCGACGAGAAGTATCCGGCCCGCGCCACGTTGAGGATCGCGGACTTCGTCCAGGCCTCGGTGTCGGCGTACTTCTGCTCGACCTCGGCCTGCGCATCCAAGTAGGACTGGTAGTCGGCCAGGGCCATGAAGCGGTCCTCGTAGAGCAGGTTGGACACCACCGGCTCGAAGGCGTGCCGGTCACCATCGGAGAAGGCGCCCGAGGAGATCAGGTCGATCGCGGCCTTCAGCTGCGGATTGGCCTCGTAGTACTGCGTGGGCCGGTAGCCGGATGCGCCCAGCGCGGCGACCGCCGGTTCGGCCATGCCGAACAGGAAGAAGTTGTCGTCGCCCACCAACTGGCGGATCTCGACGTTCGCCCCGTCGTCGGTGCCCACGGTGAGGGCGCCGTTCAAGGCGAACTTCATGTTGCCGGTGCCGGACGCCTCCATGCCGGCAAGGGAGATCTGCTCCGACAGGTCCGCGGCCGGGATGAGCTTCTCGGCCAGGGTCACGTTGTAGTTCGCCGGGAAGGCGACGCTGATCCGTCCGGCCACGCGGGGATCGGTGTTGATCGTCGCGCCCACCTGATTGATCAGGTAGATCGTGTCCTTCGCCATCCGGTAGCCGGGGGCCGCCTTGGCGCCGAACACGACGGTCCGCGGCGTGATGGTCTCCGGATCGACCTTCTCGTTGATCAACTGGTCGTACAGCGTGACCAGGTGCAGCAGTTTCAGCGATTGGCGCTTGTACTCGTGCAGGCGTTTCACCATCACGTCGAGCAGGTGGTGGTCGGGCAGGTCGATGCCGTCCCGGGCGCGCAGCAGGGTGTAGAGCCGGACCTTGTTCTTCTCCTTGGCGTCGCGGAACGCCTGGCGGAACTCCTCATCCTCGGCGTAGGGCTCAAGTTCCTGCAATCGGTCGAGGTTGGTCACCCAGTTCGGCCCCAGCGCGTCCGTGATCAGGCTGGAGAGCCACGGATTCGCCATCTTCAGGAAGCGCCTCGGGGTCACGCCGTTGGTCACGTTCGTGAACTTCTCCGGGAAGAAGCCGGAGAAGTCGGGGAGCACCTTGTCGGCCAGCAACTGCGAGTGCAGCGCAGCCACGCCGTTGACCTTCGTGCCGGCCACGGTGGCCAGGTAGGCCATCCGCACCGAACGGTTCGGGTAATCGGCGACGATCGACATGCGGCGTGCCCGCAGTTCATCGTCCGGGTAGGCCTCGCGAACCTGGGCCAGAAAGTCGTCGTTGATCCGGAAGATGATCTCCATGTGGCGGGGAAGGAGTCGCTCCATGAGCTCGACCGGCCAGACTTCCAGCGCCTCGGGCAACAACGTGTGACAGGTGTACGCGAAGCACTGCTTGGTGATCTCCCAAGCTTCGGTCCACGCGAACTTCTTCTCGTCCACCAGGATGCGCATCAGTTCGGGTACCGCGATCACGGGGTGGGTGTCGTTGAGCTGGAAGACGATCCGCTCGGGCAGGTGATGCAGGTCGAAATCCTGGTCCAGCACATGATCGATGAAGTCCCGGATCGAGCACGCCACGAAGAAGTACTGCTGTTGGAGGCGGAGCTCCTTGCCCTGCGGGGTGGAGTCCTCGGGGTAGAGCACCTTGGAGATGTTCTCGGCGAAGGTCTGCGAGCGGACGGCCTCGGCGTAGTCACCGGAGTTGAAGATGGCCAGGTCGAAAGCCTTGGTGGCCTGGGCGCTCCAAAGCCGCAGCGTGTTCACCCGGCCGTTCTGGTAGCCGGGAACCATGTAGTTGTAGGGCACGCCGAGCACGTTCCAGGACGGTACCCAGCGCTTGCGTTCGGTGCCGTTGTCGTCGTACGTCTCAGTGTGGCCACCGAAATCCACCTGGACGGCGGCCTCGGGGTGCGGGAACTCCCACGGACTGCCGAGTGCGAGCCAGGTGTCGGGTTGCTCGACCTGACGCCCATCGACGAAGGTCTGGCGGAAGATCCCGTACTCGTAGCGAATGCCGTAGCCGATACAGGGGACGCTCATGGTGGCCAGGGAATCGATGAAGCAGGCGGCGAGCCGACCCAGGCCGCCGTTGCCGAGGCCGGGTTCGACCTCCTGGGCGCGCAGGGTGGCCAGGTCGAGGCCACAGGAGGCCATGGCCCGCTCGGCGATCTCGTTGAGGTCCGAGGCCATCAGGGCGTTGCCGAGTTGGCGGCCGAGCAGGTACTCCGCCGACAGGTAGCCGATGACTTTGGCCTTGGTGGTGCGGTTGTGGCGCAGGGTCTCCAGCCAGCGGGCCATCAGGTAGTGGCGGACGGTGCGCGCGAGCGCGAGGTACTGGTCGTTGACGGTGGAACGGGCCAGCGCCACGCCCTGGCCGGTATTGAGTTCGCGAAGGAACTCACGGACGAAGCCGTCGACCGAGAAGGGCGGTGAGGTCACCGGCGCCATGGCGATCGGGTGGGTCGGTGGGAACATGGGGCCGACCCGGTGCAGGTCAGTGCTCGGCGACTCGTCGGCCGGCACTACGGGCGAGCGGTTTTCGTTGACGGTGTCAGCGTTCATTGAGACACCGTAACGCGACCGGGTTACGGTGGCGAAACTCGTCAGGTGCCCAACGTGAACGGGTGGTTCACCACAGTTCTGCCCAGGGCCCGTCGTCGTGGCGAGTCGCGCGGCTCAGCCGATCGGCGAGCGGACTGTCCGCATCCGCTGATTCCGGCGTGACCTGGCCGGTCTGCTTGTCCACCACCTGGTGCCTGCGCGGCTCGAAGTAGCGTCGGTCCTGATCCCGAAGCCACTCCAGCGATCCGCACGACAGGACGTAGCTCTCGGCGTCCTCGAACCACACACCGCTGATTGCGAACGTGCCGCGGCGCCAGCCCGGCCCGTACCGCGCCCACAGGACACGCTGGGCGTCATCGATCGAGCGAATCGCCGCGACATCGGCCTGCGCAGCCATGCTCAGGGCGTCCGCGGGCAGGGCTTCGGCCAGCTGGGCGGGCAATGGCACCGTGTCCGAAAGCGCGCGCAACGCGGCTTCGGAAGGTAACGCTTCCACTGGGATCGCGTAGGTCCGCTCCACAGTGCCGGGCGGCACCTCCCGGCGGATACCCACGGTCGCATGGCTGAACTCGGTGATGGGAAGGGAGCCGCGCCACAAACGTCGGCCGTATTTCTCGATCTCGTACTTGAGCCCGAACCGCGAGACATCCCAGTCCGGCTCGGGCGGGAACGGCTCTTCCAGACAGACCGCAAGCAGGAAACTGGTCACCACTCGTCCACCGGTCGGCGTCATCGTCCACGCCGAAACCTCGTAAGCGGGTCCGGCGTCGGCGGGCCGGCCGCGGTAGACGGCTTCGAAGCGCAGCCGGAACTGGCCCAACACCTCGCCGACTCCCCGTGGCGGTAGCGGAACCCGATCCGGTTTGGTGACGCTGAAGCCGCTGCGTCCGCTGAGCCGCAGTCCGCCTTGATAGGTGGCCATCCGGGCGCCCTCGTCGGTGAGCAGCAGCAGGCAGCTGAACATCCGGTCAGCCCTGCATGCCGGGCACGTGGTCGAGGCCGATATCCAGCACCCGCGCGGAGTGGGTGAGCCAACCCACCGAGATCAGGTCGACGCCGGCCTCGGCCATGGGGACGGCGGTCTCCGGGGTGATGCGTCCGGACGCCTCGGTGATCATTCGGCCGGCAACCATGGCCACCGCCTCGCGCAAGAGATCTGGCGCCATGTTGTCAAGGAGTACCGCGTCCGCGCCCTCTTCGAGCAGTTCGGCGAGTTGGGCGAGTGAGTCGACCTCCACCTCGATCTTCACCAAGTGGCCGACGCCGGCCTTCGCCGCACGGACGGCCGCGGTCACGCCCCCGGCGACCGCGATGTGGTTGTCCTTGATCAGCACGGCGTCGTCCAGCCCGAACCGGTGGTTGCTGCCGCCGCCGGCGCGCACGGCGTGCTTCTGCAGCGCCCGTAGGCCGGGGATGGTCTTGCGGGTGTCGGCGACCGATGCTCCGGTGTGTGCGATGGCGTCGGCGATCTTGGCCGTTCCGGTCGCGACCCCGGACAGGTGGCCGAGGAAGTTCAGGGCCACCCGCTCGCCGCTGAGCAGGCCACGGGCCGGGCCGGACGCCGTCCCGATCACAGTGCCGGGCTGAACGCGGCTGCCGTCGGGGAGCAGGTCGCGGACGCGGATGCGCGGGTCAACAAGTTCCCAGGCCAGCCGGGCGCAATCGGTGCCGGCGATCACTCCGGGCTCGCGTGCGACCAGCCAGACCGTGGCGTGCTGGTCGGGCGAGATGATCGTGTCGGTGGTCAGGTCGCCGGCCCGGCCGAGGTCCTCCAGCAGGGCCGCCCGCACCAGGGGCTCGATGACGATTCTGGGCAGGGATCTCATGCGGTGCCTCCAGGGTTCGCGCCGACCGGTTCATCGGCCAAGGTATGCACATGTTCGGCGATCGGCGAGGTCTCTGGGAAGTCGAGCCGGGTGTGCCCGCCGCGGGACTCCTGCCTGCGCAGCGCGGCTGAGACCAGCAGGTGGCCGACCAGCCCGGCGTCGTGGTGGCGCAGCGGTGCGAGTTCTTCCAGTGCAGCAGTCAAGCCGTCGGCGTCGCGCAGCACACCGGCGGAGCGGCTGACCACCCGGCGCACGTCGTCCACCACCGGGTCGGGGGTCCAGACCGGGTCGATCGGGTAGGTCCGTCCGGTCAACGGTTCGCCCGCGGGAACCCCGACGGCGCGCCAGTGCTGGGCCACCCAGCGTCCGCACACGACGGCTTCGAGAAGTGAGTTGCTGGCCAGCCGGTTGGCGCCGTGCAGGCCGGTGGACGCGACCTCGCCGGCGGCGTACAGGCCGCGGACGGTGCTGCGTCCGTGCAGGTCAACCTGCACTCCGCCCATGTGGTAGTGCGCGGCCGGACGGACGGGGAGCAGGTCCTTGGCAGGGTCGAGGCCGGCCGAGCGGGCTGTGGCGTAGATCGAGCCGAACAACTCGCTGAAGCGCTCGCCGGGGTCGGTGCGGGCGTCCAGGAAGACCCGATGGCCGGCCTGGAGCTGGGCCCACTCTGCACGGGATACGACGTCCCGGGCGGCGAGCGGATTGCGCAGCACCCACTCACCGAGCTCGTTGACCAGGATCGCCCCTTCGCCCCGCACGGCTTCGCTGACCAGCGGCATCGGGTCGATGCCGACATCCAGCGCGGTGGGGTGGAACTGCACCATCTCGATGTCGCGAAGGTCGGCACCGGCGCGGTGGGCGAGCGCAAGGCCCTGGCCACGGGAGGAGAGCGGGTTGGTGGTGTGGCTGAACAGACCCCCGATGCCTCCGGTGGCCAGCAGGACGGTTTCGGTGCGCAGTTCGATCAGGCCGTCCGGGGTACTGACCAGGACGCCGGCCACGCGGTCGCCCTCGGTGAGTACTTCGACCGCGGGGGAGTGGTCCCACAGCGAGACGGACTCCAGGCGCCGCGCGGCGGCCACCACGGTCTCGAGCAGTTCGGCGCCGGTGCGGTCACCGTGCGCGTGCACGATGCGTCTGCGGCTGTGGGCACCTTCGAGACCGAGCCGAAGGGCGCCGTCCGCGGTGCGGTCGAACTGGGCGCCGAGCTCCGCGAGCCAGTCGATCGTCTCGGGGCCGGCCGCGGTGATCCGGCGAACCACATCGGGGTGGCAAAGCCCAGCTCCGGCCGCGAGCGTGTCCTCGGCATGGAGTGCCGGATCGTCGTCCTGGCCGACCGCTGCCGCCACGCCACCCTGCGCCCAGCCGGTGGACGTGCCCGTGCTGACCGCGCCTGCGCTCAGGACGACGCATGGCTTGGGGCTGAGTTCGATGGCTGCGACCAGCCCGGCGAGCCCGGCGCCGACGATCACCGGGCAGCCCGCGTCGACCACCCGGTTCACTTGCTGACCCCTACCGCGAGCATCCGCTCGACCGCCGCGCGGGCCCGGTCGGCGACGTCTTCGGGCACTGTGACCTCGTTGGTCATCGTCTCCAGCGCGTACCGGATCTTGGCCAGCGTGTTCCGTTTCATGTGCGGGCAGAGGTTGCACGGCCGGACGAACTCCAGTTCGGGGAACTGCTGGGCCACGTTGTCGCTCATCGAGCATTCCGTGATCAACGCAACCCTCAGGGGGCGGCGTACTTCAACGAAGTTCAGCATCTGCGCGGTCGAGCCGGCATAGTCGGCCTCGTCCACCACCTCGGGCGGGCATTCGGGGTGGGCCAGCACGGTAACGCCCGGGTAGTCCGCCCGAACCTGTCGGATGTCGGCCGGGGTGAAGCGCTCGTGCACCTCGCAGGCGCCTGGGTGCACGATCACCTCGACCCCGGTCTGTCGGGCGACATTGGCCGCGAGGAAACGGTCCGGGATCATGATCACCTTCGGCACGCCGAGGCTCTCGATCACGCGGACGGCGTTGCCGGAGGTGCAGCAGATGTCGGACTCGGCCTTCACCGCAGCGGACGTGTTCACGTAGGTGACCACCGGCACCCCTGGGTTCGCGGCGCGCAGCGCGCGAACGTCCTCGGGGGTGATCGACTCGGCCAGCGAGCACCCGGACGCCAGGTCGGGGATGAGCACGATCTTGCCCGGGTTCAGCAGTTTGGCCGTTTCGGCCATGAAATGGACGCCGGCGAGCACGATCACGTCGGCTTCGACATCGATGGCCTCGCGGGCGAGGGCGAGCGAGTCGCCAACGATGTCGGACACCCCGTGGAAGATCTCCGGCGTCATGTAGTTGTGGGCGAGGATGACCGCGTTCCGCTCGCGCTTCAGCCGCAGGATGGCTTCGACATCGTCGGTCATGGTGGCCCATTCGACGGCCGGTATCACGTTTGCGACTCGCGAGTAGAGATCGGTTGCAGTCGTTGTGGTCATGGCTCGCGCCCCTTTCGACACCCTTATGCTACATCTGAGCAAAAGCGTCGCAAGGGGTCTTCCCAAAGGGTGGACGCGGGACGGTCAGCGGAGCCGGTCAGCGGGCGCGGGTGGTGGGCAGCTTGGTGCCGGCCGCGTGGCGCTCGGCGAGCACCTGACGCCGGAAGCGGTAGAGGCGGGCGGGGCGTCCGCCGGTGTCGGTGGCGAGGCCTCCGGTCTCCTCCACAAGCGCCTGCTGCTCGATCAGGCGGCGGAAGTTCTGGGTGTGCACCGCACGCCCGGCGAGCGCCTCGACACAGTCCTGCAACTGGCGCAGGGTGAAGGTTTCACTCATCAACTCGAAGACCACCGGTCGATAGCCGATCTTGGCGCGCAGCCGGGCCACGCCGGTGGCCAGCACGCGGCGATGGTCGCCCAGCATGCGCCGGCCGGGGGCGAGTTCCTCGTCCGGGCGACGCCAACCGCCGGGCGACTCCGGCACCAGTCCGGCCTCGTAGAGCAACTCGTAGCGTTGCAGCACCAACTCGGGCTGCCAGGCGTAGCCGTCGAGACCGAAACTGACTGCCACGCGCTGCCTGCGCTCCGCGCGGGGCACGCGCTCAGCGTCCGCCCAGCCTTCCAGGCCGGCGCTCAGGCCAGCGTCGACGGCACCGGACCGGCGATCCTCCCACGGCAGCAGCGAGTACCACGGCCGCCAGCCCCCGATGCCGAGTTCCTCACCCGGGGTGGTGAGACCGAGATAGGACACCGAGATCGGCCGACCGCCCACACCGTCCCGATCAAGGTCGGCGAAGGTGTAGAGCTGCTCCAGGTAGCCGAGCCTGCGTCCGGTCTGCGCCTCCACCCAGGCCCGCGTGGCCGCTTGAAGCGACCGGTGGCTCGGCAAGAGCGGCCCCGACGGCAGGCTGGGCGGGTCACTGAGGGTGAGTACGTTGGGCTGGCCATCGACCATCGCCACGACCACGGCGAGCAACTCGGCGGTCACCGCCTGCCCGGTCATCTGGCCCCCTGTATCGGTTCGGTCGCGATCTTGCGGTCAGGATAGCCACGAAGCGGGGTGCGGCAGGATCTACCGCGGGGTTGTTAGGCTCACCACATGATGCGGGTGTGGAAGACGCTGGCCGGTTTGCTCCTCGCCTTCGGTGTGCTGCTCGCGGCACCGGCCACGGCCCATGCCGATTCCGACGACGATTCGATCAGGGACTACCGGATCACCGCCAACGTCGACGCGTCCGGCACCACTGCGGTGACACTCACGCTCGATTTCGACTTCGGTTCCGATTCGGGCCACGGCCCCTACCTGACTTTCCCGCTGCAGCAGGAGATCGCCGACGATCCCGACCATTGGCGCATGATCGACATCGAGGTGGTCGGAGCCAACAGCCCAAGTGGGGCGAACGCCGAGCTGCAGACGCAGACCGAGGACGGCAACCTGCTGGTTCGCGTGGGCAATGAGAATCAGGTGTTCACCGGTACCCAGACCTACGTGATCTACTACACGATCCGCGGCCTGATCGCCCCCGAGCAGGCGCAGTCGGGTCTCGACGAGTTCAACTGGAACGCCGTCGGCACCGGCTGGGAGGTGCCGATCGACAGCGCGGCGGTCACGGTCAACGGACCGGTCGACGTCACCTCCAGCGCATGTTTCACTGGCTACGGCTTGCTCGATCCCTGCACCGCTGCGCACTCAGCGAAGGAGTCCACCTTCTCGACCACGGGTATCGGCAACGGCACCGGCATGCAGGTGGTCGCCGGGTTCCCCGCAGGCACGTTCACCGGTGCCGAGGCCCGCATCGAACGCCGCCTCACGGTCTGGAACATGTTCCCGGTCACGCCGATCACCGGCGGCGTGACCGCGGCGCTCTCCGCCCTCGGGCTGGCGGCGCTGTTCCGCCGGACGCGCCGCAGCAAGCGCGACCAGGTCTACCTCGGCCTCACTCCAGGGGTCGTGCCCGCGGCCAACCAGGAGGTCAGCGTCGGTTACGACAGCCAGGACGCGCCGGTGGCCGTCCGGTTCAACCCGCCGGACGGCGCCCGTCCGGGGGAACTCGGGACGCTGATGGACGCCACCGCGGACAACTCCGACATCACCGCGACCGTGATCGACCTCGCCGTCCGCGGACACCTGCAGATCACCCAGACCGGCAAGAAGGACTGGACGTTCACCCGACTGGACGGACGCGATGAGCTCGCCGGCTACGAGTCGAGACTGCTGTCGAACCTGTTCTCCGCGGGTCGCAGCGTGACCACCGACGAACTGAAGAAGACCGAACACGCCGACGTGCTCACCGACGCCCGCAACGACCTGCACTCGCGGGTCGCGGGCGAACTGGGGTGGTTCACGAGGAACCCGGCCACGGTCCGCGGGCTGGCGCTCGCCGGCGGGATCGCGCTGATCGTGGTGGGCGCCGGCCTGGGCTTCCTGCTCGGCTTCCTCGGCTGGGGACTGGTCGGTGCGGCCGGCGTGATCGTCGGCCTGGCGGTGATGGCGCTCAACAACCGGTTCGGCAGCCGTACCCCCAATGGGTCGGCGGTGCTCGCGCAGACCAAGGGGTTCGAGCTCTACCTGCGCACGGCGGAGGCCGAGCAGATCAAGTTCGAGGAGGGCATCGACGTGTTCTCGCGCTACCTGCCCTACGCGATCATGTTCGGCGTGGCCGAGCGCTGGACGAAGGTCTTCGAGGAACTGGCCGCGTCCGGGCGCTACACCTTCGACACCTACTGGTACGTGGGGTACGGCTACGGCAACGGGTTCAACGCACACAACTTCGCGTCGTCCATGAATGGGCTGGCGAACACCATGTCGAGTTCGATGCAGGCTGCCACCGCGGCGACCAGCGGCGGGTCCGGCTTCTCCGGCGGTGGCGGTTTCGGCGGTGGCGGTGGCGGTGGCTGGTGATCCGTCTCCGGTGGACGCCCGGAGCGTCCCGCGGATCGGCGCTCGGGCCTGGGCGATCAGCCCGAGGGTGCTTCTGCTGAGCGTCTTGGTCGCGGTGTTCCTGCTGGTTCCGCTCGTTTCCGGTTACCTGTTGGCCGGCCCCAGCGCCGCGATCGCGATCGGCATGGGCTACGTCGCTCTCGCCCGTCCGGCTTTCAGCCTGCCGCCCGCGCACGCACTGGCGCTCGCGATTCCCGCGACCATGGCCGGGGCAGTGGCGGTAGCCGTGCGTTCTGAACCGGTGGCTGCGGCCTGCTTCGTCGCGTTGTGCTGCCTTCTGGTTGCGCCCGTGAACCAACTTCACGACGGGCTGCTGGCCGGCGTCCCCTCGTTGGCGGCGGTGCTCGTCGCCGTTCCGGGCAGCTACGATCCGGGCTGGACGGCCGTGGCGATCTTGGTGGGCTGCGGGACTCTGGTGCTGGTGGCCACCCGCGCACCGCGGACGCGTCCTCCGTCCGGCATTCCGCAGCTCCGCGCCTGGCGGCACGCCACGGTGATGGCACTCGCGGCCGGTGGCGTGGTGTACGCGGTGGCAGCCCTGCAGGTACCGCACGGCTACTGGATAGCTCTCACACTCACGATCGTGCTGCGTCCGTTCGACGACCAGACCTGGAGCCGGTCGTGGCAGCGCATCGTCGGCACCCTCGCCGGGGTGGTGCTGGCTCTCCTGCTGGCCGCGCTGTTGCCGCTGTGGGCGATGGCGATCGCCCTTGGCGTCTGTCTGGTGCTCACGCTCGCCTACACGGTGCAGGACGACTACGTGCGCCAGGTCATGTTCCTGACTCCGACGGTGGTCCTGCTCGCAGCGCCGTCCGGCGTCGGCGTGATCGCGTCCGAGCGTGCGGTCGCCACGATTGTGGGCGCGCTGCTGGCCACGGCGGTCGCGCTGCTGCTGGCGTGGTACGAGAAGCGGAAGGCCAAGACGGTGGAGGTCTCTTGAGATCGATGTTCCTGGACGACGTCCCGGTCTGGGCGGTCGCCGCTGCGCTGCCCGTGGTGCTGCTCGTGGCATGGGCGTTCGGCTCGGTTGCGCGCTGGCTGCTCCGGGGACGAGCGCAGCTGGGGGTGGCCACCTCGATCGTGATCTCGGTGCTCGGCACGTCCCTCGGCCTGCTCATCGCCGGGTGGCTGAACCCCGACATCGGACTGTGGTCGCCGCTGAGCATCATGTTCGCCCTCGGGTTCTCGGTACTGGGCATCGCCGGCTACGGCGCCATCGCCGCGCACTTCCAGCACCCGCAGCGCGCCAGCGTCGCCGAGCTGCTGCACGCCGGCGAGTCCGACAGGGTGGAGTTCAAGTCGACCGCGCGGGTGAACCTGCGCACCGGCGCCAAGGACGAGCGTATGGAACAGGTGGTGGCCAAGACGATCTGCGCCTTCCTGAACGCGGACGGAGGCACACTGCTGATCGGCGTGGACGATGCCGGGGTGCCCTTGGGTCTCGACCGCGACTTCGGCACCCTGAAGAGCGCGGACGCGGATCGCTTCGAGCTCTGGCTGCGCGACCTGATCACCACCACGATGGGGCAGAACGCCGCCGCCCAGGTGCGCGTCGAGTTCGCCGAGTTGCCGGACGCAGCGGGCCATCCCGCCCTGGTTTGCCGGGTGACCGCGGCGCCGTCCCCGCGGGCGGTGTACCTGCGTCCGGGCAAGGCCGCGGCACCGGAGTTGTGGGTGCGAACCGGAAACTCGACCCGGCACCTGAACGTCGACGAGGCGACCGAATACGTGGGTCACCGCTGGCCGATGGGCGTCGGGGCGAACCTCGCCGCCCAGCTGAAGGCTGCCGTCCGGTTCTCCGAGGCCCGCTGACGATGCCTGGCCCAGAAGCTCGCCGGGCCTGGGATAGGCTGACGGCCTTTGATCAGACAAGGATGAAATGATCTCCACGATCCCGTTGGCTGCGCCGGCTTGGCTGTTCGAGCAGAACATCCCGCTGGCGATCCTGATCGTGGTGCTCGCATCCTTCCTTTTCGCCGGCGGCGCGACCATTCAGCACATGGCGGTCGGGCGCACCATCGACACCACCGCCGAGAACCGGTCGATGAGCCTCGGGCAGATCTGGACCCTGGTCCGGAACCCTCGCTGGCTGCTCGGGCTGGCCACGGTGGCGACCGGCGCGGCGATGCACATCGTCGGCCTGATGCTCGCCCCGGTCACGGTGGTGCAGCCGGTCGGCATACTGGCGGTGCCGTGGTCGGTGCTCCTGGCGGCGAAGCTGCACGGCTTCAAGCCCACGAAGGTGATCTGGGGCGCGGTCGGGCTCACCATCCTCGGCATCGTGGTGTTCACGCTGTTCTCGGCCAGCACCGCGGCGCCGGACACGGAGCTTCCGCCGACGAAGATCATCGTCTCCTGCCTGATCGTGTTCGCGGTGGGCGGGCTGCTGGGCGCGCTCGGCCGGTTCGGTCCGCCGCAACGGCGGTGCCTGATGTGGGCCTCCGGCGGCTCGTTCTTCTACGGGCTCAGTTCGGCGATCATCAAGACGATCACCGAATTGGTCAAGCAGGGCTCATTTGTGATGCGCCCGTTGTTCTGGACGATGGCCGTGTTCCTGCTGGTCTGCTACCTGTTGGGCGGCTGGATGATCCAGCAGGGCTACGCCAACGGCCCGGCCGAGATCGTGGTGGGCTCGATGACCACCACCGACCCGATCGTCGCGGTCACCTTCGGCATGGCTGTACTCGGCGAGGGCGTCCGCCTGGGCGCTTGGGACGCGGTGGGAATGGCGGTCAGTGGCGCGGTGGCGGTGGCCGGCGTGGTGGTGCTGTCGAAGTACCACCCGGACGCCCAGACCGCCAGGCCTTCGCCGCAGCCTCACGCAGAGCCCGATCGGGCCTGAATCAGCTGTTCAGCACTTGGCGGTAGACGGCCAGGTAACGCTCTGCCATCGCGGCGCCCGTGAGATCGGCGCCCACTTCCTTCGAGGCGGCCGACATAACGACGAGCCGAACGGGTGCGTCCATCAGTTCGGCCATGCCTCGGGCGAGATCCTCGGCGCTCGGCCCGGTCAAGAGGGCATTCTCCGGACCTACCCCCACGGTCAGTCGGTCGTCGCAGTAGAGGATCGGTGTGCCCGCCGCGGCAGCCTCGGCGAGCACCATGCCCTGGGTGTCGAAGCGGTAGGACGCGAGGACGAACACGTCGGCGTCCGCGATCTCCTGGGCGATCAGGGCGGTGTCGTCGAAGTGGCCGAGGAAGCGGACGGTGCCGTGCTCGATCCGGGACGCCTGTTGGCGCAGCCCGCCTTCGGCCGGCCCGGTACCCACGATGTGCAGTTCGGCATCGTCGCGGCCGAGGCGCTCGAAGGCTTCCAACAGCACGTCGACCCGCTTCTCCACTCCCAGCCGGCCGCAGCTCAGGAAGCGGGTGACCGACCGTCTCGGCAGCCGCCGACTGGCCTTCGCGAATGCGTCCGCGACCCCGCTGGCGATCACGTGCCCGCGTCCGGCCAAGGCGCCGCCGGAGGCGTCCACGATGGCATCGACCAGATAGGAGGCCGGCGAGGTGAACGCGTCCACTGCGGAGGCCAGGCGGGCCAGGCTGCGCCAGTCTCGATTGGCGAACCGTGAATCCGCGCCGGCGTCGGGGTCGCTGGGGTTGCCGGGACGCACGTCCGCGCCCTTGTGGGCCGTGCGTCGAAGCCAGTACCCCGACCAGTCGAGGTAGGTCAGCGAGTTGAGCCCGGAGACCAGCGGGGTGGTTCGATGGGTGCCCACGTAGTTCGAGTGGAAGGTGTGCACCTGCGGCACGCCGAGTTCGCGGGCGACCTGAGCGCCGAGGAAGATCGAACCGCGCTCGTTCTGCGAATGCACCACGTCGAGGTGGTGGTCGGCAGCGATCCGGCGCGCCAGGCCGCGTCCGGTCTGCACCGAGCAGAGGAAGCTGGGGGTTCCGGGCAGGCGCCAGTAGGGCAATCCCTCCCACGCGCACTCGGTGGGCGGGGTCAGGTGGGTGTTCGGCGCGAACAGGGTGACCTGATGACCGGCGAGGTTGAGTTGCTGCAGCTGCAGCTGGATCGACCTCGATACCCCGCCCGACTCCGGGTAGAAATCGTCGGTGAAGATGCCGATCGATAGGGGCGTCGTCACGCGCTCACCTTAGCGGCTCGGGTTGGGTCAGCCTGGGATGGGCAGCGCCGACATCTGGCTGCCGCCTGCGTTCGCCAGGATGACGGTGGCCTGGCCGCGTTGCAGCGGGAAGAAGAGCCAACCGGTTTCCGCCTCGCCGGTCTCGATCGGGTACCCCGAGAAGCGCGGCGAATGCGAGCCGGGACTCGGGTCGGTCGCGGTGACGCTGCTGTTCTCGAAGGCCACGAAGGAGTAGGAAAGCGGGCCGCGGTCGACGCTGATCCGGATCTCGACCTCCACGCCGTCGTCGGTCCATTCGTGGCTGACGATCTCCCAGCGTCCGGAGTAACGCTCGTTCGGGCTGACGAACGGCAGGCCCGGTTCGGCCGTGGTGGCTGCGGGAGTGGCGGACGGCTTCGTGGCGGACGGTACCGCGGGCTTCAGGCTGGTGCTCGCCCAGATCAGGGCAGCCGCCAGCACGGCCACGACCGCGACCACTACTGGCCACCAGGAGCGGGGCGCGGCGAACTCGTCGATCTTCGTGGCAGGCAGGTCGGGGCCACCAAGCGGCGTGGACGTGGCCGTGGCCGGGGTCTGCGCGGACGGGTCGGGCCGGTTCCCCCCGGACAACGGCGTCGGCGTCCAACCCGTCGGCGGGGCGGGTGGCTGGACGTACGGGGACGCTGACGTTGGGTCGGGCTCGGGTTTCATCGACCCCAACGCTACCCGGCACGGACCCGGCCTGACTGCAGCGGCTTGTGGATAACCAACGAACCGCGACTTCGCTTGTGGACGGATGACGCGATCCGGCCTTCCATGACGACAACACACGGTGTGAGCATCTTGGAACCGCAGGCCCGGTTGGCCGTCCGCTGCGTTGAGGATCTGGTGGGCCTGGTGCCGTACCTGATCGGCTTTCATCCCACCGAGTCATTGGTGGCGATGGTCATCGAAGACAGCCAGGTGGTGGTGACCGCCCGCGTCGACCTCGTCGCAGTCACCGAACGCGGGGTCCTGGGTGACCTGGTCACCCGCCTGTTCGACCGGTTCCCGCGAGCCGAGGGCTGGTTCTTCGCGTTCACCGACGAGCACGATCTTGCGTGGAGCACTCTCGGGGAGTGCGCGGCGCTGGTGGGGGTCACTCGGCTGGGTCGGGTACTGCAGGTGGGGCGCGAGTCCTGGCGGGCCGATCATCCCGACGGTGCGACCGGCTCGCTGGACGGCGCGACGTCCGCTGTCGCAGCCCAGGCCGCGGTGCTCGGCATGCCCGCGAGGGCGTCCCGTCAAGCGCTCGCCGAGAGCATCACCGGACCGCCGGACACAGAGATCGACGAGTTGGTGCGAGTCTTCGACGAGGAGGCGGCGGCACTCGCCGGACTCACCCCGGGTGGCCGGGGTCGTCGGCTGCGACGGCTGCTGCGTGGGCGGCAGCCCGACCTGCGCGACCAAGCGCAACTGGCACTGCTGGTCGCCGAGGGAGACGGCATGCTGACCGTGCTGCGCGAACTCAGCCGTGAGACCGCCGACGATCAACTGGCGCTTTTCACCGGGGTGGTGCGGCACAGCCTGCTCAGCCACCAGGCGATGCCCCTCGGGCTGCTGGGAATGGCGGCCTGGCAGGCCGGTGACGGCGCCCTGCAGATGGTCTGCCTCGAGCGGCTGGACCTCCTCGATCCGGAGTTGCCGCTGGCGGGCATCCTGGAGTGGCTGAACCACGAGGTGTTGCCGCCGGGGGAGTGGCCCGTGCTCCGGCGCCCGCTGCTGAGCTTGCTGAGCGAAGGCGCCACGGGTCGGTTCCCCCCGCTCAGAGCACCAGGCTCACCAGCCAGCCCACGAAGTAGGTGAGCCCCATCGCCAGCGTGCCGACCACGACGTTGCGGGCGACGGCGCGCCACGGCCGGGCGCCGCCGAGCCGCGCGCTGACCACCCCGGTGAGGGTGAGGGCGGCGAGCACAGCGACCACAGTCAGCGGCAGGCGGACGGCCGTGGGCGTGGTGACGATTGCGACCAGCGGGATCGCGGCGCCGATGGAGAACGACAGCATCGATGCCCGCGCGGCTGCCCACGGGGAAACGCGCTCGTTGGCATCGAGTCCGAGGAAGACCTGGGCGTGTGCGTCGAGTGGTGCGTGCGTGGTGAGTTCCTCGGCCACCTGTCGCGCCAACAGCGGGGAGAGTCCGCTCGCGGCGTAGTGGTCGGCGAGGCGCTGGAGTTCGCCGGCCGGGTCTTTGCTGAGCCGTCTTGTCTGGTCGTCCAAGGCCGCGGTTTCGGTGTCCTTCTGACTGCTGACCGATACGTACTCGCCCCCGGCCATCGAGAGCGACCCAGCCACGAGTCCGGCCAGACCGGCGATCAGCAGGGCGAGGGAGTCTGTGGTGGCACCGGCCACGCCGAACACCAGCCCGGCGGTGGAGACGATGCCGTCGTTGGCCCCGAGCACACCCGCACGCAGCCAGTTCAGCCGGGCAGACAGCGACTGCCGATTGGCAGCGGAGGCTCGAACGGTGATGGCCATGAGTCCAGCATTCCCGGTGTTTCCCCTAGTCGCAAGCAAGGTGAGGCTGCCCTTAGGGCAAGTGGGTGAAAGCAGATAGGCGGGTTCTGAGGAGTTTGGCGCCCTACCGAGCGGTGCTCCTTACTTGGCTCGGCCACCGCTTTCGACACCGCTGTGCGTGTACTGGCGGAACGTGCCGCCCGGGTCTCGGCGGGCGCGACCACAGGGCTGGATCGGTTAAGATCAGCGCGTGCAACCTGTGACCCTGCTTTTCTAGCCGCGACTGCTGCAGCAGCCGCGGCGGCCCCTGGCGAGCCTGACGGCCCGCGGGGGCTTTTTGTTGTCCGGGGCACACCACGTAAAGGAGACGAAGTGACCGAGGAACGGATCGGCTACGACGCTGCCGCGGCGCAGGAGAAGTGGCAGCGATTCTGGGAGGCCGACGGCACGTTCAGCCCGCTCGACGACGGTTCGCGGGAACGTCGCTACATGCTCGACATGTTCCCCTACCCGTCCGGTGACCTGCACATGGGCCACGCGGAGGCCTTCGTGATGGGCGATGTGGTCGCCCGTTACTGGCGGCTGGCCGGCTTCGACGTGATGCACCCGATCGGTTGGGACTCCTTCGGCCTGCCCGCGGAGAATGCCGCCATCGCCCGCAACGCACACCCCGCGGACTGGACCTACGCCAACATCGACACCCAGGCCCGCTCGTTCAAGCGCTATGGCCTGAGCCTGGACTGGTCCCGGCGCCTGCACACCTCCGACCCGGAGTACTACCGCTGGACGCAGTGGCTGTTCCTGCGGTTCTACGAGCGCGGCCTGGCCTACCGCAAGGACTCCTACGTCAACTGGTGCCCGAACGACCAGACCGTGCTGGCCAACGAGCAGGTGGTGCAGGGGCTGTGCGAGCGCTGCAGCGCTGTGGTCACCAAGCGCAAGCTGACCCAGTGGTACTTCAAGATCACCGACTACGCCCAACGGCTGCTCGACGACATGGCGCAGATCGAGGGCAAATGGCCCGATCGGGTGCTGGCCATGCAGCGCAACTGGATCGGCCGCTCCGAGGGCGCCTGGGTCGACTTCCGGATCGAGGGGCGCGAGGCGCCGGTGCGGGTGTTCACCACCCGTCCGGACACCCTCTACGGCGCGACCTTCTTCGTGGTCGCTCCGGAGGCGGCGATTGCCGATGAGCTCTGTGCCCCAGCGGCCCGCGCGGAGTTCGAGGCCTACCTGGAACAGACCAAGCGGGCCACCGAGATTGAGCGGCAGTCGTCCGAGCGTCCCAAGACCGGCGTGTTCCTCGGCGTCCATGCGATCAACCCGGTGAACGGCGAACCTCTGCCGGTCTACGCCGCCGACTACGTGCTGGCCGAGTACGGCACCGGAGCGGTGATGGGCATGCCGGGCCACGACCAGCGCGACCTCGATTTCGCCCGCGCGTTCGACCTGCCCGTCCGGATCGTGCTGGACAGCGGCGAACCGCACCCTTCGATCTCCGGGGTTGCCACCAAGGGCGACGGCACCTACGTCGACGCCGGACCGCTGACCGGGCTGACCAGCGTCAAGGAGGCCGTCGCCAGGACCAACCAGGTGCTGGCCGAGGCCGGCACCGGCGAAGCCGCGGTGACCTACCGGCTGCGCGACTGGCTGCTCAGCCGGCAGCGATTCTGGGGCTGCCCGATCCCGATCGTGCACTGCCCTGATTGTGGCGAGGTGCCGGTGCCCGACGACCAGCTGCCGGTGACCCTGCCCGATCTGCGCGGCGCGGCGCTGCAGCCGAAGGGCACGAGCCCACTGGCCTCGGCCACCGAGTGGGTGAACACCACCTGCCCGAAGTGCGGTGGGGCGGCCAAGCGCGACACCGACACCATGGACACCTTCGTCGACTCGTCGTGGTACTTCTTCCGCTACTGCTCGCCGAACTACAACGAAGGCCCGTTCGACTCGGCCGAAGTGGCTAAGTGGATGCCGATCGCGCAGTACGTGGGCGGCGTGGAGCACGCCATCCTGCACCTCTTGTACTCGCGCTTCTTCACCAAGGTGTTGAACGACCTGGGGCTGGTGGACTTCAACGAGCCGTTCAGCCGGCTGATGAACCAGGGCCAGGTGATCAACCAGGGCAAGGCGATGAGCAAGTCGCTGGGCAACGGCGTCGACCTTGGCGAGCAGATCGACCGCTACGGGGTGGACGCGATCCGCACCACTGTCGTGTTCGCCGGGCCGCCGGAGGACGACATCGACTGGGCCGACATGTCGCCGGGCTCCTCGCTCAAGTTCCTGCAGCGTGCCTATCGGCTCGCGGTCGACGTGGCCAGCGAGCCGGGCGTCGACTTCGCGGCCGGTGACGTGGCGGTGCGCCGAGTGACGCATCGGGCGATCGCCGACATCACCGAGTCGATCGAGCACCACCGGTTCAACGTGGTGGTGGCGCGGATCATGGAGTTGGTGAACGCCACCCGAAAGGCGATCGATTCCGGCGTTGGCCCGACCGATCCGGCGGTGCGGGAGGCTGCACAGGCGGTCGCGGTCGTGCTGAGCACAGTGGCGCCTTACGTGGCCGAAGAGATGTGGGAACGGCTCGGCGGAGCCCCGTCGGTGGCGAACGCGACTTGGCCGATCGCCGACCCCGCGCTACTGGTGACCGAGTCGGTCACCTGCGTGGTGCAGGTGCAGGGCAAGGTGCGCGCCAAGCTGGATGTCGCTCCCGGCATCTCGGCCGACGACCTGACCGCGATCGCCTTGGCGGACGCCGGGGTGCAGCGGGCGCTTGCCGGCCGCGAGGTGCGCCAGGTGATCGTCCGCGCACCGAAACTGGTGAGCATCGTCCCGGTCTGAGCGCGTGAGGAACGAGTTCCCCCAACCGGTCTGAGGGGCTGTCCGTGAGGGACGAGCGTCCCCCCAACCGGTCCCTGAGGAGCTGTCCGTGAGGAACGAGCGTCCCCCCAACCGGTCCCT
>Ga0209477_1000339_pt1 | contig 28661 bp, 25 predicted proteins | sample KloWWTupernatant_FD_187180 | JGI IMG/M metagenome (GOLD analysis project Ga0209477, IMG submission 187180) | Active sludge microbial communities from Klosterneuburg, Austria, studying microevolution and ecology of nitrifiers - Klosterneuburg... | ecosystem: Engineered > WWTP > Aerobic digester >...
TGTTCTTACCACTGAGACACCAAGACACAAAGGAAAAAAGTTAAAAAATATTAATCTTTGTGACTTAGTGTCTTTGTGGTGAAATTATTTAACTGTTATCAGACAGACTCTTTTAAGGGAGGAATACTTATGAATTATTCTTAATCATGCTATTAAAATTACAGGCTTTTTATTCGTAATTCGTAATTTTAATTGCAATTGATTTATCAAGACTTTGCTGTTTGGAAGATTCTTAATTTCTAATTTTTAATTCTCAATTTATTTTAGAAGAATCATCCGCCTCGTCTCTACAAATCCCTCCGTCTCAAGCTTATAAAAATATACACCGCTCGAAAAATCACTTCCGTCAAATACTGCGTTGTATGAGCCGGACTGTAGTTTTTCATTTATCAGCTCAGAGATCTTTCTGCCGAGTGCATCATAGATATTCAGCCTTACATCAGCCGATTTCTTAATGTCGAATTTGATATTTGTGACAGGATTAAAAGGGTTTGGATAATTCTGATGAAGTTTAATACTTGTAGGAACATTAGAATTTATCGGCTGAATGCCGACAGGTTCGTCGGGAGGGATGAAGCCGTATTGATTAGTTCTGTAGCGGTCGTGACCGTACATAGGCCAGTGCATATTTTTTTGATCATAAGTAACACCGGGAAATGTCCATCCATTCAGTATCGGATGCGAAACATTATTTGTATCAATTAATGAAAAAATAAAATAATCTAATTGATTATCATTATTTATATCACCGTAAATACCTGCAGCACTAACTACACCTGAAGGTCTTAAAGGGGACCATGGTAACTGACTTCCATTTTTATTATAAAAATAAACAAACCCCTTTAATGAAAAATCTATAATTCTAATGTGAGAGGTTATTATTATATCATTATTCATTTTCATGATTAAAGGAGAATTAAAATAATAACCATTACTAAAAACTGGCCAGTTGTTCATAAGTAAATTTTTTCTATCAAATAAAAATATCGGTCCTGGTTCACTTCCAAATGACTGATAAAAATTATTGTTTTCATAACTTAATGCAATAGAACTGGATTCACTGCTTACAGTAGTTGAATAGTAATTTAAAATGAGATTGCCGCCTGTATTATATATTGAAGTTTTCGTTCTTACTGAATCAGTATTTGGAAAATAATAAGCGGAATTTATATATAAAAATGTAGAATCATTCATAGGATCATTATAAATCGTAGCAGGCTGTGAATAAAATATATATCCCGAATCAATTTTAAGCGGCCACCCGGGTAAATTTGTACCGTCATGACTGAAAATACTTATATATGTCGAATCACAGTTAAAACCGTCAAGACATAAAGTTGAGTTTACTATTATCTCGGCATAATTGTCATTATCAAGATCAGCAATGGAAACAGGTGGAGTTTTAACTGCATCTGGCGGGTCTCCCGGTATTTTACGAGGCCAGCCATTTACTATATTTCCTAAATGATCGTACACATACAAATAATTAAATCCTTTTATTATTAATTCAAGATAACCGTTATTATTAATATCATACAAGCTTACAAAGGCAAGATTAACATCTTTAAGAAATAGCGGAAATCCCTGCATTCTGGTACCATCATAATTAAAAACATACAGACTGTCATTATTTCTTAATACTATATCCAGATTTCCGTCATTATTAATGTCTCCTGATGCTATTGCTGGCCAGGAATGAGCAGGAACAATTGTAACAGGCCATCCGGCAAGGTCTGACCCGTCACTTTTCAGAATAAATATTCTTGTATGATTTGTCTTAAAAAGAGCGAAAGCAATTTCTTTATCTCCCTGATTATCAAAATTAGCAATTATAGGAGTCGCCCCATATAACATTGGCTGATAATAACTGTCAAGATCTTTTGGAAAACCTTTTAAATATTCAGGTGATTGTGCAGAAAGATTTCCATTAAAAAATATGAAACTTATAATATAAATACTTAGAGTTTTCATGAATTTTATATTTAACTTATCTGGCACAATCCAAAGCAGGATTATCAGGTCCCCAATCTACATCAGTATATCCTGTACCCGGATGATAAATAATTTGAGTACCGGTGCAATCGTTTTTTGTTGCTTTTAAAGTATATGTTCCTGCTGGTAATCCTGTAATACCACATAATCCGTTTGATAAAGTAGGTCCGCATGAACCATAAAGTGTAGTTCCAATCCATGCAGTTATAACCCACCCATCATCAGGTGAATATAGAATGTAATTTCTTATATCATTTGGAAAACGATTGTTTTCCACTCCCTGAATATCTGATAACATAAATGCTGTAAGGACTACAGCAGCTAAGAATAAAAATGTGCGTTTCATTTTAAAACTCCTTCTAATTTAATTGTTAAAAATATTTTTGGAACTATTCTGTTTAAAAAAAATACAAAATAAAATTTAAAAATTAAACTATTAGGGAGTTCCAATATTAACACTGACAATCGGATAAACTGGAACACCATTTACAATATTCAAAGTTGTAACTCCATCTCCAAAACCAAATTTAGTAGCTTTAACTTCATAACTTCCATTAGGAAAATAACTTCCACCATTATCGAAAGTTATAATTCCATTACTATTTGTTGTCATCGGAGTTCCAAATAAATTACTTCCTCATCCGTTTAATTTAATAGTAACAGATGCTCCTTCCACTAAACCGGTTCTATATTCGAAATGAACTGTTACTGATCCAGAAGGTAATTCTGAGATTTCTGAGTTTGAAACAGGTCAAAATGAAAACAAGAATTTTGTTGCGAAATATGTATTTAAAAAAATCAGCCGAAACAATTGTCCCGGCTGATTAATATTTATACTGTATATCAAATTTTGTTAAATTTAAAATATTAATTTATTAATTAACATTTCTAATTTTAAATTTACTTGACGAGCAGCATTTTCTTAGTCTCAATAAATCCCTCTGACTGAAGTTTATAAAAATAAACTCCGCTGTTAAGATTAGCTGCATTAAAATCTACTTCATAAGAACCTGACTGTAAATTCGAGTTTACTAAATTTGCTACTTCTTTTCCGAGAGCGTCATAGATCTTAAGACTTGTATATCCGGCTTTTGATAATCCGAATGAGATCTTTGTGCTTGGATTGAAGGGGTTTGGATAATTTTGTGATAAAGAATATTTATCAGGAGCTATTGAATTATAATTTGTGATACCAAGAACTGTATTATATTTCAGCTTGGCAGCAACTGTATTTGCCTGAAGATCTGCAAGGTTAGTTCCTGCTACAAGCGCAAAAGTAATAGTGATCTCGGAATTTGCATCAATAGTATAAGGACCGCTGCCGACTGTATTTGCTACATCTCTTCCTGTAGTTCCGCCGGCATCCATTCTGCCTATACCAGAAGAAAGTGATTCAAACTTTTCAGGATCAGAATAACCGTCATAAATATTCCACGGATTTCCTGCAATGTTTTGTTCGTTATCGATCGCCCAGTATGATGGATTCGTAGCTGACAGAAGCGCAACACCTACATAAGTTCCAGGGTTGTTATCTGTTCTCCATAAATATCCGAGCTGATTTGCTGCATCCCAGCTTGCTCGGTTAAGTGCACCGCTTGCTCCGATATCCCAGTCACCAAATAATCCTGCATAGAAATTCGTGATAGCAGCTCCGGTAGTATTCTTAATTTTATATTTCACAATAACATAATCTTCATCCTGCTCATCATTAAAAGCGTAACTGTTGAATGTAATTTCAACACCTATCTTACTAGAACCCGCTGCATCGTCATTATATTTCGCACTTCCGTCCTGATTAGAAAGAATTCCCGGATCAGTGATCTGAAACGGAATGATGTTTGTGAAGTCCATGCTCTGCACTGCCTGATCGCCTGACCTTACACAATCTGAGACTCTATTTGGTGCTGTAGCGCAGATAAGTCCGCCTTCAAATAAAAGATTACTTCCGTTGTTATATTTAAAACCTTCACCCTGAGTATTGCTTGAATAATCATTAAATCCAAAATTACCACGGCTGTTTATCGTCGTTGTAATTTTATTTGCATTCATGCTAAAGTAACTTGGATTTACTACAACTGTAAAATATTCAAAATCTGAATATGAACCGTCTGTATAAGTTACTTTAAACTCTACTTTTGAATTGGCTGCAGCATTACCGTTTATCCTTACTCTGTAAGGATTTCCGCCGTTGTTTGCAGTACCTAGAGTTCCGACCGCTCCAAGTGAAGAATTTCCGTTCATCATTGTAACTGCTGTAGAAGTTGTAGTAATATCTGCTGCAACATTGGAAGTTGCATCAAGATAATTTATAAAATTTCCTGTGATATTTATAGTGTCATTTGGCTGAGGCACATTGTTATTTCCGTCGGTGACTGAAAATGAATTCATTCTGACTGAAGGAGAACTTACTGTTAGAGCTCTGTGCATATTGATCCTGCCCTTACCGAGCCTGCCAACGTAAGATGGATTCTGTGCATCGATGTTTTCTGAAGTAACTCTGACTTTTTCACCAACCTGCATTGCTGTATAAGTCGGGAACTGAGATTTTACAATTCCGCATACACCTGCAGTGATCGGTGAAGCCATTGATGTTCCGCTGAAGTTTGCATAAGAATTATTATAAAGTGTGCTGTAAATACTTGATCCCGGAGCACATGCATCGATAGAAGTTCCGAAATTTGAAAAAGAAGATCTTGTATCAGTGGAAGTAGTGGAAGCAATATTTAAGACATATTTATAAGCTGCAGGATAAAATGTATTACTGGAGCCGTCATTACCTGCGGCACAGACGACTAAGGAATTTTTATTTATAGTTGCATAAGTAATTACATCCTGTTCGAACTGACCGCCGCCACCGCCGCCCCATGAGCAGTTAATTACGTCGCAGCCCATATCAGCCGCAAATTTAATTCCTTCATAACCGGTAATAATAAGTCCTAATCCTCCCGGTCCTCTTGTATCATTATCGGCTGCACATTTCACACCCATTATTTTACATTTAAATCCGGGTCCTGCTACGCCGATACCGTTATTTGTAACAGCAGAAGCATCACCTGATACATGCGAACCGTGATTATTATTTGCACCCATGATCATAGGATCATTGTCCGAAACTACATTATTATAATCAACACCTCCAAAATCCCATCCTCTGTAATTATCTACATAGCCGTCATTGTCATTATCAATACCATCTATCTGATCAGCATAATTAATTTTAATATTCGCTGCAAGATCGGGATGATCCCAGTCTGTTCCTGAGTCAACAATTCCGATCACAACGTTTGTATCACCCTGTTGAATGTCCCATCCTGCAGGTGCAGCAATTTTATTTATAAAATACTGCTGTCCGAGTGAAGGATCGTTTGGAGTGAATGAAGACACGGAAGACACATGCTGAATATATTTCGGCTGTGCATATTCGACTTCGCCTGTGTTGTAAATTTCATTCACTGCATCTTCAAGACTCACCGCTGAATTAAAATTGAAAATATAGATCAGAGACAGGTCAGAATATTTCTCACCGGAAGCTGTTTGATCGTTCATCGGCTTTACAGCATCAGCAAACATTTTTGAAACGCCTCTTGAGCCGAGTCTTTCAAGAGTGTTTGTGATCTTTATGTTATCTATGTTTGCAATTCCTGAAGAATTTCTGTTGGATTCTTTCAGTTTAAAAATTACTGTATTTGGAAAGTAATCAAGCTCAGTCAGATTCTGATCCAGTCTGAAATAATTTTTTGAAGCTGAATTTTTATTATCATCATAATTTCTGAAAGAAAAGAAGACCGATGAAAATAAAAAAAGCAGTAAGAAATAATTTGTAAATTTAATTTTCTGTTTCATGCATTTTAAAATGTTAATTAAGAAATGGTTATTTGATTTTTTTGACTAATTAGACTAATTAGACTAATTTCACTAATTAGACTAATTCTTTTTCCGTAAAGAAGAATCCTGTTTCGATCTTTCCATTCTCTTCGGAATCAGAACCGTGAACTGCATTCTCTGATTTTGAATCTGCAAATATTTTTCTTACTGTACCTTCCTCTGCTTCTGCAGGATCAGTAGCACCAATTAGTTTTCTGTAGTCAGAAACTGCATTTTCTTTTTCCAGTGCTATTACTACTACAGGACCTGATGTCATAAATGAAACTAGTTCACCATAGAAAGGTCTTTCTTTATGAACTTCATAAAACTTCCCTGCAGTCACTTCATCTAATTTTATCATTTTCATTCCGCGGATATTAAATCCTGCATCGAGTAACATTTGTACAATGCTTCCCTGTACTTTCTTTTTTACTGCATCGGGTTTAATGATGCATAGTGTGCTTTGTAGCGAGTTTGACAAATTTTATTTCCTTTCTGTATTTATTGATTAATATAGTTTTTTTAAAATCCTACGCTGCCTGCGGGCGGGTCGGATGTTTCACCGGTTGTTTCAGTTGGAGCGCTGTAGTGATAAATGTTACATTTTTTCTGACTATTCTTTTTTATAGAAAGATCATTTACTGTCGGACACGAACCGTTGCTTCTCATTCCTGTTACCGAACATACGGCACCTTCATCTACTGTTTCAGGCATCAGGAAATATGCGATCGGAAAATCAAATTGATCATCTGAGTAAAGCTTACCCATGAATCTTCCCCAAATAGGAGCTGCTGCCGTACCACCCTGTCCGTATGATCCGCCGAACTTTACTCTTGCATCATCAAATCCAAGCCAGACACCTGCTACGAACTGCGGAGTAAATCCAATAAACCATGCATCTGTATAATTCTGCGATGTACCAGTCTTACCTGCTGCGGGTCTTTGAAAAAATTGTCTGACGCTGGTTGCAGTTCCATAATCTATCACACCCTGCATCATATCGCACATTATAAATGCTGCTTCTTCGCTCATTGCTTCTCTTGTCTGCGGATGAAATTCTTCGATGATCTTACCGTTCCTGTCTTCTATTTTCAAAATTGCAATCGGTTCTACCCAGATACCTTCATTAGCGAAAGTACCATAAGCATTTGTCATTTCCAAGGGACTGACTTCACCAACTCCCAGTGAAAGAGAGATCACATTCGGCAGTTCAGAATTGATTCCCATTTTATGAGAAAGTTCAATGACTTTATCAATCGGAGCAAGTTCCATAGCAGTTCTTGCAGCTACAACGTTGATAGATTTTGCAAGTGCATCCCGAAGAGAGACACTTCCGCCGGTGCCGCCGCCTTTAGGTGACCAGACCGTTCCGCCAATATTTACAACAAGAGGATCATTAGAGATCTGATAACCGGGAGAATATCCGTTTATAATTGCTTCGGCATATACAAAAGGTTTGAATGCAGATCCGGGCTGACGCTTTATCTGAGTGACGTGATTTAGTCCGTATTTAAAAACTGAATTGGGATTTGAGCCGACCATTGCTTTTATTTCACCGGTCTTTGGATTCATTACTACAAATCCTACCTGTACAGTTGAAGTAAGTTTTTTAACAGAGTCTATATATTGTTTATCAGCTTTTAACCTGTTTGCAATTTCAACCCTTTCTTCTTCTGTCTTCGCTTTTTTATACTCTTCAGAAAACCTAATATTTTTCGAAATTGCATCTTTGAGAATAGTTTTATTCTGAGTTGAATTCCAGCTCCAGTAATTATTAAAAGATTTCTGAAACGTGCTTAGCTGAGTCTTTACAGCATCTTCTGCATGTTTTTGAAATCGTGAATCTAAAGTAGTATAAACTTTTAATCCATCCCTGTAAAGATCATATCCGTGTTTTTCTGCAATGCCTTCCATTAGCTGTCTGACATACTCAGTAAACTGAGGCGCAGAAGAATCAAATGTCGCATAATCTTTTTTCAGTGAAGTTTTGAGCGGATCGTTTAAAGCTATATCAAGATTTTCTTTTGAAATAAAACCCTCGGCATACATTTCATTAAGTACAAGATTTCTTCTTTCAATTGATTTCTCAGGCTGATCTACCGGATCATAATTTGATGGTGATTTTAAAACACCTACAAGTACAGCACATTCATCAAGGTTCAGGTCTCTGGCAGTTTTGTTAAAATAAGTCTGAGCAGCCGCCTCTATACCATAAGCACCTTTCCCGAAATAAACTGTGTTCAGATAATATGCAAGTATTTCTGCTTTAGTATAAGTTCTTTCGATCTGGACAGCAGTCATTGCTTCCCTGAGTTTTCTGTTTATGGAAATTTCATTCCCGATATCTTTATACAAATTTCTTGCAAGCTGCTGTGTAATGGTCGAAGCTCCTTCTTTTGTAAGACTTCCACTCATTACATTCTTTATAAAAGCTTTGAATATTCTGTCCACATCCACTCCCCAGTGATCATAAAATTTTTGATCCTCAATTGAGATCAAAGCATTTATCATATCTTTGGGAACATTGTCAAGAGTGACCTTTGTCCTGTTCTTAAGAAAAAATTTATCTATAAGCTCGCCATCTGAAGAATAAATCTTTGTAGCTTCTTCAAGTTTTGGATTCTCAAGCTCTGCAAGTGAAGGAAGGGTTTTTGAAAGATAAAATAAGTAAGCACCCCCGGCTATAATGACAGCAATAAATATAAATATTGCTGTATTAAAAAATCCATTGAAGGTACTGTTACTTTTTGTTTTTTTCTTTCTGTATTTTTTATCCGAAAAATATTTATCTAACTCTTCTTCGGAATAATTATTATTGTCCAAAATTTATTGATTGTGCTTTTTATTTTCTAGCCCCTTATAATTAAGGTCATAAAAGGTTTTTAGTTCAAAGTTTCCGTTTTCATATATACCATATGAAAAATGATCGATCCAGTCTCCAAGATTAATATAATATCCGCCTGAATGTTCGATCATAACCGGTCTGTGTCTGTGTCCCATTACTACATAATCAAAACCATTCTCAAGCATTTCAAGAGCTCTGTCTCTGAGACCGTCTTTTTCGGAATAGTCTTTAACACTCGTATGCTTTCTGGAAGTTTCCGATGTGCCTTTTGCAAGTCTAATGCCTATAGAAGGATGCAGCATTGAATATAGTTTCTGACTGAACTTATTTCTGAGAATCTTCTTCAGTATCCGGTAACCGGTGTCATTATGAGCAAAACCGTCACCATGATGTATAAAAAACTTTTTACCTTCGATCTCCCTCTCAATGTGAGTATGGCAGATCTCTATTCCAAATTCCTTTTTGAAAAAGTCTCCTTTCCAGAAATCATGATTACCGGCAATGTAATTGATCTTTATACCTTTCTCAGTTAATTCAGATATTTTTGTAAAAAGTCGGTAATAACCCTTTGGCACTACGTATTTATATTCTATCCAACAGTCAAAAAGATCTCCGACTATGAAGATCTCTTTGGCATCTTCCTGAATGCTGTGTAAAAATTCAGTGAGTTTGATCTCTTTCAGCTTTTCTTTTTCGTCAGATTCTAAACCAAGATGTACGTCAGAAAAGAAATAATATGCACCACTCATTTATTTAAAGTAAAATACTATTTTACTTTGACCTTTGTGGAAAATTTCTGATTAGCCATTTTACAAACACCGTCTGAAACAGTACAGTATCCGAATTTTACACTACCTGTTACGCTAATTGTGGAACCGCTTGCTGCGTTATCCGGTACTTTGAATTCATATTTTACTTTGGAATTACTGATATAATCTCCATCACCTCCGGAATAATCCTGAAATCCGACTCCTTCTATTTCACCTGTGGTCAGATCCATTGTTACTCCCGGATCTTTCGGGATCTTTACTTTTGATCCTGTCTTGAATGTAAGTGTGATTGTACCTGTTTCTCCCGGACTGTAAGATTTTTTATTTACACTTGCACTCACTCCCGGAGCAGCAGAATTAATATCAGAAATATTCATTCCCATAAAAGGAATAATCATTAATACTGCAATAAAAAATGCTGTTTTTTTTATGTATTTCAATGTTTTCTCCTGTTTAGATTAATTAAAAATATACTCATTTTGATTTTTTATACAAAGACAAATTCAATATCAAATTTTAAAATTTATATTTTAAATAACGATTACTTAGGTGTTATTGTAACTTTTTATTTATAAATGATAAATTGAACCTGTTTACTCACATCTTGTTCCTGTTTAACTCGCAAAATATTATTTAATATTTAAAATTTATTATTTAAAATTTACTTAGTATCTCCTTATCAAATGATCACTCTCACTGCCATTCATAAAATTTTTATGTGACACTATATGTGCATAAGCATTATGATTATGAATACTCTCAAAATTTTCCGCTTCCACACTGTACCAGATAATGTTCTTCTTCTTTTTTAATTTCATCACAACATTCCGCACTAGGTCTTCTACGAACACAGGATTTTCATATGCTCTCTCGGTTACAAATCTTTCATCTTCTCTTTTCAAAAGCGAATATAATTCAGAACTGGCGCTGGATTCAACAATTGTGATCAGGTCTTCTATCCATACAGTATTCCTGAATCTTACTGAAACAGTAACTTCACCTCTCTGATTATGAGCACCGTATTTTGAGATATTTTTGGAACATGGGCAAAGCGTTGTAACAGGTACTTTTACTGTTAATACAAAATCTTTTTTCTTTCCTGATCTGACAGCGTGAAACTTAGCTGTATAATCGATCAAAGAAGGTTTACCTGAAACAGGTGCATTCTTCATTTTGAAATATGGAAATTCGATTTCTATGTGAGATGAATTTGCATTAAGTCTCTTCTGCATTTTGAGAAGTAATGAATCTATAGAATCGACATGAATTTCACGGTCTTCATTCTGAAGGATCTCAACAAACCTGCTCATATGAGTTCCTTTGAATTCTTTCGGCAGATCTACAGTCATTGAAACCGTAGCAATTGTATGCTGCAATTCATTATCTCTGTCCTTTACGGCTATAGGATACTTCAGATTTTTAACGCCGACTTTATCAATTGGTATCTCTCTGATATCTGTCTGATTTTGTACATCGGGAAGTTTTACAACAGAAGCTGTAGAAACTTTACTCAAATTATTCCTTTCTTATAAATATTGTTGATTATCAAAAATATATTTTTATATAAAAAGACACGGTTTTTCTAACGTGAAGACCAGGTTTAAAATTCAGATATGGCAATTAATTTCTTTTATTTCAGGAAATTCTCTGCAGTCTAAAGAAATAAAAAATGGTTCATTTCTTTTTTTAAATATTCTGCTCCATATAAATTTTTTATCCGTTTCAGGAATATTATGTTTGTCAAAATTGTCAGGGTGTATGAAAAAAAAATTACCTTCATAACAGTTATCCGGTAAATATTTTATTCTGTGTTTATATTCCATTAGAAATATCATTACGTTTCCAATATGGGGATATTCCCTTTCTGTAACAATTCCCGCTAATGTCCAGTCATTTTCATCTGAGTCAAGATCACATTCTTCTTTAGCTTCTCTTACTGCGCAATATACAGGTGATTCTGCAAGCTGTGTTTCTACTTTTCCGCCAGGGGGTGAAATGAGTCCCATATTTGGGTTTTTCAGTCTTTCCATCAAAAGATATTCACCTGATTCGTTTTGTATATATAATAGAGTAGCGAGTTTCATTCAATATAATTTTTATTCACCGTCACGGAATCCAAATTTAAGCTTCTCTTTTTTAAATGCAGGCTTTGAATCATTAGTAATTTCATTTTCAACTTCGTCTGTATTTTCCTTCTCAATTTCCCTGTCAATTTCTCTATCAATTTCTTCGATCTCTCCTATATCATCAAAAACTATTTTTGAATTGACGGCTTCAGATCTGATATCCTCCTTGATCTCTGAGATCATTGCAGTTTCTTTAGCCACAGGTTTTTCTGTAGTAAATTGTTTTTCTGTTTTCTGAATTTTCTTATTGTGCCTGGAAATTTGCTCGAGCTGCTCCAATTTATCAGATTCTGAGATCAGATCCATTTCCATACCTGAATCTTTTATTTCAAGTATCCCATCAATTTTATCATTTTGTTCAGTCTTTGCTTCTCTCGATTTTTCAAACTCTTCTTCTTTCTTTCCCTTTATGGAAAACTCGCCTTCTCCTTCATAGGTATCCATCTCTTTCATATCTACATAAATTTCTTTGCTGCTCTTTCTGATTTCACCATCCTCTGACTCATTATTTCCGCTAAGAGAAATTTTATTAACTCTTTCTCTCATGAGATATTTCTCTTTGTACTCTATGAATTTTCCCGCTTTATATAATTTATCCGAGACGGCAACTGCTTTGATTATAAGCTCCTGCTCGTTTACGCCGCTAAGTCTGTTATCCATTACTAACTGCTCACCTTTTATAATTACATTTGAAATATCTTTTATAGTGAGATTTTTTATAACAAATTCACACAGACTTTCACCTGTGATCTCAGGAATTGAAACTGTATTTCTCAGATCATTCAAAGAAAAGAATATCATATCTGCTGAATTATTTCTCTCTATCGAACCTGTAACATTTGATAATCCAAATAACCGGGATGGATTATGCGTTGCCATCTTAAATACTGATCCGTATGATAATGAACTCTTCGGTATTATATTTGACAAGACTTTAAGTTCAGTTAAAATATTCGAACCGGTATAACCTGTTCCAATAATTATATTCAGCCCCGAAAAAAGCAGTTCGTCAATATCAATTTTCCTACCGGCTAAATTCAGATAGTCAGATGGTGATATAAGAATAGAAGCATTTTTCTTTTTCAGAATGTCCAGCTCTATCTGATTTATATGAGTAGGATTGTAAACCACTGTGTTGGAATTCACAAGCTCCATTTCAGACAATACAGTAATTAATGGTTTACCGAATATTTTTTTTACAGACTCGATCACACTTTGAGAAACCGAAGCTTCCACAAATAATCGTGCACTAAGCTGTGACACTGATTTTTTTAATGAAGAAAGTGAATAATTATTTAATTCTTCGTCTGCTATTAATCCCAGTGAAAGTGTATTTGAAATTTTGTCATCATCAAAACCTGATGACGGATAATTCTGATCAAAAGCAGTGAGGTTGTGATATTGTTTACTAATGTGATTCTGCAGATATGATTTCTCTAAAATTGATTTGCTGATACAATTACTGCTTTCATTGATGAATACTTCTCCGTTTTTCAATGCACTGTTATAACTTATATTAAGAATATCAGACATTATCTCAGTGTTATAATTATCTGAAATAAAATTTTCCACGAGCTTAAGAGAATGCCATGATCTCAGATTTTCATAATTACACTTATCAAGAAAATGCTTACAGAGAGAGAAGGATGAGTTTAATGCTGAGTTAAAAAGTCCCGGCATTATAAGTTTATCCTTGGCATCAATGATAACTGCGTCCGGATTTTTTGAAATAAATTCCTTTTCACTAAATTTGTTTTCACAATCTATTAAAAAGATCTTACCATTCTTTAAAATAATTGTAAAGTAACCTGCAGCAGAATGCTTATCAAGTGTAAGCACTAATCCGTTTTTGATAACTGTAAATTTATCCTGCATATTATTAACTATTTTTTCCTGAACTAATTTAATCACAAATCTTCTATAATAAATTTTTCATTAATAAAATAATCACTGTTATTTAACGAGTTGTCATCATTTTTATACAACGCATACTGAAAACCTTCTCTTACACTATATGCTCCGTGTTCGCCTTTTAAATTGAGCGCGACAAAACCAACCTGATAAATATGATCTCTGTTAATATCAGAAAGTTTATTCAGTTTGTAAACTCTTTCGCATGCTGTTTTGCAGGCTTCCATTGGTGATTTTCCATTTCGCATCATTTCCACTATTAAAAAACTTCCGCAAGCTCTGATACATTCTTCGCCTCTTCCTGTCGATGCTGCACCTCCGACATCACCGTCCACATAAAGACCTGACCCTATGACAGGACTGTCTCCGACTCTGCCTTTGAGTTTCCATGCCATACCGCTGGTAGTACATGATGCCGAAATATGCCCGTCTTTATCTATCGCCACCATTCCGATCGTGTCATGGTTCCCGTCTGCATTGATCTTTTCTATTATATCTTTTTTTATAAGAAAATCATCTGTATGTATCTCTTCAGCTTTTCTGCCGCCGGATGCTTTCCATTCATGATATCTTCTGATAGAATTTTCCGTCAGCAGACTCTCAGGTTTGAATCCATTCTTCAAAGCAAAATCATAAGCACCGTCTCCTGCAAGTATTGTGTGTTCGGTATTTTCTAAAACGAGTCTCGCAAGACTTATAGGATTTTTAATATTCTCAAGACTAATGACAGAACCTATCCTTGCACGCCAGTCCATGATAGCAGCATCAAGTGTGACGCTTCCCTCACAGTCAGGAAGTCCGCCGTATCCGACACTCAAAACATCAGGATCATCCTCGGAAATCTTTACTCCCATCTCGACAGCATCAAGAGAATTGCCGCCCTCTTTAAGGATCTTATATGCTTCTGCGTTTGCAGCTAGACCGTGTTTCCATGTAGAGATTACAACAGGATCCATGTGTTTAATTATTAATTTTTAATGTACTATGTTTAATGTGCAATTTGCAATGTTTAATGTATAACTATTAACTATTAATGTGTTTTGAAATTATTTCAAAAACTCTGTCATACCGGAATGGAATGTTCATGTGTCCAGCATCAAATTCCTCATGTATAAATTTTATCTTATTTCTTTTCAGCTTATCACAAAATATCCTTGCACCTGCATACAGATTGTATTCATCCCTGATACCTGCATCGACATAGATCAGTTTGAGTTTCTTTAAATTTTTTATATACTTTTTTACCATTCTTACAGGATCATAGGTAAGCCATATATTAAAAACTTTCTCATCCAGTTCACCTGTATTCACATCATAAGGCAGATCAAAATTATAACCTTTTGATTTAAGTCCTGAAGGATTTGGAGAATAGCAGCTTGACATACCGATCATGTTCAGCATGTCGTTATAATTCTTTGGCTTTGGCAGATCGAAATTAAGTTTATTCTTTATAAAATTTGAAACGCCTTTATGACCTTTTCCAAACTGTTCAAACCCAATCATAGCAACTGGAAAGTCAGGCATGTAGCAGTATTCAAAAGCCATGTCGCCTGCCGTAGAACTCATCAGTCCAAACACATCAGGATTTTTCATTGCAAGTACCGCGGCTCCGTATCCGCCGCTGGACTTTCCGCATACAGCACGGCTGCTGCTGTCGGAAATTGTTCGATATTTCATATCTATAAAAGGAACGAGTTCGCTGATTACATAATCTTCATATTTACCTGTAGCTGTAGAATTTATAAACTGACTTCCGCCGTACTTTGTGATACAGTCAGGCATTACGACTATCATCTCTTTCATCTTACCTGTTGAGATCAGTCTGTCGAGACGTTCATGAATATTTTCAGAAAGAAAGGAAACGTTCAGATTCATGATCCCTTTTCCTGTAAAGCCTGATATGAGAAATGTTACCGGAAATTTCTTTTTTGGTGATAAAAAATATGAAGGCGGCAGATAGACAGGAAAGTCTCTGATATACGGATCCTTTAGAGGATTGCCTTTCAGAATCTTACTTTCAAACGTTTCCAGTACGATCGAACCTGAATGATTCATTAATTTGTAAATTAATAATGATGTGTTATTCCGTTATTGCTTAGATATTATTTTCAAAGTAGATTCGTAAAGATCTAACTATTTATTTACTTCTTAAAAATTCAATTCACCTGTTTATTGACTCATACGTTTCTTAAATAAATTTTTCATCTCATCAAGATCGCCTTTTACTGTGATCTTAATATTACTTTTTTCGCCTTCAGTTACTTTTACATTATATCCATACTTCTGTACTATTGAAGCTTCATCTGTTCCGGTAAATCCTTCCTCATATGCTTTCAAAAAACTACTCTTCAATATATCAAATCTGAATCCCTGCGGAGTCTGTACCGACACAACTCCTTCCCTGTCAATTATTTCTTTTGCAAATGAATTTTTGTCCGTCCTCATCAGCGTATCACTTATTCTCAATGCAGGTATGACACATTTAAATTTCTTCGTATCAACTATCACATTTTTTATAAGCGTATCAGATACGAGCGGTCTGACAGCATCGTGTACAAGTATGATATCAGCTTTATTGCAATCAAGATTTATAAGTGCATTATAAACTGAGTCCTGTCTGAGTTTTCCGCCTTCCACTATTTTTTTTACTTTGGTAAAATTGTTTTTTCTGACGATAGTGCTGACAGCTACAAAGTATTCTGGTATAGTAGAAATAATAATTTCATCGATGATCTTCAGATCGTGAAATTTTTTTATAGTATGTGTCAGAATTTCCTTACCGTCTACTTTTAAAAACTGTTTGGCAGTCTTCCCGCCGAATCTTGATCCGCTCCCCGAAGCAGGTATAATGACTTTGACTTCACTATTCAAATTCTGAATCAAATTCTGAAAAGGATGCGGATTTTTTTTTAAAAATAATTTCCTCAAAAATAATCAATTATAAATCTTATTACGATATAAAATTTTTATTAAATGATTGTAAATAAATTTCAGCTGCTGCTTATACATTTCAAAAATTATTTATTATTGAATTTAACAAATATTTTGATCGTGATTCAAAATGTAGCATCATAACAAACCTATCTTTAAATTTATTGAAATGTCATTATCGGCTGTAAACTCTCGTGTTATATTTACTCTTGTATTGTAAAGGCGACATTCCTGTTAGCTTTTTAAAAATTTCTCTGAAAGCTTTATTGTCGGAATAGCCTGTATCATACATTACTTCATTAATATTCTTTGTGCTTGTCTCAAAGCACTTCTTTGCAAATTCAATTCTCACTCTTTGAATATAGCTTTTCACAGTATCTTTTGTTGCTTCTTTAAATCTTCTTTCAAAACTTCTTCTTCCCAGAACAAGAAGCGAAGCAAGCATATCAACTGTTATCTTTTCCTGAAAATTATTTTCAATAAAATCCTGTGCCGTTTTTATCGGCTCGTCTCCATGTTCCTTCTGACCGCTGAAAATACTGAAAGGCGACTGGCTGCTTCTTTCAATTTCAATCGCAAAAACCTTTGAACAGAGTATTGCCATTTCGCGTCCGGAAAATTTTTCTATCAGATACAATATAAGATTAAGATATGAGTAAGCACCTCCGCTTGTGTAAATACCTGCTTCATCCGTAATAATTTTCTCAGTGACAAGATCTACATCAGGAAACATCTTTCTGAAATATCCTGCAGCCATCCAGTGTGTAGCACATTTCTTTCCATCCATAATACCGGTTGCCGCCAGCAGAAAAGCTCCGACACAAAGACTTGCAATTTCAGCTCCGGATGCGTGCAGCTTTTTTATCCATGGAATGAAATCTTTGTTCAGCTCAATTGCTTTCATCAGATCACCGTCCATTGCGGGTATGACAATGAGATCTGTCTTCTTTAAATTTTTTATAAGCACATCAGCATGAACTGTATAAAGACCGCCGCTGACCGGGGTTTCCTTTGTAAGTCCTGCAAGCTTAATATTGAAAACCGGTTTCCTGCCTTTTTCAATAAAAAAATTATTTACCTGAGTGAAAAGCTGTCTCGGTCCTTCTATACTTCCGAGAATTGCAATCTTTGGAATTATAATGGTTATATCTTTCATAAAATTTTTCTTTTTTATTTATTTAAAGAAGAAAAAATATAAACGATAATTGTCGTATTCAACCCCTTAATAAGTCGTTTTCACATATATGTTTTAAAAATATAAATATTTAATTTTGTATAGATTAAAATTTACATATCACTGTATTCCAAAGTCAGTGGTCAATATTATAATAAAAAAATTAATAAATTAAACATTCTTAAAATGGGTACTCAAATGTATGTCAATCTTCCGGTAAAAGATCTTAAGAGATCTGTAGATTTTTTTACCGCACTTGGATTTAAATTCAATTCACAGTTCACAGATGATAAAGCAACATGTATGATCATTGGTGAAGATATTTATGTAATGCTGCTCACAGAGGGATTTTTCAAAACCTTTACAAAAAAAGATATTAACAATACATCTGAAAACAATGAAGTAATTCTCTGTATATCTGCAGACAGCAAAGAAAAAGTAGATGAATATATTAACAGGGCCGTCACTGCAGGTGGCACTACTCCTATGGAAAAACAGGATCACGGCTGGATGTACAGCAATGGATTTCAGGATCCGGACGGACATCTCTGGGAAGTAATGTATATGGATATAAATGCTATGCCGAAATAGTTAGTCGTTAAAATAGTTAATAGTTAGTAGTTAGTAGTTAATATTTAATATTTAATATTTAATATTTAATAGTTGATTTAAATGTTTATTGTTGATAAAATTTTATAAACCTTAAATAAAATAAAAATGGAAATGAAAACGGTAAGTTCGAGAATGCAGTCTCTTGTAATTTTATTTGACATGCATACAGATTATTTGAAGAGAGCACTTGAAGGAATTTCTGCTGAGGATTCTCAAAAGCGATTAGATACAAAGGCTAATCACGTTGCATGGATCACAGGCAGTCTTGTACAGGAAAGATTTGAAGTTGCGGGAATATTCGGAGCTGAGCTTCATCAGAAAGCGATCGGGCTTTTTAAAGACCACAAAGGAATTCAGGAAGGTGAGAAATATCCAAGTTCACAGGAGTTTTTAACAGACTGGGACATGATTTCGCCGGTACTTAGAGAGCATTTGGTAAATGTTACAGATGAAAAGCTTGATGAAATTTTTAAAATGCCGGATTTTGAAATGACCAATTATGAACTCATTACTTTTATGACTTATCGTGAGGCTAATATGATTGGACAAATTGCCTTATGGAGAAGACTGCTCGGTTATGATGCAATGAAGTATATGTAAAAATAACACAAAATTCTAAACCGTAAATTATTTTTGAAAATTAAAAAATTAATAAAATGGAAAAGTCAAAATCTAAAAAAGTAAGTAAAGCAAAATATGTTGACGCATTTGTAATTTCGATCAATATAAAAAATGTGCCGGCATATAAAAAAATGGCAGAGCTCGGCCGTGAAGTTTGGATGGAATACGGTGCTTTAGATTACAAGGAATGTGTTGGTGAAGATTTGGATACAAAAATGGGATTACCTTTCCCTAAACTAACCGGCTCAAAAAAAACTGAAACTGTTATTTTTTCATGGATAACATACAACTCCAAAGCTCACAGAAATAAAGTAAATGCTAAAGTAATGAAGGATCCCAGGATGAATAATATGGACGGTAAAAAAATGCCGTTTGAAATGGATAAAATGTCTTACGGCGGGTTTAAAGTACTTGTAAGCTCTTAACAGTTAGCAGTTAATAGTTAATAGTTAATAGTTAATAGTTAATAGTTAATAGTTTGAAGTTAGCAGTTAATAGTTTGAAGTAAATGAAAAATGTTTAGATTATTTACTTCAGATTCAATAATGATCTGTAAATAAAGATAAAATTCGTCCTTAGATATTTAAAAATTTAAACTAAGACAAATTTTAAAAGATCAGACCTTCATTAATTTTCTGTGTTCTAAAAACTGTTCGAGAAAATCTGCAGCATCCTGTTGATTTTTTTGGATCAGCTTATCATTTTCATCACCTCCAAGATTTTTTAAATAATTTAAATATCTCTCAATCTCGTTATAATCAACTTCTCTTTTTCCTGAGATCATTTCAAAAAGTCTTCGTGATTTTGGTCCGGAAAATCTTGAATCTATTTCACTTAAAAGATTTATTAATTCAAGTTTCATATTCAGAATTTAATTATTGGATTAACATTTACGGTACAGATTAACATACTTTGCCTCTATAATAAATCCAATTATAAAGCCATGCACATCAATCTCTAAAAGTTTACATTAAAAAAATTCTTAAATTAATAAGTTATAATTTATAAAAATTCAGATTAAATTAATTAACTCATACAAACCAAATTTAAAAATGAACATACAGGAAAATTCCGATGCTGTAAAATTAATAAAGGAAATAAGAAACAAGCTCAGCGAACTGGAGAGAATGATTGGAAAAAAAACAACTGCAAACTATACTTACCCAATGAACAATCAGCAGCATACACCTCCGAGAAAGCGCAACGTATATAAAAATTCCGATAAGAAAAATAACAAATAGAAATAAATATTAAGGAATTTCTGATTATCTGAAATTCAGATTTTTTTTTCTATACTGACGGATATACAAGATTACTTTAAAACCTGATAATTCATTATCACATATATTTTTTTTACAATAAAAGTTATTTTGTCAGATGAAATTTTTATATACAGGATTTTACTTGCTGAGTCTGGCATTTTTTATTTTAGCTCTGTTGGGTGGAAATATTTCCCGCCCATTATTTGAAACCGTATCAGAAAAAACCATTGAGAAGACTGGATTCCGAAAAGCTTACATTCAGTCAGTAGATGATAAGATCGACGATCTGATCTATAAATCCAAACAGATCGAACTTCAGATCGACAAGATCAGAAATTTTTTCTCTTCTGATAAAATTGATGAAAGTAAGTATGCAAAAGAAGAGAGTAAAATGCTGGAGAATGCAGTCTACACGCCGGTTCTGAATATGTTCATATTAATGTACAGAATCTCATTAGGAATTTTGTCAATTATGATACTTTGCTTTGCTGTTATATTTCAACTGATCTACAAAAGTCTTGATCTGAGAAAAAGAGTGAGACGTCTTGAAGAAGCAATGTATGCGGGAAATATGGTATGACAAAAATTACTACGGATATTTCCGAAGCTGTTTCTGAAATTATGAAAGGGAAAGTTACAGCACTGCCGACAGAGACAGTTTACGGACTCGGGGCAAATGCATTGAATGAAGAAGCTGTATTAAACATTTTTGAAACCAAAGACAGACCGGCATTTAATCCTGTCATTGTTCATATTCATGATGCCGGGGAAATGAAAAAATACAGTACTGAAATTCCGGATATTGTATATGACCTTGCAGAAAATTTTTCCCCTGGTCCAATTACTTTTGTACTAAGAAAAAATAAAATAATTCCGGATATTGCGACAGCGGGAAATGACAGCGTGGGTCTGAGAATTCCTTCACATAAGTTATTCCGTGAAGTACTTAAGGATTCTAAACTACCAATAGCTGCTCCTTCTGCCAACAGGTCAGGAAAGATCTCACCAACAACTGCTGAAGAGGTATTAAAAGAAATGGACGGTAAGATCGATCTCATTTTAGACGGCGGGAAATGTGATATTGGAATTGAATCCACTGTAATAAGTTTTTTAAACGGCGAAATTAAGATTCTGAGACACGGTTTTGTAACGCAGAATGAAATTGAAAAAATCACAGGAAGGAATTCTGTCATCGGAACAGACATTAATTCCGAAAAGAAGGTATCTCCCGGAATGCTAAGCAGTCACTATGCACCATCAACAGCGTTATATAAATGTGATTTTCCTAACAGAGTTTCTGATATCACAAAACAGAAAACAGGAGTTTTAAATTTTAGTAAATATTCAGGAAATAAGGAAATTGCTTTCAATCTTTTTTCTGATCTGAGAGAGCTTGATGATGCGGGATATGAAATGCTTTTGTATAAAGAAGTGGAAAATTCAGGAATTGGGGTTGCTATCAACGACAGACTTAAAAGAGCCGGCTCGGGAGAGATAATTATGAACGGCAGCAGGATTAAAATAATTAAAAATAAATATCAGCAGTAAATGTCCGAACGCATTATAATTGAATTTGACGATGAATCTAAAAGTGAAAAAGATAAATCCGGAAAGTTGAGTTCCGGAGATAAAAAATCTGAATCCACCGGACAGGAAAATGAAAGGATCGAAATAGATCTCAGCGATGAAATAAATAAAATTGAGATTGAGAATATTGAAGAGACTTATGAAGATAAGATTTTAAGAAAAAGTATTGACTGCTGCTACAAAGGGACAAACGGTCATAATAATTTTTTTGAAAGCAATCTGAATTTCCCGGAAGGTATAGAAAAAGGATTCAGCCAGTCATTCAGAATAAATCTTAAGGACGAGTTTTTTAATTCTGTACTTTTTAATAACCGTTATCTTATACTGAGTTCATATACAGGACATGTGTATTTTGCAGACAGATTCACAGGTTATGTGGAATTTAAGATTCACATGCACGAGCAGTCATTTGAAAAGACTGGACTTGTTATTTCTAATGTTGTATATCTCAATTCGGTCAGGAAGATTTTCAAATATGCCGGAACAGGCGAAAAGAAATTTGATGCGGAAGAGATTTACAGCACCGTTGATGATACTTTTATCTGGAGTAATCTGAACAGACGCGGAAATAAAATTCTATTTACAGAATATTTTAAAACAGAAGGTACAGCGGAACTGGTAATAATAGATATCAATTCACCTGAAGAAATTTTCCGGTACAGGATCAGCGTAAGAAATTCTATCAGCGACAGGATCTGCATTTCAGGTAAAAATGCATTCTTACTTGTAGATTCAAAGTTGTTTGTTTTTGACATAGATAAAATGACAGGTGAGGTATCGGATATAAATATACCGGCGGATGAAAATTCTTTTCTTTTTTCTTCGGGTAACAGATTATATATTACAACTATAAGTTATGAATTATATTATCTGGATCTGCCTTTAAGGGAAAATATATTTAAAAGTACGGGAATTAAAAACAGCTATATAAATTCACTCGGGGGATTTGGTGATAATGTTTTTATGGGAACGATGGAGGGCTGGAAATTATTCAAGTCAACAGGTTTGAAAATATATGAATTTGAAGACGAATATGAGAACAGGATTGAGTGTATCAGCCGAAACGTAATGGTAATTTCAAAGAACAATAAAATTGTATTCAGTAATCTAAACAGGTTTCAGGAAGCTGAAGGATACGTTATATCTTCTGACAGACTGAATGAAACAGAATTCATAGTATCGGCAGTAATTTCAGAAAATGAAATTTTTATTCTGACGCGTCGGGGCATTGTAGAATCTTTTACTAATGATAAATTAAACATACATATCTGATAAATGAACAAAGTCAGGAAATTTATAAGAAGTAATTTTAAAAAATTTTTATTTTTAATAATTATTGCAGCTGCATCTGATGCAGTTCCTCAGACAGGGAATCAGTTCATATTTTTATTTGACAATTCCGGAAGCATGCTGCCATACTACAACAGTCCTCAGAGTAATTTTAAACTGTTCAGTAAAGCACTCATAAAAAATTCCGCAAAAGGAAGTGACAAAACGGGAATATTTCTGTTTACAAAGACGGATCAGAAGAGGGCGATCAATTCTCCAAAAATGCTTTACAACGGCAGTGCTGATGAGATGTTAATGGATAAAATATTTATGAAATTCATTCCTATGAGAGGTAATGATAATCTCACCGGTACTACTGATCTGATAGAGGCACTTGATAAAGGTATCGCAGCAGTAGAAGGAAATTCTGCAGTGATATGGCTGATCACAGATAATATAAATGATAACAGCGGAAGCGGCGATTCTTCTTATTCCAACACACTTGAGTTTTATAAAAAGCTCAGGTCAGATGCAAATATACAAAAGATACTATTATACCCGATCCCTGAGAAAGCTGAATTTGAAGGTGATGCTGTAAAAGGGTATGTAGTGTATGGTATAGTTTATTCTAAGTCACGTCTGTCACAGTCTGAGCTGGAAAGTTATGATACAATTCTGAGAGGTGCGGGCATTAAAGAAAAAGCTATTACATTAAAACCTCTCGACATTGGAACGATAGTACTCAGACCTCAGGTAACGCAGAGTAAGATCACTGACGGAAAAATTTATTTTGACGGATCGTCACTTCTGGGTAAAGGATTTGAAGAAGGCGAGAAAGTTCAGGAGACATTCAGCGACCTGACACTGAAATCAAATTTATATCCTTACATTATAAAAAGTGCCAAACTCAGTGTAGGGCTGGATAATTTCACATCATCAGACTATTCCGTAAAGTCACTCGGCACGCAAACTATCTCTCCCTCTACAGTAAGCAACGTCACACCTGAGGGAGAGGTAACAGGATTTTCCGTAATATTTAATCTGCCCGAGATCACTCCGAATTTTTCATTCAATACAATTTTTAAAGAAGATTTTACTATTGGCGGTGATCTGATATTAGAAGTTTCACAGGTCGATATTTTACTTGATGAAAGTTATGTGAACAGATTCAGAGAACTTTTTGCTTTGCAGTCTGTGCCTGAAATATTTCAGCCTGTATTAAAAGATAAAAAGATCATAACAAAGATTCCATTAGAGATAAGAATGAAATACGGTCCATGGAGATTATTTGTACTTATTGGTTTGATCGCACTTTTACTTGGCTTAATTTTATTTTTCTTATATGTAATATTTAAGAAAAAATGCTTTGGACTTTCGATAGATAACGGACCTGTGCAGGATGTATGCCTTGGAGGACTTTCATCATATTCAGTATCTTCGGGTATGTCCGGAGAATTAGGAAAGGTAAAGAAATCAATTTTTGGCGGACTAAGTTTTGAATATTCAAAAGTTACGACCACTCCCGGAACTAGTGTAAAACTGATTGAAAATATACCAATAGAAATTCAGTATGAGGATGAAGGGTTCAGATCAAACTCCGTATCGCTTATGATAACTGCGTCTGAAGCAGGTCCCGGTACAAATCTCGGAGACACTGATGATAGCGGCATGTATTAATTTTGCAAAACACAATAAATATAAATTTTTTAATTTAATAAATTTTTGATTATACGTTTATTAATTTAACAGTGTAAATAATTTAAATCTGAAAAACTGTTTTTCAAAAAGCGTAATTACTTTTATGTAAGTAAATATCATTTACAAAGAAAAAGCAGTTGACAAAAACAGAGTAATGGTAATCAAAAAATTTATAATTCTCATTCCGCTTCTTTTAATCACATCGGGTCTGTATGCTCAGCAGAATCCAAATTATAAATCTATTACAACACAGATTGGAAACAGAGACACGCTTGTTACTCTTCCCGAAAAATTCATAATACCATTTTCAGAAATTCTTACATTACAAAATAAAATTCTGACTCCAGTCAGTGATTATAAGCTAGATCAGCGGCAGGGCATTATTACTTTAAGCAAAGATCTCTTCAGTAAATATGAGCTTGATACTTTTCAGATATATAATCTGCGTACGGATTATGATGTATTTCCTTATGACATTAAAGAAGAGTATTCTAACTTTGAAATCATCACGGAGCTTGATACCATCACAGGTGATTCCGTAATGATCGCAACTCAGAATAAAGATTTCATGGGAAGTTTATTTGAAGGGACGGATCTACAGAAATCGGGAAGTTTATTCAGAGGAGTTACGTTAGGTTCGAACAGAGACCTATCATTGAATTCAGGATTTCGTCTTCAGCTTAACGGAAAACTTACAGACGACCTGGAGATCAATGCTGCTCTGACAGATGAAACAACACCCATTCAACCGGAAGGAAATACACAAAAGCTACAAGAGCTTGATAATGTTTTCATCGAGCTTAAAGGACAGGATTTTACAGGAACGATCGGAGATATTAAAATTGATTTTGTAAATACACAGTTCACAAATTTTTCAAGGAAGATACAAGGCGCAAAAGGATTCGGCTCTTATGGAAACGGTCTGGGAGATCTGATGTTGGCAGGTGCTGTGCAGAGAGGAAAATATAATACCAATGCATTCAACGGCACGGACGGGATACAGGGACCGTATTATCTGATCGGACGGGACAATGAACTTAACATACTTGTATTATCCGGAACGGAATCTGTGTATCTCGACGGGATTCAGATGCTGCGGGGTGAACAAGCAGATTATACTATTGATTACGGGATCGGGACAATTACATTTACAAACAACAGGATCATTACAGTCGCATCAAGAATCATAGTTGATTTTGAATATACAGACAGAGAATATACACGGACACTTATTTCAGGAGCAAACAATCTGAATCTTCTAAGCAATAAATTAAAGATCGGTTTTTCTTATGTGAATGAAGATGACAATGAAGATAAACCGATTGATTTTTCACTTACGGAAACTGATAAAGAAATTCTATCACAGGCAGGTGACAACAGATTAAATGCTGTAGTATCGGGTGTTCAATTTGTTGGGAGGGACAGTGCCGGTATTGGTTTAGGTCTTTATGTAAAATCAGATACACTTATAAATACTGAGACAATAGTTTATTATAAATATTTACCAAATGATTCAAATGCTCTGTATCAGGTTGCATTTTCTTTTGTAGGGCAGGCAAAGGGAAATTACATTCAGAACAGTTCACTGCAATATACATTTAACGGGATTTCACAGGGAAGTTTTGATACGGTAGTGTTCATACCTTTGCCAAATTCATATCAGATCGCTGACATAAATTTAAATTATGAATCATCACCTCAAAGAGAATTTACTATGAATCTTGAGTCGGCATTCTCTACATTTGATGCCAACAAATTTTCGGAGAAAGATGACAACAATAATGTAGGGGTGGCATTGTTTGGAACAATAGGATTGAGCAAACAGAATTTCAATTTTCTTGGCACAAAGATCAACGCATTAGAATTGAAACTGAAAAGTAAAATAGTAAATAAATTATTTGTACCATTAGAAAGATATAACCCCGTTGAATTTTACAGACAGTATGACATTCAGGATTCGAATAAACTCACAGAAGATCTGAGAGAGGCATCACTTTTTATAGCTCCTGTTAATTTTGTAAAATTCAATGCACAGTTCGGACAGCTTTTAAGAGGTGACGGATTTAATTCACTCAGGACTTCGGGAGAATTTGTAATGAGCGACGATACAAAAAAAATTCCGGACCTTTTTTATAATGTAGAATACATTACTACAGATAATTCTTACATAAATACAAACAGTGTTTGGCTGAGGCAGACAGGCAGTGCAGGTTATAAAAAGTATCTGGGTGATTTTTCATTTGACAGTCCAAATCTTGAGCTGAAATTAGATTTCCATCAGGAGAACAGAAAAAATATAGTGCCGGGGCAATTGGGAGACAGTCTGCTAACGGGAAGTTTTTCTTTTTATGAAGTGATCCCAAACTTTACTATAAACAATCTCCTTGATCTTAATTTTTATACAGCATTCAAATTCAGACTGGACAATCAGCCGATAAACGGTATTATACAGGAAGAATCCGAAACATTCACTCAGACTTATGGATTGAGATACGGCGGAGTTCAATGGTTTTCGACTTTTCTCGAGTTGTCATTCCGCAAAAAAGAATATACTGACGAATTCATTTCTGACATAAATACAAATAACAATTCTTTGTTGGTAAACTGGCAGACGAGATTAGATCCGCTGGACGGTTTTTTCCTTACAGATCTTTTATATAATACTTCAAGCGAGCGGGAAGCTAAGACTGAAAGAGTGTTTGTCGAAGTTAGAGTGGGAGAAGGTAATTACATTTATATTGGTGATCTGAATGCCAACGGTCTTAAGGAAGAAAATGAATTTCAGTTGACAAATTTTGATGATGGTAATTATATACGGATCAATCAGCCGACTGCTGAATTATTTCCGGTTACAGTCCTGAATACTTCTGCAAGAATTACATTAAAGCCTGCAAGATATTTTAATATTTCGGGAAATGATTTTCTTTCAGAAGTAATTAGAAATTTTACAACTGAAAGTTATGTCCGAATTGAAGAGAACAGTAAGAATCCTGATACAGACGACATTTATTTTTTGAATTTCAGTACTTTTCAAAATGATTCCAATACTTTATTCGGCACGAACATTTTCCAGCAGGACATTAACTTTTTTGAATACAATACTGCATATTCATTAAAGCTCAGATACATACAGCAGCAGACAATGAATCAATTCGTCGGCGGTAATGAAAGATTTTTTGGAATTCAAAAACTTGTAAAACTCAAACTCGGACTGACCACTGATATTACAACATTTTTTGAATACACAAACAGAGTGGACAGAAACGATGCGCCATTAAATTCTGTCCGCAACAGAAATATAAAATCAGAAGGTATCTCTGGAGATTTTTCATATATGCCGATTCCCGAAATAGAGAGCGGCTTTCAGCTTAATTTTGCATCTGCACTTGATTACTATCCGACGATTCCTACCCAGGCTGATATAAATACAATTCTCTTCAGGATAATTTATTCATTTACATTATCAGGGAGAGTCAGGGCAGAGATACAAAGGGATAATATAAGTATTAACAATCCTGATGCAATTTATCCATATGAACTCACAAACGGAAAACCTGTTGGCAACAGTATTTTATGGAGACTTTTATTTGATTACAGCATTAGTAAAAATCTGCAGGCAACATTTAATTATGACGGAAGAGCAGAAAGTAACAGGAATATCATTCATACGGGACGTGCTGAAATAAAGGCGTTTTTTTAGAATTCACCTCACCCAGCCCTCAATGCAATTAAGTTAAGGGCGAAGTATCGTCGCTATCAGCAAACCCCTCCCAGCCTCCCCTTTGAAAAAAGGAGGAGTCTGAACTTTTAAATTAAAACTTTATATTAATCAAATTATAAATAAAAAATCCCTAAAATTAATGGCATTGCTCCAGCCCTCCCAGCGAGTGAGTCTGTCTAATAACAGTTAAATAATTTCACCACAAAGACACTAAGTCACAAAGATTAATATTTTTTAACTTTTTTCCTTTGTGTCTTGGTGTCTCAGTGGTAAGAACA
>Ga0209477_1000340_pt1 | contig 28613 bp, 23 predicted proteins | sample KloWWTupernatant_FD_187180 | JGI IMG/M metagenome (GOLD analysis project Ga0209477, IMG submission 187180) | Active sludge microbial communities from Klosterneuburg, Austria, studying microevolution and ecology of nitrifiers - Klosterneuburg... | ecosystem: Engineered > WWTP > Aerobic digester >...
TCGTCGTCACGTCCAGCGAAGTGTAGGAACCGTCCCCACAGTCCCCAAAACCTACGAACCGTAGGTCTTCTTCAAATGCCGGCGCTGGCGGCGCTTCTTGGCCTCCTGCCGCGGGGTGAGGAGGGAGCGCTTCTTGTCGGCGTAGGGGTTGGCGCCCTGGCGCAGTTCCACGCGCAGGGGCGTGCCCTTGAGCTTGAAGACCTTGACGAAGGTGTTCTCGAGGTAGCGCTTGTACTGGTCCTTGATGGCCGAGACGCTGGTGCCGTGGATCACGACCACCGGAGGGTTGGAGCCCCCCTGGTGCGCGTAGCGCAGCTTGGGGCGGATCTTGCCGGCGAGCGGCGGGGCCTGCTTCTCGACGGCCGCCTGCAGCGCGCGCGTGAGCTTCGGGGTGGAGAGCTTGGCCATGGCCGCCGCGTAGGCCTGGTTCACGGCGGTGAAAAGCGCCTTCAACCCCGTGCCCTTCAGCGCCGAGATGGGCACGAACTCGGCGAAGTCGAGGAAGGCGAGCTTCCGCTCCAGGTCGCTCTTCGCGTCCTTCTTCTTCTCCGAATCGATCGCGTCCCACTTGTTCACCGCGACCGCCAGCGCCCGCCCGGCTTCCAGGATGTAGCCGGCGATGTGCGCGTCCTGCTCGCTGATGTCCTGCGCCGCGTCGACCACCAGCACCACCACGTGGGCGCGCTCGATCGCCTGCAGCGTCTTCACCACCGAGAACTTCTCGACCGACTCCCACACCTTGCCCTTGCGGCGGATGCCGGCCGTGTCGATGATCGTGTAGTCGCGGCCCAGGAAGCGCGCCTCGACCTCGATCGCATCTCGCGTCGTGCCGGGCTCGTCGAAGGCGATCACGCGCTCCTCGCCAAGCACCCGGTTCACGAGCGTGGACTTGCCCACGTTGGGCCGGCCGACGATGGCGATGCGCGGGTGGTCGGGCTCGTCCTCGGAATCCGCGGGCTCGGGCTTGAAGGGGGCGAGCGCGTCCTCGACCAGTTGCCGAACGCCCTCCCCGTGCGCCGCCGAGATCGCGTGCGGCGCGCCCAGGCCCAGCTCGTGGAACTCGGCGACGGCGAGGTCCTCCTGCATGCCCTCGGTCTTGTTCACCGCGAGCCACACGGGGGCGCCGCGCTCGCGAAGAAGTGCGGCGATGCGCTTGTCCTGCGGCGCGAGCCCGGCCCGGCCGTCCACCACGAAGACGACGACGTCGGCCTCGGCGATCGCCTCCCGCGCCTGCCGCGCCATCTCGGAGAGGATGCCGTCCTTGGCCACCGGCTCGAAGCCGCCGGTGTCGACCACGATGTAGGCCTTGTCGCCGAGGCGCCCGCGGCCGTAGTGGCGGTCGCGCGTGAGGCCCGGCATGTCGTGCACGATCGCGTCGCGCGTGCGCGTGAGCCGGTTGAAGAGCGTGGACTTCCCGACGTTGGGGCGCCCGACGAGGACGACGGTGGGCTTCATCTGGGGGCTTGGCCCGGCCCGCCCGCCTAGAAGCGGACGAGCGAGACCGTCCCGCCTGCCGTCTGCACGAGGAGCGCGTTGCCGGTGGGGACGAGCGCGTGCACCGCGCCGCCGTCCACGCCGATGCGCCCGAGGAAGGCGCCGTCGTCCTTCGCGAGCACGTGCAGCCAGCCCAGCGAATCGCCCACGACCACCTTGCCGTCCACCACCACCGGGGCGGTGACGCGGCGGCGCAGGAGCTTGTCCTGCTTCCAGCGCGAGGCGCCCGTGTCGCGGTCCAGCGCGTGGACGTTGTCCTGGTCGTCGGTCACGTAGGCGCTCTTGTCGTCGAGCGCAAGCCCCGTGGCCGTGGAGAGGTCGCGCGTCCAGAGCGTGTTGCCGCCGGCGATGTCGAAGCAGGCGATCTTGCCCTGGAAGGCGCCGGCGCAGATGCGGCCGCCGTCGATCACGGGCAGCCCCGAGACGTCGGCCACGCGCTCCAGCTCCGTCGAGCCGCGCGGCAGGCTCACGGTCACTTCCCAGGTGAGCTTGCCGTCGTCGAGGTCGAGCGCGATGAGCTTGCCGCCCGGGTAGCCGGCGACCACGTTGGTGGGCGTGACGAGCACGGCCGTCTCCGCGCGCAGCAGCAGGGCGGGCGTCGGGCGCTGGTACACCCAGCGGCGTTTCCCGTCCGCGAGGCCGAGGGCGAAGATGCGCCCGTCGGCGGTGCGCACCACGGCCGTGGCGCCGGCCACGACGACGGGGGCGAGCACCTCGCCGCCCACGTTGGCCACCCACAGCGATTTCCCGGCGAGGTCGTAGGCCGCGACCTCGCCCTTGATCGTGCCGACGATGATCGACTCGCCCTGCCCGCCGGCGCCGGAGGAGAGCTTGCGGCCGGCGTCGAAGCGCGCGGCCTGGCGGCCGCTCTCGGCGTCCAGCACCGTCACCGTGCCGTCGGCCGCGGCGGTGAACACGCGCCCGGCCTCGAGGCGCGGGAAGAACTTGAACCCGCCCGCGCGGCCGACGGAGGCGCTCCAGGCCACGCGCGGCGTGACGGTCGCGCGGATCTCGGCGAGCGGCATCGGCTTCTCGTCGGCGCTCTTGAACCAGCTGAAGTAGCTGCAGCCCCCCAGCGCCAGCGCGCAGGCGGCCAGTGCCGCGCGGCCCGCCGTTCTCATTGCGCGCCCCCGAGGGCGCCGAGCTTCAGTTCCGTGAAGGAGCGCAGCGGGCTCCTCGCGTCGCTCTTGTCCAGCGCCAGCTTGTAGGCGGCGCGCGCCTCGTCCAGGCGGCCCTGCGTGAAGAGGATGTCGCCGCGCAGGTCCGCGACCATCGCGGCCCAGGCCTCGTCCTTGTTGCCGTCGAGGACCTGCAGCGCCTCGGCGGGCTTCTTGAGATCCAGCAGCACGGCGGCGAGGCGGATGCGCGCGATGCCGCGGTGCTCCTCGCGGCCGCTCTTCATCACCCACTCCAGCCGCGATTGCGCCGTGGCGAGGTCGCCCGCCTCGAAGCTCGCCTGCGCGGAGACGAGCGCGGCTTCCGAGGCGAAGAAGCTCCGCGGGTGCTTGTCGATCACGGCCTGGGCGAGATCGCCGGCGCGCTTGGCGTCGGTGCGCGCCTTGTTCACCTCGGCGGCCATGGCGGCGGCCTCGGCCGCCTGGGTCGCGCTCCAGTACTGCCAGCCCTTCCAGCCCGCCACCGAGAGCACGAATGCCGCGATGGCCGCGTAGACGAACTTGGCGTTGTCCTCCCACCAGTGCTGCATGGCGGCGAGGCGTTCCTGCTCTTCGAAATCGTAGGATCCTGCCATGGGTCGATCTTTCCGGGGTTTTCGTTCGGGGGGCCTTCAGGGGGCGGTCGCGAGGCGCGCGATCGCCTCGGCGGGGGAGAGCAGGACCTGCTCGCCGCCGCCGCGAAGGGGCTTGAGGGTGACCTTGCCGGCGGCGACCTCGTCGTCGCCGAGGATTATAGCGAAGGGGGCCGCGCTCGCGTCGGCCTTCTTCATCTGCGACTTGAAGCTGCCGCCGGCGCCGAGCACGCAGGAAAGCCCCGCGTCGCGGATCGCCTCCGCCAGGCGCCAGGCCTCGCGGGAAGCCGCCTCGCCCGCGTGCACGAGGAAGGCGTGCGGCTCCTGCGCGGCGGTGCGGCCGAAGGCCTGCATGGTGAGGATGATCCGCTCCATGCCGAGGCCGAAGCCGCAGGCCGGCGTGGGCTTGCCGCCCAGCATCGCGAAGAGCCCGTCGTAGCGGCCGCCGCCGGCGATGGTGGACTGGGCGCCGATGCGGTCGGTGACCCACTCGAACACGGTGCGGTTGTAGTAGTCCATGCCGCGCACGAGGCGCGGGTTCACGGTGAACGCGACGCCCGCGTCCGCGAGCAGCCGCTTCGTCTCCTCGAAGTGCCGCGCCGCGCCCTCGCCGAGGTGGTCGAGGAGCCTGGGCGCCCCCTCGATCATGGCCTGCATCGCGGGGTTCTTCGAATCCAGGATCCTGAGCGGGTTGGAATGCAGGCGCCGCTTCGCGTCCTCGTCCAGCAGGGCCTCGTGCCGCGAGAAGTACGCGATGAGCTTGTCGCGGTGCGCCTGCCGGTCGGCGGCGTCGCCGATGGAATTCACGTGGAGCTGGATCGGGCCGATGCCCAGCGCCTTCCACAGGCGCGCGAGCATCACGATCTGCTCGGCGTCGACGTCCGGCCCCTCGAAGCCGAGCGCCTCGACGTCGTACTGGTGGAACTGGCGCTGGCGGCCCTTCTGCGGGCGCTCGTAGCGGAACATCGGGCCCGCCGTCCACACGCGCATCGGGCCGTTGTAGAGGAAGTTGTGCTCGATCGCGGCGCGCACGATGCCGGCGGTGGCCTCGGGGCGAAGCGACACGCTGTCGCCGTTGCGATCGCGCGTGGTCGAGGAACGAGCCGGCATGTCGAAAGTGAACATCTCCTTCTCGACGATGTCGGTGACTTCCCCGATGCCGCGGATGAAGAGCGCCGTGGGCTCGACGATGGGCGTGCGGATATTGCGGTAGCCGTACTGGCGGAAGACCTCGCGGCAGGCGTCCTCGAGCTGCTCCCACAGGGGGGAGGCCTCCGGCAGGATGTCTTCCATCCCGCGGATGGCCTGGATCTTGTTGCTCATGCGCTGGCTATTCCGCCTGTGTGATGGCTATGGTCTTCTTGCGCTGCGTGGAGCGCTTCGGGGCGCCGGGCGCGTAGCGGGCCTTCACGTAATCCTCGACGATCGCCTGGAACTCCTCGGCGATGCGCTCGCCCTTGAGGGTCACGGTCTTCTCGCCGTCGACGAACACCGGCGCGACGGGCTTCTCGCCGGAGCCGGGGAGCGAAATGCCGATGTCGGCGAGCTTCGATTCGCCCGGCCCGTTCACCACGCAGCCCATGACGGCCACGTGCATGTCCTCGACGCCGGGGTACTGCGACTTCCACACGGGCATCTGCGTGCGCAGGTAGTCCTGGATCCTCGCGGCCAGCTCCTGGAAGAAGGTGCTGGTGGTTCGCCCGCAGCCGGGGCAGGCCGAGACCTGCGGCGTGAAGGAGCGCAGCCCCATCGCCTGCAGGATCTCCTGCGCCACGATCACCTCGCGCGTGCGGTCGCCGCCCGGCTCCGGCGTGAGCGAGACGCGGATGGTGTCGCCGATGCCTTCCTGCAGCAGCACGCCCATGGCGGCGGTGGAGGCGACGATGCCCTTGGAGCCCATCCCGGCCTCCGTGAGGCCCAGGTGCAGCGCGTAGTCGCAGCGGCGGGCGAGCTCCCGGTAGACGCGGATCAGGTCCTGCACGGCGGAGACCTTGGCCGAGAGGATGATGCGGTCGCCGGGAAGCCCGATCTCCTCGGCCTTCGCGGCGCTCTCGAGCGCCGAGACGATGAGGGCCTCGCGCATCACCTCGTCGGCTTCCCTGGGCTGCGCCAGCGCCGCGTTGGCGTCCATCAGGCGCGCGAGCAGCTCCGGGTCGAGCGAGCCCCAGTTCACGCCGATGCGCACCGGCTTCGCGTGCTCGATGGCCTTCTCGATCATGGTCGCGAACTGGTCGTCGCGCTTCGAGCCGTGGCCCACGTTGCCGGGGTTGATGCGGTACTTGTCGAGCGCCACGGCGCACTCCGGCACCTGCGCGAGGAGCTTGTGGCCGTTGAAGTGGAAGTCGCCGATGAGGGGAACTTCCACCCCCATCGCGAGGAGGCGCTCGCGGATGGCGGGCACCTGCCGCGCGGCCTCGAGCGTGTTCACGGTGATGCGCACCGCCTCGCTGCCGGCGCGGGCGAGCGCGGCGACCTGGTCCGCGGTCGACTTCGCGTCCTCCGTGTCGGTGTTGGTCATCGACTGCACGAGGATCGGGGCGTCGCCGCCCACCCACCGGCCGGCGAGTCGGACCTTGCGCGAGGCACGGCGCGTGAGGGGGTTCATGCGGGAAGCGTTCCTTACGGCAGGGTGAAGCGGGCCACGGCCACGCGCGTGTGCGGGGCGAGGTCGAAGTCGCGGCCGTTGTAGGTCATGCGCACCTCGGGCGCGTTGCCGATCACGAGGGTGAACGGGGGCTTGCCCGCCACCTCCGCGGTGGAGCCGCCCGGGTGCGTGCGCGAGAGCAGCACCTTGCCCTTGGCGTCGGTGATCTCGACCCACGCGGCGCCGCGGAAGGCGAGCTTGATCTGGCCTTCGCCCGGCGGCGGCGAGGCGGGGGTCGCGGCGGGCGCGGACGCCGCGGGTTGCGCGGCCGGGGCGTAGGCCGGCGGGGCGGGGGAAGCGAACGCGGGGGCGGGCGCCGGCGCCGCAGCGGCGGGCTGCTCGGCGGAAGGCTCGGCCTTGGCGGGCTCCGCCTTGGGCGGCTCAACCGGCTCGGCAGTCGGCGCGGGCGCGGCGACCGTCGGCGCCTTCGCCGGCACGGCGGTGGACACGGGCTGCGGGCGGATGAAGAGCCACCAGTACATGGCCGCGAAGCCGAACACGAGCGCGGCGGCGGCGATGCCCGCGGCCTTCACGTAGGGGCTCGCGAGCCGCTGGCCCAACGGGTCGAAGCGGATGTTCTGGCTGGGGACGACGATGCCCGGCGCGTTCTCGCGCGGCGCGTCCTGCGAGAGCAGCCCGACGAGCGCCTCGGCTTCCAGGCCCAGCGCGCGGGCGTAGTTGCGCGTGAAGCCGCGCAGGAAGGTGCCGCGCGGCAGGCGATCGTAGTCGCCGGCCTCCAGCGCCTCGATCTGCGAGACGCTCATGTGCAGGCGCTGCGCCACGTCGGCGCGCGCGAGGCCCTGCCGCTCGCGCTCGGCGGCGAGGATCGCCCCGGGGGAACGCGGCGCCTCGGGGGTTGCGGTGCTTTCCGGCGTGGAATCCATCACTTGGCGGAGGCGCCCAGCAGCTCGCGCGTCTGCGGCGCGTCGGGGAAGCGCCGGCGCAGCTGCTGCAGCATGCTGTCCTCGGCGGCCTTCTCGCCCTGCGCGCGCGCGATGCGCACGCCCAGCACGAGGGCGGAGAGCGTGGGCTCGCCCAGGCGCATGTAGCGGTTGAGGTAGATCTCGGCGTCCTTGAGGTTGCCCTTCTCGAAGAGGATCTCGGCGAGCGAGTAGAGGGCGCCGGCGAGGTCGGGGCGGAAGGTCACCGCGCGGCGCAGGTAGTCCTCGGCCTCCGCGTTCTTCCCCGCCATGCGCGAGCACACGCCCGCGTTGAGCAGCGCCTTCTCCGGCGTGTTGTACATCGAGTCCGAGAGCACGCGGCCGAAGAACTCCATGCCGCGCTCGCGCTCGCCGCGCAGGCACAGGAACCAGCCGTAGTTGTTGAGCACGTCGGAATCGCGCGGGGCGATGGACAATGCCCGCTCGAAGGCGGCGCGGGCCTGCGCGTCCTCGCGCAGCTCCATGAAGACCAGCGCGCGCACGTTGTAGGCGTAGTGGTAGGTGGGGTCGTCCTTCTCGGCGAGGCGCGTCTCCTCCAGCGCCACCGCGAAGTTGCCGCGCTGGTAGTACTGCGCCGCGAGCGAGGTGTGCAGCTCCGCGCGGCGGCGGCCGTCGGCGGCCACGTTGTCCGTGACGATGCGCGTCTGCACGGAGGTCTGCGAGACGCAGCCCGCCAGGAGCGCCGCGGCCACGAGGAACAGGACTGTCTTCATGCGGCCTCCGGATGGGAGTGGTGCGCCTTGTGGATGCGCACGGTGCGGCTGCGCATCCGGTTCACGACCTGGCCGGCGAGCTGCCCGCAGGCCGCGTCGATGTCGTCGCCGCGCGTCTTGCGGATGGTGGCGACGAAGCCGGCCTCCACGAGGATGTCGCGGAAGCGCAGCACGGCCTCCGGCTTCGAGCGGGCGAAGCCGGAATCCGGGAAGGGGTTGAAGGGGATGAGGTTCACCTTGCTCGGCACCTCGGCGAGCAGCTTCGCCAGCGCGCGCGCGTGGGCCGGCGAGTCGTTCACGCCGTCGAGCAGGACGTACTCGAAGGTGATGAAGTCGCGCGGGGCGGCCTCGAGGTAGTCCTTGCAGGCCGCCAGCAGCTCCGCGATGGGATAGCTGCGGTTGATCGGCATGAGGCGCGAGCGCAGCTCGTCGTCGGGGGCGTGCAGGCTCACGGCGAGCGCCACGGGAAGCTGCTCCTTCAGGCGGCGCAGCTTGTGCACGACGCCGGAGGTGGAGAGCGTCACGCGCCGGCGCGAGAGCCCGTAGGCGTGGTCGTCCAGCATGACCGACATGGCGGCGACCACGTTGTCGAAGTTGTTGAGGGGCTCGCCCATGCCCATCATCACGACGTTGGTGACGGGCTTGGGCGTGGCGCCCTCGGACGAGGCCTCGAGCCGGTACGGCATTCCCTCGCGGGCCATTGCCTCGAGGCGCCGGTTCGCCACCCACAGCTGGCCGAGGATCTCGGAGACGGCGAGGTCGCGGTTGAAGCCCTGGCGGCCGGTGGAACAGAAGCCGCAGTCGAGCGCGCAGCCCACCTGCGAGGAGACGCAGAGCGTGCCGCGGTCGTCCTCGGGGATGAACACCGCCTCGATGCCGTTGCCGATGCCCACGTCGAAGAGCCACTTCACGGTGCCGTCGGCGGAGCGGTGCTCGGAGAGGATCTCCGGCGGGCGGACCTCGGCGCATGCCTTCAGCTTCTCGCGGAGGGACTTCGCGAGGTCCGTCATCGCGTCGAAGTCGGCCACCCCGCGCTGGTGCACCCAGCGGAACACCTGCTTCGCGCGGAACGGCTTCTCGCCGAGCGAGGCGAACCACTCGGTGAGGGCCGGGAGCGTGAAGTCGAGGAGGTTCGTCCGCATGGGGCTGCGGGGCGCCCGGTCAGCGCGCGTAGACCTGGCTGGCGGGGAAGAAGTAGGCGATCTCGACCGCGGCGGTCTCGGGGGCGTCGGAGCCGTGCACGGCGTTGGCGTCGATCGACTCGGCGAAGTCGGCGCGGATGGTGCCCTTCTCGGCCTTCTTCGGGTCGGTCGCGCCCATCAGGTCGCGGTTCTTCTGGATGGCCTCCTCGCCCTCGAGCACCTGGATCATCACCGGGCCGGAGATCATGAACTCCACGAGGTCCTTGAAGAACGGGCGGGCCTTGTGGACGGCGTAGAAGCCCTCGGCTTCCTGCCGGGAGAGGTGGGCCATCTTCGCGGCCACGACCTTGAGGCCGTTGGTCTCGAAGCGGGAGTAGATCTTGCCGATCACGTTCTTGGCCACGGCATCGGGTTTGATGATCGACAGGGTGCGCTGCACAGCCATGAAAATCTCCGCTAACTGAATGAAAAGTTTAGCTTTTCATTCTATCACACCCTCCCGCCCGCCGCCTAGCCGCGAGTCACCAAAGCGGGACACCAATTGGGGACGGTTCTTCAGAACCGTCCCCAATTCCTGTCCCTATGGGGACGGTTCCTTCACTCCAAGAGACTCCGTAACGTACGCACACTCCATCGCGCCTACTTGGGTAAAGGAACCGTCCCCGAATGCCAGGTGGGGAGGAGGCCGGGGGCGAGGTAGTCGGCGGCGATGCCGATGCCGGGGACCCACACGAGCCGGTCGCCGTCGAAGAGGAGCGGGAGCCGCCCGCGGCGCCAGGCGGGGACGGCGTGCTCCTGGAGGAGGTTCTTCAAGGTGCGCGTGGGGCCGCCGGGCCGGAGCCGGATGCGCTCGCCGCCCGCGCGCGGCCCGAAGCGCCAGCGGCCGGCGGCGACGAGACCCGCCGCGATGCCCTCCTCCGCGCTTTCGGCGAACCGGACCTCGCCACGCCCCTCGCCCAGCGGCACCACCCGCTCGCCGTGCCAGGAAACCTCCCAGGCCCCCTTCCGCGGCACGGCCTCGACGATCACCCGCCCGCGATGGCGCACGATGGCCCGCCCGCCGTGCAGCAGCAGCACCCGCGCATCGCCCCGCGCCGAGACGAGCTGGCGCGCGATTTCCGCCAGCCGCGCCTCCCCCGGCATCGCGAGCCCGTGCGCGGCGAGGAAGTGGCGCAGCACGTTGGCGCGCCGGGCCGGATCCAGCGCGCCCAGCGCCTCGGCCGAGAGCCCCTCGCCATCGGCCAGCCGCGCCGCATCCTCGCGGGCCACGGATGCGAGCAGCTCGTCCGCCACCGCCGCGTGCCGCGCGAGCCGCGCCAGCGACTCCCGGTACTGCGGGAACCGCCGCTCGATCACCGGCATCACCTCGTGGCGCAGGAAGTTGCGGTCGAACGCGGTCATCTCGTTGGACTCGTCCTCCACCCACGCGAGCCCCGCCTCGCGCGCGTGGCCGAGGAGCGCCTCGCGCGGCTCGTCCAGCAGCGGCCGCAGCCACACGGCGCCCGCCACCGCCCTCGCCTCCCCCATCGCCGCGAGCCCCTTCACGCCCGTGCCGCGCAGCGCCTGCAGGAGAACCGTCTCGGCCTGGTCGCCGCGGTGGTGCGCGAGGGCCACGAAGTCCGTGCCGGCCCGCGCGAACGCCGCGTGCCGCGCCGCGCGCGCCGCCGCCTCGAGCCCCGCGGGGTCGCCTCGCGCGACCGCCACGCGCTCCACGCGGATCGGCACCCCGCGCGCGGCCGCGAACGCCTCGCACGCCTGCGCCCAGCGGTCGGCGTTGCGCGAAAGCCCGTGGTGGACGTGCAGCGCGGAAAGCGCGAAGCCCTGCGCCTCGCGAAGCCCCGCGAGGATGTCGAGGAGAACCGTGGAATCGAGCCCGCCGGAGAACGCCGCGCAGACCGACTGCCCGGGCCGAACGCGCGCGGCGATCCTCCCGGCCACGCGGGCCGCGAGCCCCTGCGGCGTGTGCTCGCGAGCGCTCATGCGGCGGCGGCCGCCCCCCGCGCTACTCCGCGAGCTCCTTGAACTTGCCGTAGCCCACGAGGCGGTCCTGGCGGCGCTCGAGGAGCTGCGTGACCGGCATGTCCTGCAGCTGGCGCAGGTGGTCGGCGATGGCCTTCTTGAGGTTCTTCGCGCTCTCCGCCGGGTCGCGGTGCGCGCCGCCCAGCGGCTCGCTCACCACCTTGTCGACGAGGCCCAGGGTCTTCAGGCGGTTGGCGGTGATCCCGAGCGTCTCGGCCGCCTCGCCCGCGTAGTCGCCGCTCTTCCAGAGGATGGCCGCGCACCCCTCGGGCGAGATCACCGAGTAGGTGGAGTACTGCATCATGAGCGTGGCATCCCCCACCGCGATCGCGAGCGCGCCGCCGGAGCCGCCCTCGCCGATCACGGAGACGACGATCGGCACGCGCAGCCCCGCCATCTCGTAGAGGTTCCTGCCGATGGCTTCCGACTGCCCGCGCTCCTCCGCGCCGATGCCGGGGTACGCGCCGGGCGTGTCCACGAAGGTGAGCAGCGGGATCGCGAACTTCTCCGCCAGCCGCATGAGCCGCAGCGCCTTGCGGTAGCCCTCGGGGCGCGGCATGCCGAAGTTGCGCAGGATCTTCTCGTTGGTGTCGCGGCCCTTCTGGTGGCCCATCACCATGACGCTCTGCCCGTTGAACCGCGCGAGCCCGCCCACGATGGCCGGGTCGTCGGCGAACGAGCGGTCGCCGTGCATCTCCTCGAAATCCGTGCACATGGCCTGGATGTAGTCGAGGGTGTAGGGGCGCTGCGGGTGGCGCGCGACCTTGGAGACCTGCCAGGCGGTGAGCTTGCCGTAGATGTCCTTGGTGAGCTCGCGGCTCTTCTTCGACAGCCGCTCGATCTCCTGCGAGATGTCGACGGCGCTGTCGTCCTGGACGAAGCGCAGTTCCTCGATCTTCTGCTCGAGTTCCGCGATCGGCTGCTCGAAATCCAGGAATGTGGTCTTCACGAAGGGCGTGCGGGGGATGGGGTGGGAAATGATAGCAGGGGTGCCCGTGGGGGCGGGGCAGCCCTAGCGCAAGCGGTCGACCGCCGCGCAGAGCGCCTCGATCCCCTCCACCACCCGCGGCGAGGGGCGGCCGAGGGCGCGCGAGGCGACGAAGGCCACGCGCCCGCGGCGCACGGCCTCCAGGCCCGGCCGCTCTCGCCAGGCGGCGTGGAAGTCCGCCTCGCCCTCCCCGGGCCCGGTGCCGAGGATGGCGGCGGGGTTGCGCGCGAAGAGATCCTCCCACGAGACCTGCGGCGCCACCTCGCGCAGCTCGCCGAAGATGTTCACCGCGCCGCACGCGGCGAGCGCCTCGTTCATGAAGTGCGCGCCGGCAACCGTCATCAGCGGGCGGTGGGAGATCTCGAGGAACACGCGCACGGGGGCGCGCCCCGCGTGCTTCGCGCGCACGGCCGCCAGCCGCGTCTCGTAGGCGCGCGTGGCCGGCGCCGCGTCCGCCCCGGCGAGCGCGGCCGTCACGGCGAGCAGGCGCGGGATCTCGGCGAGCGTGCGCGACTGCACCACCACCACGCGCGCGCCGAGGGCCTCCAGGCGCGGGATGTCGGCGGCGCGGAAGCTGTCCTTCCAGGCGATCACGAGGTCCGGCGCGAGCTTCGCCAGCGCCTCGAGATCCACCCCGAAGGCGCTCGAGACCGCGGGGAGCCTCGCCGCCTCGGGCGGGTAGTCGCTCCACGCGCTCACGCCCACCACGCGCGCGCCGGCGCCCACGGCGAAGGCGGCCTCGGTGATCGAGGGGGCGAGCGTCACGACGCGCGCGGCCGGCGCCGGGAGCGTCACGCGGCGCCCGAGGTCGTCGACGAGGGAGATCTCCGCGCGCGCGGCGAGCGCGGCGGCGAGGAGCAGCGCGCCGGCCAGCGCGCGCCGGGCGGGGCTCACTGCGCCAGGTGCCTCGCGGCCGCCTCGCGGCGCACCAGGAAGGCCTCGCGGGCGATGGCCATGTCCTCGAGGAACCACGGCAGCTCCTCGAGCGTGATGGCCTGCGCGGCGTCCACCAGCGCGCGCCGCGGCTCCGGGTGCATGTCGACGAGCGCCATGTTCGCGCCGGCGATCACGCCCTGCGCCGCCACGTGGAACACCTCCGGGATGCCGTCGGGCGAGGCGTCGTGCGTGCCCACCGAGTGCGACGGGTCCACGCACACCGGCATGCGCGTGAGGCGCTTCACCGTGGGCACGTGGCCGAAGTCGACGAGGTTCCGGTGCGGGTCGCCGAAGTTCGTCTTCATGCCGCGCAGGCAGAAGACGATGTCGCGGTTGCCCTCGCTCGCCACGTACTCGGCGGCCAGCAGCGACTCGTGCAGCGTGATGCCGAAGCCGCGCTTGAGGAGGATGGGAAAGTCGCGCTGGCTGCCGACGGTCTTCAGCAGCTCGAAGTTCTGGGTGTTGCGGGTGCCGATCTGCAGCATCACGCCCGTGGGGTCGCCCGTCACGTGCAGCGCCTGGCGGATCTCGTCCAGGTGCTCGTCGTGCGTGACCTCCATCGCGACGATGCGGATGTCGTGCTTGCCGGCCAGCTCGAAGACCCACGGCAGGCACTGCTTGCCGTAGCCCTGGAAGGAGTACGGGCTGGTGCGCGGCTTGTAGGCGCCCATGCGCGCGCACTGCTGCCCGGCCTCCTTCAGCGCGGCGAAGGTGCGCTCCACGAATTCGCGCGTGTCGACGGCGTTGAGGCCTGCGAAGACGTGGAAGCAGTCCTGGTCGAAGGCGACGCCCTTGTACTCGAAGCGGATGGACTGCTCGTTGCCGGGGCGGCGGCCGAGGATGCGGAATTCGTCGGTCTTGGACATAGGGGAGTGATGCTAGCAGGTGGGGCGGGGGAACCGCGGATGAACGCGGATGAACGCAGATGTTCCGGGATGAACGATGGATCCGGCTTCGTGCGAATGCCTGCCGATCAGGCCGGCGTCACCCATCCGGAGATCATCTGCGTTCATCCGCGTTCATCCGCGTTCATCTGCGGTTCCTCGCTTTACTCCGCGCGAGCGATCCGGCGGGAGCGAACCCCCTCCGCCAGGAGATCCAGCACGCGCACGGTGTCGTCCCACCCGATGCACGCGTCGGTGATGGAGACGCCGTGAGCGAGGGGTTGGCCGGCGACGAGGTCCTGCCGGCCGGGGTTCAGGTTGCTCTCCACCATCACGCCCATGATGCGGTCCTCGCCCGCGGCGAGCTGGGCGGCGACGTCGGTGGCGACGTCGACCTGCCGCTGGTACTGCTTGGCGGAGTTGGCGTGGGAGAAGTCGACCATGAGGCGCGGGGCGAGGCCCGCGGCGGCCAGGTCGCGCGAGGCCGCGTCGATGGAGGCGGCGTCGTAGTTGGGCGATCTTCCGCCGCGCAGGATCACGTGGCAGTCCTCGTTGCCGGCGGTGTCGAAGATGGCCGCCTGCCCGGTCTTGGTCATGCCCATGAAGGCGTGCGGCGCGGCGGCGGCGCGCAGGGCGTCGACCGCCACCTTCACGGAGCCGTCTGTGCCGTTCTTGAAGCCGACGGGGCAGGAGAGCCCGCTCGCGAGCTGGCGGTGGGATTGCGATTCCGTGGTGCGCGCGCCGATGGCGCCCCAGGCGATGAGGTCGGAGATGTACTGGGGCGACAGGAGGTCGAGGAACTCGGTGCCGCAGGGCAGGCCGAGGCGGTTGATCTCCAGCAGGAGCTTCCGCGCGAGGCGCAGCCCCTCGTTCATCGCGAAGCTGCCGTCGAGGTGCGGGTCGTTGATGAAGCCCTTCCAGCCGACGGTCGTGCGCGGCTTCTCGAAGTACACGCGCATCACGATGGCGAGGTCGGCCTCGAGCCGCGCGGCCTCCCCCGCGAGCCGGCGCGCGTACTCGACGGCCGCGTCGTAGTCGTGGATGGAGCACGGCCCCACGATGGCGACCAGCCGGTCGTCGGCGCCGTGCAGCACGCGGTGGATGGCCTGGCGGGCGGCGCCCACGGTGGCGAGCGAGGCCGCGTCCATCGGCAGCTGCTCGGCGAGGAGCTGCGGGGCGATCAGGGCGCGGATGCCCTTGATGCGCAGGTCGTCGGTGCGGCCGATGACGGCGAGGGGGGCGGGCGCGCTCATTCCTCCGGCTCCTCGGGGATGACGCGGCGCTGGCGCACGGCGGCGGCGAGCGTCTCGAGCACCTTCACCGTCTCGTCCCAGCCGAGGCAGGCGTCGGTGATGGAGACGCCGTAGGCGAGCGGCTTGCCGGGCACGAGGTCCTGGCGGCCGGGGTTCAGGTGGCTTTCCACCATCACGCCGATGACGCGGTTCTCGCCGCGGCCGATCTGGCCGGCGACGTTCTCGGCCACCTCCGCCTGCTTCTGGTACTGCTTGGAGGAATTGGCGTGCGAGAAGTCGATCATGAGGTGCTGGGCGAGGCCGGCGGCGGCGAGGTCCTTGCAGGCGGCGTCCACGCTCGCGGCGTCGTAGTTGGTGGCCTTGCCGCCGCGCAGGATCACGTGGCAGTCCTCGTTGCCCGCGGTCTTGAACACGGCCACGTGGCCGCTCTTGGTGACGGAGATGAAGTGGTGGCGCGCGTTGGCGGCCTTGATCGCGTCCACGGCGATGCGGATGTTGCCGTCGGTGCCGTTCTTGAAGCCGACGGGGCAGGAGAGCCCGCTCGCGAGCTGGCGGTGGGATTGCGACTCCGTCGTGCGCGCGCCGATGGCGCCCCAGGAGATGAGGTCGGCGATGTACTGCGGCGAGATGAGATCGAGGAACTCCGTGCCGCAGGGCACGCCCATGCCGTTGATGTCGAGGAGGAGCTTGCGCGCGAGGCGAAGGCCCTCGTTCATGTCGAAGGTGTCGTCGAGGTGCGGGTCGTTGATGAGGCCCTTCCAGCCCACGGTGGTGCGCGGCTTCTCGAAGTACACGCGCATCACGACGAGGAGCTCCGCGCCCAGGCGCTCGCGCTCGGCCTTGAGGCGCGTCGCGTACTCGAGCGCGGCGGGAATGTCGTGGATGGAGCACGGGCCCACCACGACGAGCAGGCGGTCGTCGGCGCCGCGCAGGATGTCGTGGATGCCCTGGCGGGCCTCGAAGGTCACGCGCTCGGTGTCGTCGGTGGCGGGCAGCTCCCGCATCACCTGCATCGGGGCGAGGAGCTCGTCGCCCTGCTCGATGCGTACGTCGTCGGTTCGGTAGTGGGTCATGGTCTTTCGGGTTCCGGAAACGAAAAACCGCCAGTTTGCGGCTGGCGGTTCTCAGGGATTCTCGCGATTCGCTGCGCTCGCGCTAGCCTCTCCCGGCCGCCGTGGGCGTGGGATACCAGAAGAAGAAAAACGGCGCGGCGGGGCGGTTCATGGCGGGGGATCTTACCACAAGGGGCCCGTGGCACGCCCCGGGGCGGTTCTGGCACCATGCCGGCATGAAACGACTCCTCCTGGCCCTTTTCGTCCCCGCCGCCCTCGCCGCGCCTGCCGTGCAGGACGGCAAGGCCCGCGAGTTCACCCACACGCTCAAGCCCGGCGGCGTCGCCGAGGAATGCCTGCGCCTGGAGGCCGGCCGCAGCCGCGCCTTCGAGTGGCAATCCGACGCCCCGGTGGACTTCAACATCCACTTCCACCAGGGCGAAAAGGTCACCTACCCCGTCAAGGCGAACAAGCAGCGCGAGGGCAAGGGCCGCTTCACCGCCGCCTCCGGCGAGGACTACTGCTGGATGTGGAGCGCGAAGTTCCCGGCCCGCATCACCGGCCGCCTCGGCCCCGACGAATAGGGACAGGTTTCGGGGACGGTTCTTCAGAACCGTCCCCAAATGGTGTCCCTAACTGCTATCCCGGGAGGAACTTGAGGGCGAGGCCGTTGTTGCAGTAGCGCTTGCCCGTGGGCGGCGGGCCGTCGCCGAAGACATGGCCCTGGTGGCCGCCGCAGCGGATGCAGTGGTACTCCGTGCGCGGGTAGATGAGCTTGAAGTCCGTCTTGGTGCCCAGCCGGCCGGGAATGAAGGTGAAGAAGCTGGGCCAGCCCGTGCCGCTGTCGTACTTCATGTCGGAGGTGAAGAGCGGCAGGTCGCAGCCGGCGCACGCGAAGGTGCCCTTGCGCTTCTCGCGGTCCAGCGGGCTGGAGCCGGCGCGCTCCGTGCCCTCCTCCCGCAGGATGGCGTACTGCTCGGGGGTGAGGCGCTTGCGCCATTCCTCGGGCTTGAGGACGAGCTTCTCGATCTTCACGGCATCGGCCGGCGCGGCCTGCGCCACGCGGTGCAGCGCGAAGAGGCCGGCGAGGCTGGCGACGAAATGGCGGCGCTTCATGGGAAACCCTCCGAAAGTGGCGATCAGCCGGGGGCCTTGATCCCCGCCGACTTGAACGCATGGACAAGGGCCGCCGGCAGGAGTTTCGCGAGTTCCGTCGCCGACCGCGCCTGCTCCCGCCCGCACCCCGCGCAGGTGTAGACGGGCACGGTGATGTCGACAGCGAACCCCGGTGTTTCCTTCCACGCCTGCGAGGAGGAAAACGTGTGCGGCTCGGCCCCGGCCGCGGGCAGCGTCGCCCCGCACCCCCCGCAGGCGTACTTCTTGAACACGAGGCCCTTTTCCTGCCCGGCCGGGATCTTCGGCAGCTCCGCATCCGTGAGCGTGTTGAGCAGCCAGATGGGGAACTGCTGGCCGGCGAAGTAGCGGTGCGGCGCGGGGCAGGCGAGGACAGGCAGCGCCCGCAGCGTGAGGCGCATCGGCGCCTCGTCGCCCTCGACGTCGTGCAGCGTGAGCGCGGCGAGCGGAGCCTCGCACAGCGGGCAGGGTGATCCGGCTTGCATCATGGCGGCCTCCCGGGGTGGCGGGTTGGCGCTCTTCTGGAGCTGCGCGTGGAAGCGTGTCGCGTTGCCTGCAGCCCCAGTCTACCCGCCCGTCCCGCCGACGGTGAGGCCCTCGATGCGGATCGTGGGCTGGCCCACGCCTACCGGGACGCTCTGGCCCTCCTTGCCGCAGGTGCCGATGCCGGGGTCGAGCGACATGTCGTTGCCGATCATGCCGATGCGCGTGAGGGCGTCCGGGCCGTTGCCGATGAGGGTCGCGCCCTTGACCGGGTACTGGAGCTTGCCGCCCTCCACCCACCACGCCTCCGCCGCCGAGAACACGAACTTGCCGCTGGTGATGTCGACCTCGCCGCCGCCGAAGTTCACGGCGTAGAGGCCGCGGTCGACCGAGGCGAGGATCTCCGCCGGGTCGCGGTCGCCGCCCAGCATCACCGTGTTGGTCATGCGCGGCATGGGGATGTGCGCGTAGCTCTCGCGCCGGCCGTTGCCCGTGGCCGCGACCCCCATCAGCCGGGAGTTGAGGCGGTCCTGCAGGTAGCCGCGCAGGATGCCGTCCTCGATGAGGACGTTCCTGCCCGTGGGCTCGCCCTCGTCGTCGATGGAGAGCGAGCCGCGCCGGTCGGCGAGCGTGCCGTCGTCGACCACGGTCACGCCCGGGGAGCCCACGCGCTCGCCGATGCGCCCGGCGAAGGCCGAGGTGCCCTTGCGGTTGAAGTCGCCCTCGAGCCCGTGGCCGATGGCCTCGTGCAGGAGGATCCCCGGCCAGCCCGGCCCCAGCACCACCGTCATGGGGCCCGCCGGCGCCGGCCTCGCATCGAGGTTCACGAGCGCCTGCTTCACCGCGTCGTCGGCCAGCCGGTCGAGGCGCTCGGGCGTGAAGTGGGCGTAGCCGAAGCGCCCGCCCCCGCCGCAGTAGCCCTGCTCGCGCCGGCCGTCCTGCTCGACGATCACGGTGATGGAGAGGTTCACGAGCGGGCGCACGTCGGCGGCGCGAACGCCATCGGCGCGCGCGACGAAGACCACCTCGTACTCGCCCGAGAGCCGCCCTATCACCTGCTTCACGCGCGGGTCGGCGGCGCGGGCGCGCTTCTCCAGCCGCTCCAGCAGGCGCACCTTCTCGGCGTCGTCCAGCGCCGAGACGGGGTCGATGGGCGCGTAGAGCGGCGAGGCGGGGCGCTCGACGGGGGCCGCGGCGCGCGCCTCCCCGCCCTGCGCGGCGATGGCGCGCGTGACGCGGGCGGCGGCCTCCAGGCTCGCGGGCGTGATGTCGTCGGCATAGGCGAAGGCGGTCTTCTCCCCCGAGACCACGCGCACGCCCACGCCCTGGTCGATGGCGAAGCTGCCGCTCTTCACCTGCCCCTCCTCGAGCATCCAGCTCTCGGCGCGCGAGAGCTGGAAGTAGAGGTCGGCGTCGTCGGCGCGGTGCGCGCGCACGAGCGCGAAGGTGCGCTCGAGCACGGACTCGTCGATGCCGTTGGGGGCGAGGAGCGCGGCGTCGGCCAGCTGGAAGGCGGTGGGTTCGGGTCGGTTCATCTCAGGGTCCGGTGCTTCAGGGCCGGCAGGCTGCGCCGGATCTTGGCCATGTAGGTGGGGTTCACGCCGGCGACGACAACCCCCGAGCCGCGCGGCAGGCGGTCGAGCACCACGCCCCACGGGTCGACGATCATCGTGTGGCCGTGCGTCTCGCGGCCGTTCACGTGGTAGCCGCCCTGGGCCGGGGCGACCACGTAGCACTGGTTCTCGATGGCGCGCGCGCGCACGAGGACGTCCCAGTGGGCCTTGCCCGTGGTCTCGGTGAAGGCCGAGGGCACGAAGAGGAAGTCGACCTCGCCCATGGCGCGGTAGAGCTCGGGGAAGCGCAGGTCGTAGCACACCGAGATGCCGAGCCTGCCGTAGGGCGAATCCACGGTGACCACCGCCGCGCCGGGCTCGATGGTGCGCTCCTCGGAGTATTTCTCCTGCCCCATGTCGAAGCCGAAGAGGTGGATCTTGTCGTAGCGGGCCACGCGCCGGCCCTCGCCGTCGAAGACGAGGCAGGCGTTCCTCACCCGGTCGGGGACGGTCGCCTCCAGCGGCACGGTGCCGCCGACCAGCCACACCTTGTGGCGGCGCGCTTCCGCCGCGAGGAAGTCCTGGACGGGGCCCTCGCCGTCCTTCTCGCGCGCCTTCACCTTGTCGGTGTCCTGCATCCCCATGAGGCAGAAGTACTCCGGCAGCGCGATGATGCGCGCGCCCGTGGCGGCGGCGAGCTCGACGAGGCGCGAGGCCTCCTGCAGGTTCGCCTGCACGTTGGGGCCCGAGGCCATCTGGATCGCGGCCACGCGGAACATGCTCTGCGTCGTGATGAGCGTCTCGCGCAGCGCTTCCGGCGTGGTCGAGTTTTTGGTGATGATCATCGCGGCGTCGCGGGGGCGGCTTTGGGGGCGGCTTTGGCGGCTTCGGCGGGCGCGGGGCCCGCGCCGAGGCGCGTCACCGAGGGATTATCCCATGAGCCCGTCACGAGATACTCGTAGGAAACGACCTTTCCGAGCGGATTCTGCAGCAGCTTCTGCAGCAGGAGCGTGGTGAGCCCCATCACCGGCGTGCCGAGCACGGTGGCGGCGATGGCCACCCCCTCGCCCACCTCGGGCACCACCTTGAGCGTGAGGTTCTGCGTCTCGAGCGGCAGCGACACCTCCCCCGCCATGCTCACGAAGGCCGAGGGGCCGGCCACCTCGAAGTCCTGCGTGAGGAGAATCCCCCGCGCGAGCTTCGCCTCGCCGGAGATGCGGTCGAAGGCGAAGCCCTCGCTGAAGATGTCGCGGAAGTCGAAGCTGAGCCGCCGCGGGATCGACTGCAGCGAGATGAGCCCGAGGAGCTTCCCGGCCCCCGGCTCCATCCGCGCGAACTGGCCCTTCGCGGCCTGCACCTTGAATCGCCCGGAGAGCACGCCGGGCGAGAACTCGTAGGGGTAGCCCGGCCACACCAGCTGGCCCTCGAGCGTCGCCTCGCCGCGGTTCACGAACGCGCCGTAGCCGAACTGGTCGAGGAGCGCGTGCAGGTTTCGCGTGTCGAGCTTCAGGTCGAGCTGCGTGAGCGGCCCGGCCGCCGTGCGCCGCCACGCCCCGCTGGAGGCGAGCTTCGCGTGGTCGTTGGCGATGTCCAGCCGCTCGATGCGCCAGTCGCGGCCATCGGGGCGCGCCACGAGCTCGAGCCGCCCCAGCCAGCGGCCGCGGAACTCGAACCGGTCGGCGACGATGTCGAGCGCCGGGGGATCCTCCTGCTCCGCGGGGGGCGCGGGCTCGGGCCCGGCCGCGCCGGCTTCCGCCATGCCGATCGCGAACCGCGAGAGCCGGGCCCGCACGCGCCCCTGGCCGCGCAGGTCGACCGTGACCTCGCCCGCCACCGCCGGGCTCGCGAGCGCGCCGCGCCACTCGCCGCCCACGCGCTCGAGCCGCGCACCCACCTGCCTGAAGTCGCGTCCGGTGAAGCGCACCGTGCCGAAGTGCACGTCCATGCCGCGAAGCTCCAGCGCGGCCGCGCCCGCCTCCTCGGCCGCCCCGCCCGCCCCGGCCGGGGCCGCCAGCGCCTCGCGCCAGGCGTCGAGGTCGAAGCGCGGCAGGTTCCCGTAGAGCCACAAGCCGTCGCGCACGGGCTCCATGGCCACCGCCGCGCCGAACTTGAGCGCCGCGTTCCACCCCGTGGCGCCCGCCGGGCCTTCCTGCCGCCGGATGCGCGCGTGCACGCCGCCGGCCAGCACCGCGACCGTCTCCTCGTCGTCGGAGCCCAAGCGGCGGATGGTCACCGCGAGCGGCCGCGCCTCGTCAGCGCGCTTGGCGAAGGGCTCGGGCAGGCCGATGGCGAGCCCTTTCAGGTCCGACTCCACGCGCAGCTCCGTGCCTTGCGCGCCGGAGACGACGCGCGCGTTCCAGCCCGTGGCGCCCGCCATCCGCCGCGTGAAGGCCTCGGGGATGAAGGCGCCCATGACCGGCGCGCCGAGGCGCCCGTCGAGCTGCGTGAGCACCGCGCCGTCGGCCTGCGTGGAAAGCCTGAGCGTCGCCGGTTGGCCGAACATGGTCCCCGTGAGCTCGGGGGCGCTCACGCTCTTCTCGGTGAAGGCGAGCGGGCCGCGCAGTCCCGAGAGGTAGAGGCTGCGGCCCACGCTCGCGGTCGCGCCCGCGAAGGCGTACTCGCCCTGCAGCCGGAAGGGCGCCTGCCCCCACAGCGGCCAGGCGAGGCGGATCTTCAGGCGCGCCGGCCCCTCGATCCCCACCGTCCGCGTGAAGGCGCCGGGGCCTTCCACGAGCGGCGTCTCGCGCAGGAACCGCGCGCTGTCGGCGCCCGTCGTGTCCATGTCGCCCTCGATCACGAGCAGCGGCGGGTCCGCGCCGAGGTCGGCCACCACCGCCCGCGCGCTCCTCGCGCGGCTCGCATAGATGTAGGCCTCGGTCGCGTCGATCTCCATGCGCGCGTTCTCGAAGCGGATGGCGCCCTTCACGCGGTCGACCGAGGGCCATCCCGGGTGGTACTGCAGGCGCCCACCCTCGATGGCCGCCTCCACCTTGAAGTGCCCTTCCTTGCCGTCGCGGAAGGGGAAGTGCCACAGGTCGCCCTTCACCTCGAAGCGCCCGTCGCTCACCTTGCCCGCGAGCACGGCCTTGCCCAGCCAGTCGCGCGTGTCGGGCAGCGTGTTGGGGAGGTAGGCGGCCACGGCGGGGGCGGAGGCGCGGTTGACGCGCCCGGCGAGGTCGACCCACCCCGGCGAGGCGTGGGGCGACTCGGGCAGCGCGCGCCAGGTGCCCGCCACGGTGACCTCCGCATCGGCGTTCGCCAGCCGCGCGCTTTCGATCCTCACCTCCAGGTGGCCGCCCTCCCGCTGCCAGGTGGCGCGGGCCTCCAGCTCGTCGAGGGCGAGCGGAGCGCGGAAGACCGTGCCGGCCTCGAAGGCCGCGCCGCGCGAGTCGAGCCTGAGCTTGCCGACGCGGTCGTCGCCTTCGAGCGTGCCGCTGAGCCCCGAGGCGCCGGGCAGCCCGTCGACCGCGGCCACGGCGAGATCCTCGAAGCGCGACTTCACGCGCCAGGCGCTCGCCGCGGCGAGGCTCTCGCCCGTCCACACCAGCGAGGAATCGGCGAGCCGCCCGCGCGGCGCGTAGCGGTGCGCCTGCGCCTTGGCCTCGCGCGGAACCGGCAGGTAGTCGAGCAGCGCCGCGGCGATCTTCAGGTCCACGCCGTTGGCGCGCACCTCGCCGCGCGGCGCCTCGCCCGCCGCGCGCGCCATCGACACGGAGAAATCGGCCCCGCGGGCGGCGAGGCCCTCGCGCGTGCGGAAGGCGAGGTCCGAGGCGCCGGCCGCGTAGCCGCCCTCCTGCGCGCGGTAGAACGCCCGCCCCGAGAGCGACTCCAGCTCGAGCGGCAGGACGTCGGCCGCGAGCTGCACGCGCACGCCCGCGAGCCGCGCGTCCGCCGTCACCTCGCGCACGCGGCCGGGCTCGAACTCGATCCAGGCGCGCGCGTGGCCGCGCCCCGTGCGCAGCGCGTCGGGAATGGGCACGTGCATGCGCAGCCGCGCGAGGTCGGCGCCGGTGGCCTCGGCGTAGGCCGTGCCCGCTGCCCGCCACGCCGGGCCCTCGCGCGAGAAGGCGAGCTGCGCGCGCAGGTCGAGCCGGTCGGCGAGGTCGGCGGGCGGCGTGGCCTCCAGCGCCACGCGGTGCAGGCGCCCGTCCTTGCGCATCGCGATCTCCACGCGGCGAAGCTCCACCTCGGGGGCGCCGGCCAGCTCGTCCTGCCAGGCGAGGACGGCGTCGTGGATCGCGAGCCGCGGCTGGGCGAGGAGCCACGCGGCGAGCGCGTCGTCCGCGGCCTCCGCCGGGGCGTTGAGCGGCTTGTCGGCGAGGTAGATGAGGCCGTCGGCGCCGCGGCGCAGCCGCAGGTGCGGCGTGTAGAGATCCACGTCCTGGAAGCGCAGTTCGCCGGCCAGCAGCGTCCACCACGACAGCGTGATCTCGGCGCGCTCGAGCTCGAACACCGCGTGGCCGCGCCCGTCGGCCACCTTGACGCCGGCGATGGAGAGCCCCGGCCGCAGGCCCTGCCAACCGGCGGCGACATCGCCCAGCGTCACGGCGAGGCCCGAGGCGCGCGAGACGGAGGCCGCGATCTCCTCGCGCCAGTCGTCCACGCGCGGGAACACGGCGTAGCGCAGGAGCACCACCGCCAGCAGGAACAGCGCGAGCACGGCCATGGCGAGGGCGGCCGCGGCTCTGGCGAATTGGCGGGGTAGGGCCTTGATGCTGACCTCGGAGGCGGTTGGGCCCGCAGCCGGGGCTGGCGGGGGCGGCGCGTCTCGCGGCGCCGGGTTTCGCGGTATTGTAGCGGCTGGGGCACGGCCCCTTCCTGATGATCGACCGCCTTTCCCCCGAATCGTTTCCGGCCGCCTTCGAGCGAGCCCTGCGCCTCTCGCCCTTCGCGAGGCGGCTGGCGGCCGCGCGCCCGGGGCTTGCCGAGGCGCTGGCGGCGAATGGTGCCGCTCCCCTCGCCCGGGCCGACCTCGAGGCCGCGCTCGCCGGCGTCCCCGCGGGCGACGGCGCGGCGCTCGCCGTGGCGATGCGGGAGCTGCGCGCGCGCACGATGCTCACGCTCATCGTGCGCGACCTCGCCGGCCTCGCGAGCCTGGACGAGGTCGTCTCCACCGTCACCGCGCTCGCCGAGGTCACGATCGGGGCGGCCGCGGCCACGGCCCATGCCGAGCAGGCGGCGCTGCACGGCGAGCCCGCGCGAGGCGAGCGGCTCCTCGTGGTGGGGATGGGCAAGCTCGGCGGCGGGGAACTCAACGTCTCCTCCGACGTGGACCTCGTGTTCCTGCACGCGGCCGAGGGCGAGACGGACGGCGCGCGGCCGCTCTCGCACCACGAGTTCTTCACGCGCGTGGGCCGGCGCGCCATCGGCCTCGTCTCCGACCTCACGGCCGAGGGCTTCGTCTTCCGCGTCGACATGCGGCTGCGCCCCTTCGGCGACTCGGGCCCGCTGGTGAGCTCCTTCGCGGCGCTGGAGAACTACTTCATCGGCCAGGCGCGCCCCTGGGAGCGCTACGCCTGGCTCAAGGGCCGCGTGCTCAACGGCCCCGGCGACGAGGTGGCGGCGATCGTGCGGCCGTTCGTCTACCGGCGCTACCTCGACTACGGCCTGCTGGAATCGCTTCGCGACCTGCACGGGCGCATCCAGGCCGAGGCCGGCCGGCGCGGGCGCACCGACGACATCAAGGTGGGCGCCGGCGGCATCCGCGAGTGCGAGTTCGCCGTGCAGCTCTTCCAGCTCGTGCGCGGCGGGCGCGACGCGGGCCTGCAGCTCGCCTCGACGCGCGAGGCGCTGGCCGCCGTGGGCGCCCGCGGCCTGCTGCCGCCGGAGCGCGTGGCGGCCCTCGGGCTCGCCTACGACTTCCTGCGCCGCCTCGAGCACCGCCTGCAGTACCACGACGACCAGCAGACGCAGGCGCTGCCCGCGGAGGAAGGCCACCGCGCGGCCATCGCCGAGGCGATGGGGTTCGCCGACTGGCCCGCGCTCGTGGCCGTGCTCGACCGCCACCGCGCCGGCGTGCAGGAGGCGTTCAACGCCCTCTTCGAGCGGCGCACGCCCGGGGGGGCGAGCGCGTTGCTCGCGCGGCTCACCGACCCGCAGGCCGCCCCGGACGCCGACGGGCTGGAGGAAGACCTGCGCGCGATCGGGCTCGCGGACCCCAAGCCCGTGGCCACGCGGCTGGCGGCCTTCGTGCGCTCGCGCCGCTACCACGCGCTCTCGGGCGCGAGCCGCACGCGCGTCGACCGGCTGCTCCCGGCCATCATGGAGGCGGCCGTGCGCGAGGACACGGGCGCGGAGACCGCCACGCGGCTCCTCGACATGGTCGAGGCCATCGACCGCCGCGAGTCCTACCTCGCGCTGCTGGACGAGTACCCGCAGGTGCTCGCGCGCGCCGCCCGCCTCGCCTCGCGCAGCCGCTGGGCCGCGCGGCTCCTCGCGCGCCACCCGATCCTGCTCGACGAGCTCACGCGCACCGCGGCGAGCTTCACCGCCACCGACTGGGCCGAGGAGCGGCGCCTGCTCGCCGGCGAGTGCGCCGCGCTGGGCGACGACACCGAGCGCCTCATGGACCTCCTGCGGCACTTCAAGCAGCGCCACGTGCTCAGGCTCTCCATCGCGGACGTCGAGGGCGAGCTGCCGGTGATGGCGCTCTCCGACGAGCTCTCCGCGCTCGCGGACCTGCTGCTGGACGTGGTGCTGGGCTTCGCCGGCCGCGCCGTCTTCGGCGGCGACGGGCTCGCGCCCCCGCCCGGCTTCGCGGTGGTGGGCTACGGCAAGCTCGGCGGCAAGGAGCTGGGCTACGGCTCCGACCTCGACATCGTGTTCCTCTACGACGAACACCGGAAGGACGAGGCGGAGAAGCTCGCCCGCGTCGCCCAGCGCGTGAACACCTGGCTCACCAGCCACACCGCCGCGGGCGTGCTCTACGAGACGGACCTGCGCCTGCGCCCCGACGGGGCCGCCGGGCTCATGGTGAGTTCCTTCCCTTCGTTCCGCGACTACCAGGCGAAGCGCGCGTGGACCTGGGAGCACCAGGCGCTCACCCGGGCCCGCTGGTGCGCCGGCGACGCCGCGCTCGGCGAGCGCTTCGAGCAGCTTCGCCGCGAGATCCTCTCCGCCCCGCGCGACGGCGCCAGGCTGCGCGAGGAGATCGTCGCCATGCGCGAGAAGATGCGTGGCGAGGTGAAGGCCGACTCCCGCGACCTGAAGCACGTGGCCGGCGGCGTGATCGACCTCGAATTCGCCGTGCAGGCCCTGGTGCTGGCCGAGTCCGGCCGCCACCCCTCGCTCCTCGACAACAAGGGCAATCACCAGCTTCTCAACCGGGCGGGGGAGATGGGGATCGTCCCGAAGGAGGTCGCCGCCGCCGCCGCGGAGGCCTACCTCGCCCTGCGCGCCCGGACGCACGCCGCGTCCCTCAACGACGAGGAGCACCCCCTCCTTGCCGAGGGCGAGCTCGCCGCCGAGCGCGCCGCCGTCCAGGCGCTGTGGAAGGCCGTCTTCGGTTAGGGGACTATGGGGACGGTTCCTTCACTTCGCTGGCCGTGACGACGAGCGCGCACTCCCCCGCATCAAGACGGTGAAGGAACCGTCCCCGAAAATAGCGTCCCCAAAGCTACTGCCTCTCTAGGAGATGGTGCACCTGCATCCGGCCCTTCCCCTTGATCTCCACCTCGTGCGGCGCATCGAACTTGAACCGCGAATGCAGCCGCCGGTAGGTGGTCAGGTCGACCTGGATGGAGCCGGCGAAGGCGTCGCCGGCCATGCGGGAAGCGACGTTCACGGTGTCGCCCCACATGTCGTAGATGAACTTCTTCTTGCCGATCACGCCGGCGACCACGGGGCCGGTGCCGATGCCGATGCGCAGCTCGATGTTCTCGCCGCTCCTCTCGCGGTACTGGCGCACGCGCTCGAGCATCTCGAGGGCCATGTTGGCCACCGCGTCGGCGTAGTGGACCTGTGCGCCCGTGTCGACGCCGGCGGCGGCCATGTAGGCGTCGCCGATGGTCTTGATCTTCTCGACGCCGAACTTGTCGGCGATCTCGTCGAACATGGAGAAGACGTCGTTCAGGATCTTCACCGTCTCGACGGGCGCCAGCTCCTCGGTCATCTTGGTGAAGCCCACGATGTCGGCGAACATCACCGTCACGTCGGCGTGGCCCTGGGCGATGTTGGATTCGCCGCGCTTGAGCCGCTCCGCGATGGCCGGCGGCAGCACGTTCAGCAGGAGGCGCTCGCTCTTCTCCTTCTCGAGCTTGAGCTCCTCGTGCTGCAGGTCGACCTGCGCGCGCAGCTTCTGCTTCTCGCTCGCGAAGTACCAGAGCAGCGCGTAGATCATGAGCGAGATGGCGGCGAAGTTGAGGACGAAGAAGACGGCGACCGTCTGCATGTCCACCTTCACCGGCGCGCTCGACAGCAGGAAGTCGAACACGCCCGCCATCACGGTCATGAAGAGCCAGGCGAAGAACCACGGCATCGACTGGCGCGTGCCCAGCACCGTCACCGCCCCCACCGGCGCGATGAGCCCCCACAGGCTCACGCCCGAGGCGGTGACGAAGTTGCCGATCGACCACTGCATCGCGAAGGGGGTGAAGAGGATCAGCCCCAGCTGGATCATCGCGAAGAGCTGCAGCTTGCGCGTCTTCAGGTAGAAGGCGATCGTGCCCGCCGAGAGCGCCTGGAAGGCGAGCGAGATCGACACCGAGAACTGCTGCCCCATGCTCCAGTAGATGGACAGCCACAGCACGCTCGCGAGCACCATGAGGCCCGTCGTGAGGACGAGCATGTCGCCGGAGAGCTTCTCCTCGGGGGAGAGGGCCGGCCGCGCCATGAAGGATTCGCGCGGGCGCGCCGCTTCGGTCGCCTTCGGGGGTTCCGTCGCGGGGTCGAGCGGCATGCTCACGGATCGGGGGGAAATGGGGTGGGCGGGGGTGCGGTCGATTATGGCATACAAGGCCGCTTTGATAGAATTGCCGTTTCCCGCAATCCCGAAAGCACAGGTAATCCCATGTCGATGGCCGACCGCGACGGCTTCATCTGGTACGACGGCAAGCTCGTCCCCTGGAGAGAAGCCACGACCCACGTCCTCACCCACTCCCTGCACTACGGCCTGGCGGTCTTCGAGGGCGTGCGCGCCTACAAGTCCGAGATCGGCACCGCCATCTTCCGCCTGAAGGAGCACACCGACCGGCTCTTCAACTCGGCCAAGATCTACATGATGGAGGTGCCGTACTCGAAGGAGCAGCTCATGGAGGCGCAGCGCGAGGTCATGCGCGCCAACAAGCTCGAGAGCGGCTACATCCGCCCGCTCGCCTTCTACGGCTCGGAGAAGATGGGCGTCTCCCCCGTGGGCGCCAAGGTGCACGTCTCCATCGCCGCCTGGCCCTGGGGCGCCTACCTCGGCGAGGAAGGCATGCGCCGCGGCATCCGCGTGAAGACCTCCTCCTTCGCCCGCCACCACGTGAACGTGACGATGGCCCGCGCCAAGGTGGCCACCACCTACGCCAACTCCATCCTCGCCAACCTCGAGGCCACGCAGGACGGCTACGACGAGGGCCTGCTGCTGGACACCGACGGCTTCGTGGCCGAGGGTTGCGGGGAGAACATCTTCGTCGTGCGCGACGGGAAGAT
>Ga0209477_1000341_pt1 | contig 28600 bp, 21 predicted proteins | sample KloWWTupernatant_FD_187180 | JGI IMG/M metagenome (GOLD analysis project Ga0209477, IMG submission 187180) | Active sludge microbial communities from Klosterneuburg, Austria, studying microevolution and ecology of nitrifiers - Klosterneuburg... | ecosystem: Engineered > WWTP > Aerobic digester >...
TTCCGAATGGATTTGAACATGGCTTCTGCTGAACCGAACTTCGAGCGCACGCCGGGTGGGGCCATCCTCATGGATGGCATCCGGTTGCGCGGCGAGATCATCGCCTCGCTGCGTGCAACCATCGAGGCCGCCGGGTCGCCGGCGGTGTGCCTGGCCACGGTGCTGGTGGGCGACGACAAGCCGAGCCAGCTGTACGTGGCCAGCAAGCGCAAGCTCGCCGGCGAGGCGGGAATGGTGTCGAAGCACGTCGGCCTGCCCAGCGATGCCAGCCAGGCGCAGGTGGAAGACGCCGTCGCCGCGCTCGTGGCCGACCACGACGTGCATGGCATCCTGTGCCAGCTCCCGCTGCCCGCCGGGCTCGACCCCGAGCCGGTGCTCGCCCTCATCCCACCCGAGAAGGACGTCGATGGGCTCACCGAGCGCTCGATGGGTCGCCTCGTGCGCGGCCTGCCCGGCCACGTCGGCTGCACGCCGCTGGGCGTGATGCGGTTGCTCGAACGGTACGGAGTCGCCACCGCCGGCAAGCGGGCCACCGTCATCGGTCGCAGCACTCTCACCGGGTTGCCGCAGGTGTTGCTGCTCGGCCGCAAGGGCATCGACTGCACCGTCACGCTCGCTCACTCGCGCACCAGCGCGGCCGACATGATCGAGGTCTGCAGGGCCAGCGACATCATCGTCGCCTGTGCCGGCCAAGCGCGCATGGTCACTGCGGCGCACGTGAAGCCGGGCGCGGCCGTCGTCGATGTCGGTGTCTCGCGCACCGAAGCCGGCATCGTCGGCGACGTCGACTTCGACGCGGTGCAGGCCATCGCCGGCGCCATCACCCCCATGCCGCGCGGCACCGGGCCGATGACCATCGCCTGCCTGTTGGAGAACACTCTGTCGGCTGCCCGCATGCTGGGCGCCTTCCCGGCCTGACCTCCATCGCGGTGGCTGCCGGCGGCGAGCCACCTGCCGCCGCACGTCGGCTGTTCCACCCTGTGAAACCGTGCCGTATGATGGAACGACGTTCGTGAAGGGGGTGCAGCGATGACCACGGTGCAATCGATCGACCGGGCGTTCGGCGTGCTCCGCGCGTTGGCCGCCGGCCCTGCCGGCGTCACCGACATCGCCGACCGTGTCGGCCTGCCCAAGAGCACGGTCTCGCGAATGCTCTCCACCTTGGAGGAGCTGGGTGCGGTCGAGCAGGTGTCCGTCGGCGGCGAGTACCGGATCGGCTGGGCGATGATCGAGCTGGCTGCAGCCGCGCGACCGGGTCGCTCACTGATCTCGCTGGCCCGACCGCACCTCGTGGAACTGGCCCGCGTCACCGGCGAGGCAGCGGGCATCTCCATCCCCGATGGCACCGACATGCTCTACCTCGATCAGCTCACCCCCAACAGCGAGCTGCAGGTGCGCGACTGGACCGGCCACCGCATTCCCATGCACGCCGTGCCGTCGGGCCAGGTGGTGCTGGCGGGCGACAGCGCGCTGGCCGGGCGCATCACCAAAGGCCGGCTGCAGCAGTTCACCCCGACCACCATCGTCGACGCGGCTGCGCTGCAGGCGCGCTTGGATGTGGTGCGGCGCGACGGCTACGCATGGGCAGTGGAGGAGTTCGCCAGCGGTCTCAACTCCGTCGCCGCCGCAATCCGCACCACCGGCGGCACCGTGCTCGCCGCGCTGCACGTGTACGGGCCTGCCAGTCGCTTCCCCGGCGACCGCAACCCGCGGGAACTGGGCGAGCTGGTGAAGGCCGCCGCCGACAACATTCGCATCGACTGAACAGGAACGCACGTGGATCGTTACGACTACATCATCGTGGGCGGCGGCTCGGCGGGCTCGGCGTTGGCCAACCGCCTCAGCGCCGACCCCGCCAACAAGGTGCTGGTGCTGGAAGCGGGCCGCCCCGACTACAAGTGGGACGTCTTCATCCACATGCCGGCCGCGTTGATGTTCGCGATCGGCAACCGGTTCTACGACTGGAAGTACGAGAGCGAGCCCGAGCCGCACATGAACGGCCGGCGCATCTACCACGCTCGCGGCAAGGTGCTGGGCGGCAGCAGCAGCATCAACGGCATGATCTTCCAGCGCGGCAACCCGCTCGACTTCGAGCGCTGGGCCGCCGACAAGGGCATGGAGACATGGGACTACGCCCATTGCCTGCCGTACTTCAAGCGGATGGAGACGTGCCTTGCCGGCGGTGACGAGTGGCGCGGCAGCAGCGGCCCGCTGGTGCTCGAGCGCGGCCCGTCGCAGAATCCGTTGATCGAAGCGTTCCTGCGTGCCACCGAACAGGCGGGCTACCCACGCACCACCGATGTGAACGGCTTTCGCCAGGAGGGCTTCGCCCGCTTCGACCGCAACGTGCACCGCGCACGCCGCCTGAGCGCCGCTCGCGCGTACCTGCACCCCGTGAAGCGGCGCCCGAACCTGAAGGTCACCACGCGCGCAATGGTCAACAAGGTGCTGTTCGAGGGCAAAAAGGCCACCGGCGTGGAGTACACGGTGCGCGGCAAGCGCCACGTCGCCCATGCCAGCGAGGTCGTGCTGTGCGGCGGCGCGTTCAACACCCCGCAACTGCTGCAGCTCAGCGGCGTCGGCAACGCCAAGGAGCTCGGCAAGTTGGGCATTCCGGTGGTGCACGACCTGCCGGCCGTGGGAGAGCACATGCAGGACCACCTGGAGGTGTACGTACAGCACTCGTGCACGCAACCCGTCTCACTACAGCCCAGCCTGCAGTTCTGGCGGCGGCCCCTCATCGGCCTGCAATGGTTGTTCCGCAAAGGCCCCGGCGCCAGCAACCACTTCGAGTCGGGCGGCTTCGCGCGCAGCAACGACGACGTGCGGTACCCGAACCTGATGTTCCACTTCCTGCCGATCGCGGTGCGCTACGACGGCTCGGCACCAGCCGGCGGCCACGGCTACCAGGTGCACGTCGGGCCGATGTACTCCAACTCGGAAGGCTCGGTGAAGATCGTCTCCACCGACCCGAAGGCCAAGCCCGAACTGCGCTTCAACTACCTGTCGACCGACCAAGATCGTCGCGAGTGGGTTGAGGCCATCCGCACCTCGCGAGCGATCCTGGGGCAAGCGGCGATGGACGAGTTCAACGGAGGCGAGATCTCCCCCGGGCCGCAGGTGCAGACCGACGAGCAGATCCTCGAGTGGGTGCGACACGACGGCGAGACCGCGCTGCACCCCAGCTGCACCTGCCGCATGGGCGCGGAGGACGACGACAGCGTGGTCGATCCGCTGACGATGAAGGTGTGGGGTGTGCAGGGCCTACGCGTGTGCGACGCATCGGCCATGCGGTACGTCACCAACGGCAACATCTACGCGCCGGTGATGATGATGGCGGAGAAGGCAGCCGACATCATCCTCGGCAAGACTCCCCTGCCACCGGAGAACACCGAGTTCTACCGTGCACCGACCCCGGAGGACGCCACGTGAGAGCGTCGAGCCAGGTACACGCCGCGACGGCGGGCTGAGCCAGCAGGCGCCACGGCGCCCGAGAAGCCTGTACGTTGCGCCCATGACGCTCGAACTGATCCCCCTCTGCACGGCTACCGTCTCGCTCGCCGAGACCATCAACGTGTCGTCCACGTTCCTCATCGGCGAAGTCACCGGCATTCGCCTCGAAGGCGAGCGGCTGCACGCGTCGATGAAGGGTCATGCAGCGGCCGACTGGTTGCGCGTCTCGCCGGAGGGCTACGGCACGCTCGATGTGAAGGTGACCGTCGAGACCGACGATGGTGCGGTCATCCACGCCACCTACACCGGCCGGCTGCAGTTCGACACGATGACCGTGTACGCGACCCCGCTGTTCCACACCGGCGACGAGCGCTATGCGTGGCTCAACCGCATCCAAGCCGTCGCCAAGGGAACCTTCACCCCCGAGGGCACGTTGATCTACGAGATGTACGAGCTGCGCTGAGCCTGCTCGGTTACGAGCGCAGGCGCTCGTTGGTGGGATCGAAGAGCGGTTCGCAGCCGACGGTGGCGGCCTTCATCTCACCGAAGATCTTGATCTGCACCGCGGTGCCCTCGGATTGGAACTGCGGGCGGATGTAGCCCAGTGCCACGCTCTTGCCGAGCGTGAAGCTCCACCCTCCGCTGGTGACGATGCCGATCCGCTGGGCGTCAGGCCCGTCGCCGTCGAAGATCGACGAGCAGAACGGCGCATCGGCGTCGCCCGCCTCGTCGAGCGTCATCGTGACGAATCGCCACGGCGACCCTGCCGCCTTCTCGGCCACCAGCGCAGCCTTGCCGACGAAGTCGGCCTTGCCGAGGTCCACGAACCGGTCGAGCGACGCATCGAAGGGCGAGAAGCCGATCTCCAGATCTTGCTTCCACCCGCGGTAGCCCTTGTCGAGCCGCAGGCTGTCGACCGCGTAGATGCCGAAGTCGCGGATGCCGTACTGCTCACCGGCGGCCCAGACCGCCTCGTACAGCGCGACCAGTTGCTCGTTGGCGGCGTGCAGCTCCCAGCCCAGTTCGCCCACGTAGTTGACGCGCAGCGCACGCACGGCACCCACCGCGGTGTCGATATCGCGCACCGACAACCATGGGAACGACGCGTTGTCGAGCGGCGTGGACGTGACCTGCGCGAGCACGTCGCGCGACCGCGGGCCGACGACGATCAGCGAGCCGTAGTCGGCGGTGACATTGGTGATGGTCACCGAGCCGTCGGCCGGCAGCGCTGCTTCCAGCACGTCGAGGTCGTGCCACTCGGCACTCGCTGCGCCGACCGCGTAGAAGCGGTCGGTAGCCAGGCGGCTGACCGTGAGCTCGCTGAGCACCTTGCCATCCGGCAGCAGCGCGTAGCACAGCGACACTCGGCCGACCTTGGGCAGCTTGGTGCACAGCAAGTGGTCGAGGTAGGCCTCGGCGCCGGGGCCGCTCACCTCGAACTTGCTGAAGCCGGGCAGGTCGAGCACGGCGACGCCGTTGCGTGCCGCAGCGCACTCCTTGGCGACCTCGGTGCGCCAACCGTTCTTGCGGAAGAACGACAGGCTGTGGTCGGTGACCACGCCGTCGGGGTCGAACCACGTCGGCCGCTCCCACCCGCCGCGGGCGCCGAAGTGGGCACCCTTCGCCTGCAGCGTCTCGTACAACGGTGACGTGTAGGCCGGACGACCGGCCGGGCGCTCCTCGAACGGGAAGCCCATTGCGTACTCGTTCTGGTACACCTCGACGGCCTTGTCGATGGTGTACTGCGTGGTGGCGTAGTCCTTGTAGCGACGGCGGTCGATGTTCCAGATGTCGAACTCTGGCCGACCTTCCAGCACCCACTCGGCGATGGCCTTGCCGGCGCCGCCCCCTTGCGCGATGCCGAAGCTGAACGTGTTGCAGTGCCAGAAGTTGCGCAACCCGCGCTCGGGCCCCATGTAGGGGTTGCCGTCGGGCGCGTACGGAATCGGGCCGTTCACCACGCGGGCGATGCCGGCCTCGCCCAGCACGGGCACTCGCTCGCTGGCATCGAGGATCTGCGTCTCCAGCCGTTCGAGGTCTTCGCTCCAGAGCATGTTGGCGAAGTGGTCGGGGATGCCATCGCGCCACATCGCAGTTGCCTGCCACTCGTAGGGCCCGAGGATGTAGCTGTTGCGCTCCTGGCGCAGGTAGTAGCTCGTGTCGGGATCGCGCAGCAACGGCAGCGGGAACTCGCGAGCGGCCAGCTCGGGGATCTCGTCGGTCACGTAGTACTGGTGCGACATCTGAGCGATGGGATGGTGCCGCCCGATGAGGGCCATCACCTCGCCGGCGCGGTAGCCGGCGGCGTTGATGACGTGCTCGCAGTCGACGGTGTTGGTGTCGCCGTCCTTGGTGCGCGTGGTGACGGTCCAGTGCTGATTCGCATGTTGCGCCAGGCCGACGACGCTCTCGAAGCGGCGGACGCGGGCACCCAACGCGCGAGCGGCGCGGGCCATCGCTTGCGTGACCTGTGAAGGGTCGATGTCGCCGTCGAGCGGATCCCACAGCGCGCCGACCAGGTCGTGGGTCTTCACCAGTGGGTAGCGCTCGACCAGTTGCTCGGGGCTGAGCATGTCGTAGCCCATGCCCTGCGCGTTGGCCATGCTGGTCACGTGCCGGAACTCGGCGATGCGCTCGTGGCTGTGCGCGAGACGTACCGAGCCGGTGACGTGGTAGCTGATCGGGAAGTCGGGGTCGTTCGCCAACTCGCGGTAGAGGGCCGCCGAGTACGACTGCACCTTCATCACGCTCCAGCTGGTGCTGTACGTGGGTACGTTGCCGGCCGCGTGCCAGGTGGAGCCGGAGGTGAGCTCGTCGCGCTCGAGCAGCAGCACGTCGGTGCAGCCCATCTGCGCGAGGTGGTACAGCGCGCTGCAGCCGGCGATGCCACCTCCGATGATGACGATCTTCGCTTGCTCGTGCATTGCGTGCCCCCTCGACTGGTCCCGATGCGTGGCGCGCATCGTTGTGTAAAGATAGACGAAATTACACAGCTCGTGTCGCACGCGAGCGCGCAGTCGTCGGAGGCAACTTCACCATGGCCGAACTCCCCAGTCACGCACAGGTCGTCATCGTCGGCGGCGGCATCGTCGGCTGCAGCGTTGCCTACCACCTGGCGTTGCGCGGTGTCACCGATGTGGTACTGCTGGAGCGCAGGCAGCTCACGTGCGGCACCACCTGGCACGCGGCCGGCCTGGTGGGCCAGTTGCGCGCCACGCACAACCTCACCCGCCTGGCGCAGTACACCACCGACCTCTTCGCCACGCTCGAGCACGAGACGGGCCAGGCCACCGGCTTTCGTGCGCGCGGGTCGGTGAGCGTGGCGCCGACGCTCGAACGGTTCGAGGAGCTGAAGCGGGGTGCCTCGATGGCGCGAGTGTTCGGCTTGCAGGTCGACATCATCGACCGCGACCGCATCGCCGAGCTCGTTCCGCTGGCCCGCGTCGATGATCTCGTCGGTGGCGTGCACCTTCCCAACGACGGCATCACCAACCCGATCGACACCACCCAGGCGCTGGCCAAGGGCGCGAGGGCGCGAGGTGTGCGCATCCAGGAGAACGTGAAGGTGCAACGCATCATCACCGAGGGCGGCCGCGCGGTTGGCGTGGCGTACGAGATGGACGGCCCCGGCGGCCTCACGGTCGGCGAGATCCACGCCGATGCAGTGGTCAACGCCGCCGGCATGTGGGGCCGCGAGCTGGGCGATCAAGTCGGTGCTGTCGTGCCGTTGCACGCTGCCGAGCACTTCTACATCGTCACCGAGGGCGTCGACGGCATCTCCCCCGACATGCCCGTGCTGCGCGACCCCGACGGCTGCGGGTACTTTAAGGAGGAAGCCGGCAAGCTGATGGTCGGCTGGTTCGAACCGGTGGCGAAGCCGTGGGGCATGTCGCCGCGCACCGGTGTCAGCGGCATTCCCGAGTCGTTCTGCTTCGACTCGTTGCCCGAGGACTTCGAGCACATCGCCCCGCTGGTCGAAGCAGCCACGCATCGCATGCCACTGCTCGCGAACACCGGCATCCGGCTGTTCTTCAACGGCCCGGAAGCGTTCACCCCCGACGACCGCTACCTGCTCGGCGAGTCGCCCGATGTGAAGGGCCTGTTCATGGCGTGCGGGTTCAACTCGATCGGCATCCAGTCGTCGGGCGGCGCGGGCAAGGTGCTGGCCGACTGGATCATCGATGGCCACCCACCGATGGACCTGTGGGACGTCGACATCCGCCGCGTGATGCCGTTCCAGCGCAACGCCGGCTACCTGCACGATCGCACTGTCGAGTCCCTCGGTCTGCTCTACGCGATGCACTGGCCGTTCCGGCAACCCGAGACCGCGCGCGGCGTGCGCCGCTCGGCACTGCACGATCGCCTCGCCGCGCGCGGTGCCTGCTTCGGCGAAGTGGCCGGCTGGGAGCGCACCAACTGGTTCGCCCCAGAAGGTGTGACGCCCGAGTACGAGTACTCGTACGGCAAGCAGAACTGGTTCCCGTACTCGGGTGCGGAGCACCACGCTGTCCGCAACGCGGTGGGCATGTTCGAGCAGTCGTCGTTCGGCAAGTTCGTGCTGGAGGGTGCCGATGCGGAGGCCGTCCTCAACCGCATCTGTGCCAACGACGTCTCGGTACCGGTGGGCAAGATCGTGTACACCCAGTGGCTCAACGAGCGCGGTGGCATCGAAGCCGATCTCACCGTCACCCGCGAGGCGCCCGACCGATACCTCATCGTCACCGCCGCGGCCACGCAGGTGCGCGACTTCAGCTATCTCAAGGATCACCTGCCGAGCGACGCCCGAGTGGTCGCCACCGACGTCACCTCGGCCTTCGCGGTGCTCAGCATCATGGGGCCGCACTCGCGCGCGTTCCTCCAGTCGCTGACACCCGACGACCTGTCGCACGCGGCCTTTCCCTTCGGCACGTCGCGACACATCGACCTGGGATATGCGCGAGTGCGCGCCAGTCGCGTCACCTACGTCGGCGAGCTGGGCTGGGAGCTGTACATCCCCACCGAGTTCGCCACCGGTGTGTTCGATGTGCTGGTCGCGGCGGGTGCCGAGTTCGGTCTGCGCCATGCCGGCTACCACGCACTCAACTCGCTGCGCATGGAGAAGGGCTACCGCCACTGGGGCCACGACATCTCACCCGATGACACGCCGCTGGAAGCCGGGCTCGGCTTCGTCGTCGCATGGGACAAGCCGGGCGGTTTCATCGGCCGTGAGGCCCTCCTCGCGCAGAAGGCGGCCGGGCTCACCCGCCGGATGGTGCAGTTCGCCCTCACCGACCCCGAGCAGCTGCTGTACCACAACGAGCCGATCTGGCGCGACGGCGTCATCGTCGGCAGCATCACCTCCGGCATGTACGGCCACACGCTCGATGCGTCGCTGGGCATGGGCTACGTGTCCGCTCCCGACGGTTCGTCGTGCGATCGCGAGTACGTGTTGTCGGGCAACTACGAGATCGAGGTGGCCGGTGAGCGTGTGCCGGCGCGGGCGTCGCTCGATCCGTGGTACGACCCGAAGTCGGCGCGAGTGCGCTCGTAGCGCACGGTCGTTTGAGGCGTAGCTTCTCGTCATGGCGATCAGGGCGCTCAGCACCGCACAGGAGGCGACGTCGCCGGGTGGCGACGGCCACTACGACGCGGACACGCACATCGGTGGTCGCATCCGCGAGCTGCGCAAGGCGCACGGGCGCACGCTGGCCGATGTGGCGGCGGAGGTGGGCATCTCGGTCAGCTACCTCAGTCAGATCGAGCGCGACGTGTCGCGCCTGCCCATCGGCGTGCTCAAGCAGATCGCCGATGCCCTCGGCGTGCACATGAACTGGTTCTTCCACAGCGGCAACGAAGGGCCCGAACGAGAGCGCGATGTCATCGTGCGCGCCGCCAACCGGCGCAACCTCACGTTCACCGGTCTGGGCATCACCGAGGAGCTGCTGTCGCCGACGCTGTCGGCGCCACTGGAGCTGCTCATCAGCACCATCCACCCGGGTGCCGACAGCGAGTTCTACGCCCACGATGGTGCCGAGGCAGGCCTGGTGATGCAGGGCACGCTGCAACTGTGGGTGGGCGAGCGTCACTTCCAGCTGGCCACCGGCGACAGCTTCGCGTTCGCGAGCAGCGAACCCCACCGCTGCGCCAACCTGGGCAAGCGTCCGGCAAAGGTGCTGTGGGTGATCACTCCCCCGCACTACTGACCCGACTCCCCCCACTCCCCAACGGCTCTACGGAAAGCCGGGAGTGGGGAGGTCGGGGTCGTTGGCGATCTCGGTGCGCAGCCAGTTGCGGAAGGCGGTGACCCTCGGATCGTCGCGGCGGTCGTTGCGGCACACCAGGTACCACCGTCGCGGCTGCGGCACCTGCAACGCGAACGGCGCAACCAAGCGGCCGCTGCGCAGGTCGGCCGCGGCCAGGAAGCGGGGTGCGATGGCCACGCCCTGACCGTCGATGGCCGCTTCCAGCGCGAGCAGGTAGCTGTCGAAGCGGGGCCCGCTCTGGCCGACATCGGCCGGCAGACCCGCGGCGCGTAGCCACACCGACCACTCGTCGGCCGCCGTGTACAACTGCAGCAACGCATGGTTCACCAGATCGGCCGGCTGACGCATGCCGATGCCACCGTGCAGCACCGAAGGGCTGCACACCGGCGTGAGCTGCGCGTCGAACAGGTGAGTGGCGTGCAGACCGGGCCGCTCCGGCCGAGCAGTGCAGACGATGGCGACGTCGCCGGCCGTCTCGTCGAACTCCCAGTCCAAGTGGCTGGTGTTGAACCGCACCCGAACCTCCGGGTGAGCGGTGGTGAACGAGTGCAGCCGGGGAATCAACCAGCGCACGGCGACGGTGACGTACACCTGCACATCGAGCTCACGAGATGGCGCCCCAGCGGCCCGCACCAAGGCGGTCCCCTGGGCGATGCGGTCGAACGCCTCGCGCAAGTAGGGGTGGTACTGCTCGCCGGCTGGGGTGAGCGCGACTCGCCGGTTGTGCCGCTCGAACAGCTTCGCGCCCAGGCGGCGCTCGAGCTCGGCCACCTGATGGCTGATCGCCGATTGGGTGACCGACAGCTCGTCGGCCGCCGCACGGAAGCTGAGGTGGCGGGCCGCGCTCTCGAACGCACGCAGCGAGGCGAGTGGCGGCAGATCTGGCACGGGCGCAGACTACATGAACCATGCTCATGCATGCATGAGAGAGATTCGCTTGTCGATGGTCGTCTACCTCGTCACACTGACGCACGCAGTCGGCAACGAGTGGAGACATACATGAGCGACGTTCAGCAACAGTCGGGTCGGCGGGGCGGGCGGGCAGCGCGCGTGGCCCTGCGCTCGGCACCGCTCGCCAACGACGTGCGGCCGGTGAACCCGGGCATGCCCTCGGGCCGCTACCAGCCACTCACCGACGCCGAGGTGCGCAAGGTGCACGAGGCCGCGCTGAACGTGCTGGAGAACATCGGGCTGGCCGATGCCATCGACAGCTGCCTCGACGTGCTGCTGCCGAAGGGCTGCACGCTCTCCGAGGACGGCCGCTTGCTGTTCCCGCGGTCGCTCATCGAGGACACGCTGGCCATCGCCGCCCGCAACTTCACGCTGCACGCGCAGGACCCGCAGTTCGACATGGAGCCGTGGGGCAAGAAGGTCTACTTCGGCACCGCGGGCGCGGCCGTCTACATGGTGGACCCGATCACCGGCGAGTACCGCGAGTCGCTCTCGCAGGATGCCTACGACATCGCCCGCCTGGTCGACACCATGGAGCACATCCACTTCTACCAGCGCTCGGTGGTGCCGCGCGACCTGCCCGACCCGATGGAGATGGACGTCAACACGTGCTACCTCAGCGTGGCCGGCACCACCAAGCACGTGGGCACGTCGTGGGTGCATCCGGACCATCTCGAAGCATCACTGAAGATGCTCCACCACATCGCCGGCGGCGAGGACAAGTGGCGCGAACGGCCCTTCGTCAGTCAGTCGAACTGCTTCGTGGTGCCGCCGCTGAAGTTCGCCGCCGACGCATGTCGCTGTCTGGAAGTGGCGGTTCGCGGCGGCATGCCCGTGCTGCTGCTCTCTGCCGGCCAGGCGGGTGCCACCGCCCCGGCTGCGCTGGCGGGCGCACTCGTGCAGGAGGTGGCGGAGGTGCTCGCCGGGCTGGCCTACGTGAACGCGATCAAGCCGGGGCACCCCGCCATCTTCGGCCTCTGGCCGTTCGTCAGCGACCTGCGCAGCGGCGCGATGTCGGGCGGTAGCCCCGAGCAGGCGCTGCTGTCATCGGCGTGCGCGCAGATGGCCCACTTCTACGACCTCACCGGCGGCACGTCGTCGGGCATCAGCGACGCGAAGATGCCCGACGCGCAGGCGGGCGCCGAGAAGGGCTACAACCACGCTCTCGTCGGCAACGCCGGCGCCAACCTGATCTATGAAGCAGCCGGCATGCACGGCAGCCTGCTCGGGTTCTCGCTGGAGGGCGTGGTGCTCGACAACGACATCATCGGCGCGGCGCAGCGCACCATCAAGGGCATCGAGGTGAGCGAGGACACGCTCTCGCTCGACGTGATCCGCGCCGCCGTCATCGACGGCCCCGGTCACTACCTGGGCTCGAAGCAGACCCTCGACCTGATGCAGACGGAGTACATCTACCCCGCCATCGGTGATCGCCTCAGCCCCAAGGAGTGGAACGAGGTCGGCCGCCCGAAGATCATCGATCGCGCGATCGCCAAGGTGCACGACGTGCTCGCCACTCACTACCCGGCGCACATCTCCGATGAGATCGACGACCTCATCCGCTCCGAGATCCCCATCCGCCTGCCACGCGAGCAGATGCGGCCGCCGCGCTGACGGCGCCGCTCGACGCCGGCGACCATCAGGCGGCCGGGCTCATTGCAGCACTTCGGGAAAGCCCGGGGCGCGCAGATCAGTACCCAACGCGTCCTCCAGCAGCTTGACCACCTGGCTCGACCAGGCGCCACCGCCGTACTGCGAACGGGCGCGGATGAACGTCTGCTCGGTCTGGCCGGCCAGATCCAGCGGCACGCCGAACTCGCGGCCGAACTGAGTCGCGAAGCCGAGGTCCTTGCACGCGAGATCCATGGTGAAGCCGATGTTGTAGCTGCCGTTGAGGATGACCTGGCTCTCGGTTTCGTGCACGAAGCTGTTACCCGAGCTGTTGAGGATGGCCTCGAACGACTTGGCCAGGTCGAGCCCGCCGCGCTTGGCCAACATCAACGCCTCGCCCACCGACACCAGGTTGATGAAGGCGAGCATGTTGGTGATCACCTTGATGACCGCGGCACTGCCCAGCGGCCCCATGTACAGCACCGGGTCGCCGATCGCAGCCAGCACGGCGCGGTGCTCGTCGAACACCGCTTCATCGCCGCCGACCAGCACGGTGATCTCGCCGGCGGCGGCCTTGTGCACGCCACCGGTGACGGGCGCTTCCAGAGTGCGTACGCCGACCGCCTCCGCCAGCGCTGCCAGGCGCAACGTCTCGTCACGGTCGTTGGTGCTGTTGTCGATCCAGGTACCGCCGGCGCGGAGGCCGGCGAGCACACCGTCGGGGCCGCACATCACGGCGTTCACCGCAGCCGGCGAGGGCAAGCAGGTGAACACCACGTCGGAGGCTTCGCCCACCGCCTTGGCCGTATCGGCCCAGTGCGCCCCTGCCGCCAGCAACGGCGCTGCTGCCTCCGGGTGCAGGTCGGTCACCGTCACCGTGTGCCCCGCACGCAGCAGGCTTGCCGCCAAGTGCACGCCAAGGTTCCCCAGGCCCACGTACCCCACCGACACGGCTCGATCAGTCATCAGTTCCCTCGCTGGCAGGCGAGGGCCTCGGTGCCGCATCGCACCTCCAGTATCCAGCGGGCCCGAGCAAGCGGCAAGTGAAGTGTCGAGACCCTGAGGTGGCGAATGGTTGATGCTCGGCGCAGTACGGTGCCGGCATGCGCACACCGATCCCGGCGTTGATCGACCTCGAGGCCTTCGAGTCGGCGGCGCGACACGGCAGCTTCGTCGCCGCCGCCGGCGAGCTGCACCTCACCCCTTCGGCCATCAGCCATCGAGTGCGTTCGCTGGAGCGCCAGCTCGGCGTGGTGCTGTTCACCCGCCACGCTCGACGCATCGAGCTCACCGACCACGGCCGCGCCTACATGCCGTCGGTTCGCCACGCGTTCGACGAGCTGGCTGCCTCCACGGCGGGCCTGTTCGGGTTCGTGCGCCCGGTTCGTCGCCTCACGGCCCGCGTGCCCATCTCCTACGCGGTGACAGTGGTCGCGCCACGGCTGCACGAGTTCAAGCAGGAGCACCCCGATATCGAGCTGCGGCTGGTATCGGCCATCTGGGCCGACGCGCTGGCCGCACAGGACGTCGACCTCGATGTGCGCTTCGGCGCCGGCAACTGGGCCGGGCACCAGGCCGAACTGCTGCACCGCGAGACCGCAACTGCCGTCTGGGCGCCCGCGTTCGATACCGGCTCCGGCGACGGCGACGGCGATGGCGACAGCGACGTGCTGGCCACCCTCGCCCGGCACCCACGCGCGCACGTGCTGGGCATGGAGAACCTGTGGTTCCAGCTACTGCAACCGACACCCGCGGGGCTCACCAGCGCCGATGTCACCGTCGACACCTCGTTGGCGGCCATCGAGCTGGCCTGCAGCGGCGGGTTCAGCGCGCTGGTGCCGACGCGCTTCGTCAGCCGGCACCTGGCCGATGGCCGGTTGCGCACGGCCGCAGGGTGCACGGTGACGATGAGCGAGGCGCACTACCTCGTGCACCCGTCGTCGCGCACAGCGTTGGGCACGGAGGCAACGCTGTTCGCCGACTGGTTGCGAACGCTCGCCGAGTAGCGCTCGCACGCGACACGGCGGCGACAGCGGCCCGAAGGCCACCGCCGCCGCCGCGCACCGTGCGGTGAGGAATTGCTCAGCTCAGGCGAGCCAGGCCTTCCAGATGTCGGGGTTGGCGTCGACCCACTTCTTCGCGGCCGCCTCGGCGGTGAGACCGTCACGATCCACGTAGCCGGCGATCTCGCTCTGCTGCTCGGTGGTGAGCGTCATCTTCGAGAGCATCGCGAACGCCGCGGCGTTCTTGGCCTCGAGACCGGCACTCGCTGCCTTGTACAGCTCGTCGATCGGGTAGTCGCAGGCGTAGGCGCCGTCGGCCGCTGCCAGCGAGGCTTCGCACTCCGGCGTGATGTCGGGCAGCTTGACCTCGACCAGCTCCACTTCCAGCTGCTTCCAGTGCGGCTTCCAGAACTGCATCAGCACAGGCTTCTGGTCGGCGATCGAGGTGTCGATGGCGGTGAGCAACGCTGCTTCGGTGCCGGCGACGACGTACCTCAGCGGCAGGCCCAGGTTGGCGATGATCTGCTCGTCGTAGGTGACGTAGCTGGGGTCACCCATGGTGAACTGACCCAGGTCGCCCGACTCGGCGGTGGCGAACAGCTTCGCCAGCTCGGGATCCTTGAAGCCTTCCCAGGTAGCCAGCTCGGGGTGCGCATCGACGATGAACTTGGGCACGTACCAACCGATCTTGGCGGCCGGACCGAGCTTGCCGAGGTCGAGCACCGACTTCTTGCCGGTGATGTAGGTCTCGTAGTCGGCAGCGTGACCCGACGGCCACACTTCCAGCACGGCATCGATGCTGCCGTCGTCGAGCCCCACCCACGTGGCGTTCTCGTCGATGTCGATGATCTCCACCGGCGAACCGAGGTTGGCCTCGATGACGGCTTTGGCCACGTAGGCGTTGACCGCGGAGCCGGTCCACGGGTTGACGGCAAGCGTGATGGCCGCACCCGACGTGGCCGGCGCTTCGCTGCTGGACGACGAGCTGTCGTCGCCGCATGCCGCCAGCACTGATGCGAGCAACACGCCGGCGACGGCGAGATGCCCCTTCCTGCGGATGGATGTCATGTACTCCCCCTTGTTGAGAACTTGCGGTGCACTCTATGCGCCACCATCATCCTCCGAGCGGGTACCCCACGCTTGCGTGAGCCGGTCGAGCATGATGGCGAGCAACACGATACTCAAGCCGCCGGCCACTCCCTGGCCGAACTTGAGGTTGGCCTTCTGCGTGGCCTCGTAGGCAACGAGGCCCAGTGCGCCGGCGCCGACGAGTGCCGCGATGATCACGGTCGCCAGCACCATCATCAGCGTCTGGTTGATGCCGAGCAGGATGGCCTTGCGTGCCAGTGGCAACTGCACCAGGCGCATCTCCTGGGGGCCGGTGGCCCCGAACGAGGTGGCGGCCTCGCGAGGCGCCTGGGGCACCTCGCGCATTCCCAGCGCAGTGAGCCGAATGCAGGGCGGCACGGCGTAGACCACACAGGCGACCACACCCGCCGAACGACCGATGCCGAACAGGAACACCACCGGGATCAGGTAGACGAACTGTGGCATCACCTGTGCGATGTCGAGGAACGGGCGCAGCACGCGTTCCACTCGGTCGGAGCGGCCCGCCCACATGCCCAGCGGCAGCGCGATGAGCACGCTGATGGTGATGGCCACCAGCACCAGGCTGAGCGTGTTCATGGCCAGGTCCCACATCGAGATGGTGCCGGTGCCACCCGGAATGGAACCCATTGCGCCGATGAGCACGAGACACGCGGCAACGGTGGCCGCCAGTCGCCAGCCGCGGCTGAGCCAGCCCACGAACGCGACGAACACCACCACCAGCAACCAGGGCAGCCCGATGAGCCACTCGTAGAGCGGGTCGATGATGTTGCCGACCAGGAAGTCGCTGATGGCTTGCGTGCCACCGATGATGGGCACGTCCTTGCGCAGGTTGTCCTGCACCCAACCCACCGCGTCGTCGATGGCGGGCGCGATGTCGTACTGGAGGCTGCTGGGGAACTGTGCGGCATCGAAGACACGCGCGGCGAGCACCGCAAGGACGGGAACCCCGACCGCCAGCGCGGTGGCGATGTGAGGAGGAACCTTCGGTAGCCGCCGCGACAGCTGCGACGGCACGGCATTGCGGTCGCCAGTGCTGACGCGATCGAGCGCGACGGCCATCAGCACGATGCCGAGGCCCGAGGCGAAGGCCACGCCGACCTCCTGCTTCTGCAGTGCCGCCAACACGTCCTGGCCGAGGTCGCCGGTGCCCAGCAGCGATGCCAGCACCACAATGGCGAAGGCCATCATGATCACCTGGTTGAGACCCAACAGGATGGTGCGCCGGGCGATCGGCAACTGCACCTTGAACAGCTGCTGCCGGCTGGTGGCGCCGAACGACTGGCCCACCTCGTTGGCGACCACCGGCACCTGCCGCAGCCCGAGGTTGGTGAGGCGCACGGCCGGCGGCAACGCGTAGATGACCGTGACCACCACGGCCGGAGCGAACTGCAGGCCGAAGAAGATCTGCACCGGGCTGAAGTAGACGAAGATGGGCATCACCTGCGCGGTGTCGAGCAGCACCCGGATGACTCGCTCGGCGCGATCGGAGCGGGCGGCGAGGATGCCCAGCGGCACGCCCAGCACCAGTGCGATGACCACCGCCACGGCCATGATCGAGAGCGTGCGCATCGCGTTGTCCCAGTCGGCGATCACACCGACGCCCATCATCGCCGCGGCACCCGCCAGCCCCGCCCGCAGGCCACCGGTACGCCAGCCGATGGCACCGGTGAGCGCCACCACACCCGGCCAGCGCAGCGCCAGCAGCAGCGACTCGGTGTGCTCCACCGCCCAGGTGAGCCCGTCGGCGATCGGGTTGAAGAAGTACCTGAAGATCGGCGAGCTCTGCCGGTTGACGATGGTCCACTTGTACCGGTCCTGCGCCCACTTCTGGATGTGCAGGTCGAGCCACGACGGCACGTCGTGAGCGAGCACGATGGCCACCACGGCAAGCACCGCGAACACCGCGAAACCCAGCAGGCGCCGCTGTCGTCGAGCGCGCAGCACCTCCTCGGGCACGTGCGTGGGCAACGACTCGACGGATACCGCCATCAGAGGTCCTCGGTGGCGACGACCGACAACACCCCAACCCGATCGATCGTTCCCACCGTGCGCCCGTCGGCGACCACACGTACCGGCAGCTCGCTGCGCGCCACCAGCCCGACGGCCTCGCGGATCTTGGTGCCCGCGGCCACCTCACCGGCGAAGGGACCATCGCTGGGCGGCGACATCACGGCGTCGACCGGCACCACGTGCGAGCGAGGCACGTCGCGCACGAAGTTGGCCACGTACTCGTCGGCAGGCTCGAGCACCACCTCGGCGGGCGTACCCACCTGCACGAACCGACCGTTGCGCATGATGGCGATGCGGTCGCCCAGGCGCAGCGCCTCGGAGAGGTCGTGGGTGATGAACATCATCGTCTTGCCCAGCTCGCGACGCAGGCGCACGATCTCGTCCTGCATCTCGCGGCGGATCAGCGGATCGAGCGCGGAGAACGGCTCGTCGAACAGCATGATGTCGGGGTCGGTGGCCAACGCGCGGGCGAGCCCGACACGCTGCTGCTGGCCGCCGCTGAGCTGATGCGGTTTGTAGTCGCCCATGTTGGGCAGACCAACCAGCTCGAGCGTGCGCGCGGCGGTCTCGCGGCGCTGCGGCTTGCCGACGCCACGCAGCTCCAGCCCGAACGCGACGTTGTCGAGCAACGTGCGGTGCGGCAGCAGGCCGAAGTGCTGGAACACCATCGACACCTTGTGCCGGCGCACAGCCAGCAGCGCGTCGTCGGTGGCGGCGGTGACATCCTGCCCTTCGATGATCACCTTCCCGGCGGTGGGCTCGATGAGGCGGGTGATGCAGCGGATGAGCGTGCTCTTGCCACTGCCCGACAAGCCCATCACCACGAACACCTCGCCCGGCGCGACATCGAGGCTGACCTCGCGCATCGCGACGACGTTGCCCAGCTTGGCCTGCAGCTCGCCACGCGGCAGATCTGCCTCGGGAGAGCCGACGATGCGCTCCGCGCGTGGCCCGTAGACCTTCCACAGGTCCCTCACCGAGATCATCGGATCAACCACTGGCACGCTCCCCTGTACGACTTACCCCAACGTGCGGGGCAGCTTAGACCGCTGCGCTCGAAGCCTGAACGACTGTTCCGTGAACGTCGGGTGCGCCCGCAACGGGTCACCCGGCAGCGAACCGTGAATGCAGTGGTCGCGACGTGTGCACCATTGCATTCATCGTTCGGCCCCGAAGGACCATTCGAGTTGTCACACGACGACGACCTGTCCGGCACCGAGTGCACGACGGCACTCGGCCGGCAGCTGGGCGTCGGTCACCAACCGGTCGTCCCCCCGCATCGGGAGCAAGGCGACCAGACCGGCAAGGCCGAACTTCGACGAATCGACTGCGAACACCCTCGACTCCGCCACCTCGCTCATCGCTGCCGACATCTGCGCCTCCGCATGTTCCTGCACCATCAGCCCCCGCTGCGCGTCCACGGCAGATGCAGACAGGATCGCCAGCCGGACTCGCATCGACCGCACGACGCTGAACGCCTGCGCGTCGAACGACGCACCATCGTGGTTGCGCAGTTCGACGCCCGCCATCAGCACCTTGTTGCCGGGGATGGTGGCCAGGCTGGTGGCGATGAACGTGGAGTTGGTGACCACCGTGAGCCCACGGCGTTGCCGCAGCGCCTGCGCGATGAAGCCGGTGGTGCTGCCGGTGTCGAGCGCGATCACGTCACCGTCGCTCACCAGCGCTGCCACTCGGCCGGCGATCGCCACCTTCGCTCGCTGGTTCACCGCCATGCGAGCCAGGAACGGGGCCTCACCGAGGCGCGTGCGGCCCACCACCGCGCCGTGCACCTTCTCCACCTCACCGCGCTCGACCAGTGGCTTGACGATGCGGCGCACGGTCTGCTCACTGACGTTGAGCAGCATGGCGAGCTCGCGCACGCTCACCGACCCGCGCAGCGCGACCGCGTGCATGACGTCGTCCTCGTAGAGGGGCATGGTGAGCATTCCAACACAAAGCAACACATCCGGCCATCTCTGTTGCTGCGCGCGCGAGGATTCCAGCCGTGGCTCTCGAACCAACCGCACTTCCCACCGCAGCCCGCACCGTCGTCATCGGCGGCGGCATCGTCGGCTGCTCCACTGCGTACCACCTGGCGAAGCTGGGCTGGACCGACACGGTGCTGCTGGAGAAGCACAAGCTCACCTCCGGCAGCACCTTCCACGCGGCCGGCTTGGTGGGCCAGCTGCGCACCAGCGCCAACATCACCCAGCTGCTGGGCAACTCGGTGGAGCTGTACAAGACCCTGGAAGCCGAGACCGGGCAGGCAACCGGCTGGAAGATGAACGGCGGCCTGCGCCTGGCGTGCAACGAGGAGCGCTGGACGGAGGTGAAGCGGCAGGCCACCACCGCCAAGAGCTTCGGGCTGGAGATGCACCTGCTCACCCCCAAGGAGGCACAGCACCTGTGGCCGCTGATGGAGATCGACGATGTGGTGGGCGCTGCGTTCCTGCCCACCGACGGGCAGGCCAACCCCAGCGACATCACGATGGCCCTCGCACGCGGTGCACGCATGCACGGCGCGACCATCTGCGAAGACACCGAGGTGCTGCGCATCGAGGTGGAAGCCGGCGTGATCAAGGCCGTCGTCACCGTCGCACCGGATGGCAGCGAGGGCCGCATCGAGTGCGAGAAGGTGGTCGTGTGCGGCGGCCAGTGGACTCGCGCGCTGTGCGCGACCGTGGGTGTGAACGTGCCGCTGGTGCCGGTGGAGCACCAGTACGTGATCACCGAGCAGTTCACACCCGAGGTACCGCGCAACCTGCCCACGCTGCGCGACCCCGACCGCCTCACGTACTACAAGGAGGAAGTCGGTGGCCTGGTGATGGGTGGCTACGAGCCGAACCCCATTCCGTGGGCGGTCGCCGGCATCCCGCGCCCCTTCCAGTTCCAGCTGCTGGAGAGCGACTTCGACCACTTCGCCCCGATCATGGAGCTGGCGATCGGCCGCGTGCCCGAACTTGCGAACACCGGCATCCGCACGCTCATCAACGGGCCGGAGAGCTTCACGCCCGACGGCAACTTCATCCTCGGCGAGGCACCCGAGCTGAAGAACTTCTACGTCGGCGCCGGCTTCAACGCGTTCGGCATCGCCGCCGGTGGTGGCGCCGGGCAGGCACTGGCCGAGTGGGTGCACGACGGCCAGCCGCCGTACGACCTGTGGGTGGTCGACATCCGTCGCTTCGGCCGGCCGCACACCGACACCGAGTGGGTACGCACTCGCACGCTGGAGGCCTACGGCAAGCACTACACGATGGCGTGGCCCTTCGAAGAGCACCACAGCGGCCGCCCGGCGCGCACCTCGCCGCTGTACGACCGACTGCTCGCCCGCGGCGCAGTGTTCGGCGAGAAGTTGGGCTGGGAGCGCCCGAACTGGTTCGCATCCGCAGCACTCGGCGAGGCCGACCACGACGTGTACACGTACGAGCGGCAGAACTGGTTCGCCGCCGTGGGGCGCGAGCACACCGCGTGTCGCGACGCTGCCGTGCTCATCGACCAGACGTCGTTCGCAAAGTTCGCGCTGAAGGGCCCCGATGCGCTCACCGCACTCGACTGGATCTGCGCCAACAACGTACGCCGGCCGGTGGGCTCGCTCACCTACACGCAGATGCTGAACGACCAGGGCGGGATCGAGGCCGACCTGACGGTGGCCCGGGTGGCCGACGACGAGTTCTACATCGTCACCGGCACCGGCTTCGCCTCGCACGACTTCGATTGGATCCGGCGCAACATCCCGTCGGGAGCCAACGCCCAGCTGTTCGATGTCACCTCGGCGTATTCGGTGCTCACCCTGATGGGGCCGGCCTCGCGTTCCATCCTCTCCACGGTCACCGCCGCCGACCTCTCCAACGAGGCCTTTCCCTTCGGCACGTTCCAGACCATCGGCATCGCCGGCTGCCCCGTGCGCGCGCTGCGCATCACCTACATGGGCGAGCTCGGCTGGGAGCTGCACCTGCCGGTGGAGTACGCACCCAACGTGTACGACACGCTGATGTCGGCCGGCACCGAGCACGGGTTGACCAACGCCGGGTACCGCGCCATCGAGAGCACACGGCTGGAGAAGGGTTACCGCGCGTGGGGCAGCGACATCGGCCCCGACCACACCCCCATCGAAGCGGGTCTCGGATGGGCGGTGAAGACGAAGAGCGGCATCGCCTTCCGCGGGCGCGAGGCCATCGAGGCTCAGCGTGCCGGAGGTGTACGCAAGCTGCTTGCCGCTTTCACCGTCGATCCGTCGGTCGTGGGGCGCGACGTGATCCTGCTGGGCCGCGAGACCATCTACCGCGACGGCGAGCGCGTGGGGTGGCTCACCAGCGGCGGCTACGGCTACACCATCGGTCGCTCCATCGGGTACGGCTACGTGCGCAACCCCGCGGGCCTCGACGCCCAGTGGGTGCTCGCCGGCGCGTACGAGCTGGAGGTCGCCGGCGAGCGCGTGCCCGCCACCGTCTCCTTGCAACCGCTGTACGACCCGACGAACGCACGAGTGAAGGCCTGACCCCGATGAGTGATTCGCTCCCCACCCGCGCCCGCATCGTCGTCATCGGCGGTGGCATCCTCGGCTGCAGCATCGCCTACTGGCTCACCCAGATGGGCGAGAACGACGTCGTGCTGCTCGAGCAGCATCAGCTCACCGACGGTGCCACGTGGCACGCGGCCGGCCTCGTCGGCCAGCTGCGGTCGTCGCGCAACACCACGCGCATGCTCGAGCAGTCGGTGGAGATGTACCGCGGGCTGGAGGCCGAGACGGGGCAGGCCGTCGACTGGCACGAGACCGGCAGCCTGCGCCTGGCTTGCTCACCCGAGCGTGTGTTGGAGCTGAAGCGGCTCACCACGATGGCGAAGAGCTTCGGCCTGCCGATGGAGATCATCTCCCCGCAGCGGGCACAGGAACTGTTCCCGTTGATGAGCACGCACGACGTGCTCGCGGCCGCATTCCTCCCCACCGACGGCTACATCGACCCGGCGTCGGTCACCCAGGCCATCGCTCGCGGGGCCCGCATGCGCGGCGCGAAGATCCACGAACACACGCGGGTCGCCTCGATCACGGTCGATGGTCGCCGGTGCACCACCGTGCACACCGTCCACACCGCCAACACCGACGGCACCGGCACCAGTGCCGACATCGAGTGCGAGATGCTCGTCAACGCGGCCGGCATGTGGGGCATGGAGGTGGGCCGCATGGCGGGCGTGCGCATTCCCGCAACTGCGGTGGAGCACCAGTACCTGATCAGTGGCCCGATCGAGGGCTACACCCCGGTGGAGCTGGGCAAGATGCCCACGATGCGCGACCCCGACCACCTCGTGTACTACAAGCCCGACGGCCCGGGCCTGCTGATCGGCGGCTACGAACCCGACACGGTTGCGTTCGGCACCGGATCGGGCAACGACGGCGGCATTCCGGCGTCGTTCCAGCGTCAGCTGTTCGAGCCCAACTTCGACCGTTTCGCACAGCTCGCCGAGCTGGGCACCAAGCGCACACCATGCCTCGAGACCGCCGGCATTCGTACGCTGCTCAACGGCCCGATCCCCTACAGCGCCGATGCCGACTTCGTGATGGGCCGCGTGCCCGAGCTCGACAACTACTACGTGGCCACCGGTTTCCTCTATGGCATCGCCGCCGGCGGCGGCGCGGGGAAGATGATGGCCGAGTGGATGCTCGAGGGCCGTCCGTCGCTGGATCTGTGGCCGCTCGACGTGCGCCGCTTCTCGTTCCACCACACCACTCGCCGGTTCATGGACAAGCGGATGGTCGAGATGTACGCGCATCACTACAAGCTGGCGGCCCCCGGCAGCGAGAAGGTCACCGCTCGCGGCATCCGGCGCAGCCCGCTGCACGACACCCTCGCTGCGCACCGCGCGGTCTACGGGTCGCGCGGCGGGTGGGAGCGCCCGAACTGGTTCGCTCCCGACGGCGTCGAGCCCGTCGATCAGCCGTCGTTCACCGAGCCCAACTGGTGGCCGCACGTCCGCGCCGCGCACCTGGCTGTGCGTGAAGGCGTCGGCCTCATCGACCAGACCAGCTTCGCCAAGTTCGAGATCACCGGGCCCGGCGCGCTGGCCGCAGCGCAGTGGCTCAGCGTCGCCGACATGGACAAGCCGGTCGGTACCGTCATCTATACGCAGCTGTGCAACGTGCGCGGTGGCATCGAGTGCGATCTCACCATGATCCGCACCGCACCCGACAGCTTCTACGTGGTCACCGGCTCTGCGTTCGGCGCACACGACATGGGCTGGATCCGCACCAACTCCCCCGACGACGGCTCGGTGATCGTGCGCGACCTCACCTCCGCGCGAGCGGTCGTCAACGTCGTCGGCCCGAAGAGCCGCGACGTGCTGCAGTCCGTGTGCGAGGACGACGTCAGCAACGAAGCGTTCCGGTACGCGAAGGCGCGCGAGATCACCATCGGCTCGGCGCCCGTGCTGGCCGTGCGCATCGGCTACGTCGGCGAGCTGGGCTGGGAGCTGCACATACCCACCGAGTACGCCGCGCACGTCTACGAGTTGCTGCACGAAGCCGGCCAGGCACATGGCATCGTCGACGTGGGGTATCGCACCATCGACACGATGCGCATGGAGAAGGGCTACGTGTACTGGAGCACCGATGTCACCCCCGACACCACGCCGTGGGAGGCCGGCCTCGGCTGGCGGGTGAACCTGAACAAGGGCGACTTCCTGGGCCGCGACGCGCTGGTCGCGCAGAAGGAGGCAGGGGTCGCGCGCAAGCTGTGCACGTTCACACTCGAGTCGATGGCGTACCCCGTGAGCGGCGAAGCGATCATCGCCGACGGCGCCGTGGTGGGCTTCACCACCAGCGCCAACTTCGGCCATACCATCGGCAAGCCGATCGCCTACGGCTACCTGCCGGTGGAGCTTGCCGAGCGCAACGACTTCGTCATCGAGGTCTACGGCGAGCCGATCCCGGCCACCCGCCACGACCGCCCGCTCTACGACCCCGACAACACCCGCCTGAAGGCGTGAGCGCCTCGCGCCACGTCCACTACGGTGCGCAGATGACCGAGAACCTTCGCATCTACACAAAGGCGCTGTACGGCTTCGACCACGTGGTGCGCATGGTGCCAGCCTCGGCATGGTCGAATCAATCGCCGTGCGAGGGGTGGACCGCACGTGACGTGCTCGGTCACGTCATCGCCGTGCAGGGCTACGTCGAGTCGCTGGCGCGTGGCGTCGAGCCGACGCTCAACCCGTACGGCACGCCAGGCGACCTCGCAGGTTCCGATCCGTTGCGTGCGTGGTCGGTCGCACGCGAGTCGGTGCTCGCAGCCCTCGACGCTCCCGGCGTGCTCGACCACACCGTGCAGACGTTCCGGGCCGAGGAGACGGTCGACAACTTCCTCGCGTGGAACGTCGTCGACACGCTCGCGCACACGTGGGATCTGGCCCGCGCCGGGCGCGTCGCCGACCAACTCGACGACGACCTCGTCGCTCACGCCACCGAGCAGGCCACCCCGGTGATCGCGGCGATGCGCCAGCCGCCGTTCTTCAGCGCCGACGTGGTGGTGACGAGCGACCCATCACCTACGGCCCAGTTCCTCGCGTTGCTGGGTCGGCGCACCGACTGAAGCAATGCCGGACGCGGCTGCGTCAGGCTCGGACGAGCGGGCCGCTCCGCATCTGCCGAGAAGACCGTCCTCGCTCAGCGAGCGTCGAGGCCGAGCACCATGCGCACCTCGTCCTTGCACGGGTCGGACGGCAACGGTTGGTGCTCACCGGTGACGCGAAACCCGATCGATTGATACAGCCGTTGAGCGGGCTCGTTGCCGCGCGTCACCCACAACCCGACCGACGACGAACCAGTGTCGATCGCCCAGTCGATGACGGCCTGCACCAGCAGACGCCCGACACCCGAACGTCGGGTGCTCGGGGCCGCCCACATCGACACCAGTTCGACGGCCTCCGGCGAGTGCTCGGGCCGGTACCCGCCGGTGATCCCGATGGGCGTGCGATCTCTCCAGGCCAGAAAGGTGACGCTGTCGCTCCCCGCCGACGAGCGCTCCGCCCGCAGCTGCCAATCCTGGTCCGTCCGCTGCACCTCGGCCTCATGGGTTGAACCGAAAGCGAACGGAGAGTCGAGCAGCGCTGCCAGTCGAACCTCCTTCAACACCGGAGCGTCGCTCGGTCGTACCCGACTCACCACAGGATCCATCACACGATCCTGACCAACCGACGCCTCGACCAGCAAGCGGATTTCGCATCAGGGCCATGCTGCCCGAGCACCCACGTCCCTGCCATCCCTCGACGCGAGCCCGCTCGAAGCAGTAGGAGTGGGTGGTCGAGCGCTGGGGTGCGCGAGGAATCCTCAGACGGCAGCACCCCAGTGCTCGATGGCTCGACCACCCGAGACGCGAAGAATGTCGATCGTCTCGCGTGTGGTGTGCTCGCCGTTGCTGCGACGGCCGACCCATGTGATTCTGGCCGCCACGCGATCACCGGATGCGAACAGGTCCTCGATCCGCACTTCGAGGTGTCGATACGACGCGAAGTTCGCACGAACCACGAAGGCGAAGCCGTCGACACCGTGGAGGGGACCCGCTCCGAGACCTTGGTGGTCAAGATAGGCCTCATCCACAGAGGCAGACGCTTCTGAAGGATCGCCGGAAGCGAACATCGCCACCATCGCTTCCATCACTTCGGTGGCCCGCTTGTTGTCCATGGTGGAGATGATGTCAGCCGAGCACATCCGTACCCCGCTGATATCCGGCGATCCATGGAGAGCCGAGCACGACGACCGCTGTCCGCTGACCGCTGGCGGAACACACAAAGCTCGGTGCAGCCGCAACGCCCACCGTGTCGAGATGGCCGGCCACGCACTCAGCCCCAACAGTGCCGACACGAGGCGCCGGCTCGTGAGTTTTCCGCCCGACAGCGCCCGTGCGAACAGTTCCCGAGGCGCAACAGCCAGGATCAACCATGTGGTTGGATGGCGCGATGACGGCCGGGTTCCTTCTTGCACCGAGGCTGCGGCCTGGTGACCGCGTTCGGCTTGTGTCTCCGGCCAGCTCTCCCGATCGAGCTTCGGTCGACAACTGCCTCGCGGTTCTCGATGGCTGGGGGCTGCGCGGTGAAGTCGCACCTCATGTCTTCGACAAGTGGGGTTACATGGCCGGCTCCGATGCGGACCGACTCGATGACCTCAACGAGGCGTTCAGGGACCCTGAGATCCGAGCCATCGTTGCTACCAGGGGAGGGGCCGGGGCGTACCGAATCGCCGATCAGATCGACTTCGCAGCCGTTGGGGCCGACCCCAAGCCCCTCGTCGGGTTCAGCGACATCACCTACCTGCACCTCTCGCTGCTGCACCACTGCCAGCTCGGCGGGATCCATGGATGTCTTGTCGGGGAAGCGGCACAGGCCTCGGTCCGCCAACTGCTGATGACCACCGACCCACTCGTGCTACGGCGTGTGCCCGGAGCGGTGTCCGCCGCTGCCGACATCCCGGGGACAGTCCGAGGTCGTCTGATCGGCGGGAATCTGGCATCGCTGGCGACCTCGACCGGTGTGCGCATGCCTTCGATGTCCGGTGCCATCCTCTTCCTGGAAGACCAACGAGTCGTCGGCTTGGGAACGATCGATCGGCAGCTCACGCAACTCATCAGCTCCAGAGCGCTCGACGGCATCGTCGGCGTCGCGCTCGGGTCGTTCGAGGGCTTTCGGGGCTACTCCGATCGAGGATGGACACTTGCTGATGTCCTTGCCGACCGTCTTTGCCACCTCGGTGTCCCGGTGCTCGGAGGGCTCTTCGCGGGCCACGATCTCATCGGTTCGAGCGGAGCCCCTGACCAGACGGCGCTTCCACTCGGCTCGCTCGCGACGCTCGACACAACGGACGGCACGCTGACGGTGGATCCGGTCGTCTGCTGACGTCGTGTCAGCCAACGTCCGCCTCGCTGCGGCCGTCGCGGAAAGCCGGCGGTCGGTGACGCGATCCGTTCTACGAAGCGGCGTCGTTGCCGTGCGCGAGCAGTGTGTGCCACAGGTACTTCAGTTGCTGGGGCATCGAGTCCGCAGGATCGCCGAGAAGTGAGGGCTCTTCGAACGGGTGGTGAGCGGCCGCGACGCCGATCGCTCGGGCGTGAACGATCCCGTCGGCGCCGGCCACGCGGCGCGCGAGTGCTGGCATGGTCGCGCCGCGGAAGTCGTCGGGGACGTGTTCGACAGCCAGTTCGGAGCCTCGGTGCCACGCGAGCTCGAAGCCGTACTGTGCAGCGGCGGCGGCACTGTCCTGTTCGATGTCGCTACCGCGAAAGGACGGATCGAGCACGATGGCCTCGACATCTTCGGCCATGTCGAGGCCACCGTGGACCTGGATCTCGACGTAGCCGTCGAGGTCCCGGCTCGCCGACCGAGGCCGGTCCTGTCGTTCGATGATCGCCATCAGCGCTTCGATGTCGAGCTTTCGGTTGAGGAGGTTGCGTTCGGCGGCCTGTTCGCCGAGGCCGGCGAGGATGCTCCACGGCTCGTCGAACGTGCCGACATCTTGTGGAGCGGCGTGACTGTCACCCACGCACATCGTCGTTCGTTCGCGAACGTGCGACCGCAACACGGCGAAGCAGGATCCGAACCGTGGCGAGCCGCCGTGGTCGTCGAGCAACAGGTCGAACGCGCCGTAGACGGGGTGCTCGCCGGAAGCCGGGTCGATGTCGTCGTAGGCGCCGGCGAAGAACTCGCGCTCGAACCGGTGCCGTTCGCCGCCGTGCAGTGCCGATCGGCTTCCAGTCGAGATGCCGGTGACCCACTGGCTTCGATACACACCATCGGCCAGGAGTCCGGCAACGACCGAGCGGCCGTCTCGACCGATCCGGTCCGGGTGAAAGTTCACCGTCAGACGCCCGGTCGAACGCAGTCGATCCGCCCACACCTCCAGATCCCCGACGGCTGTCGACGTCGCCCAACGCGCTCTCGAAGCCGCTCGGTGATCGATCGCCCGTCGCTCGATCACCCTGATCGCGTCTGCGTGCCCCATCGCTGGCGAAGAGTAGCCCGCCTCGGGAAACGGGGGCCGAGCCGTCGATCCCGAGGACCACGGTCTGAGCGCGCCGCTACCGCGGCGTGTGCCGCGGTAGTGGATGGGTTCGGCAGTGTTGCAGCTGGCGGGTTGCTACCCGGATGAGGGGATTCGTGGTCGTGTGGGTGGTGCGCCGCGGGGTCGGGTGTGGCGGTGTTGGCCGTGGTGCCAGGTGAAGTGGGCGGTGCCGTTGG